>Ga0114919_10002660_pt1 | contig 14482 bp, 15 predicted proteins | sample BlataG_FD_88682 | JGI IMG/M metagenome (GOLD analysis project Ga0114919, IMG submission 88682) | Deep subsurface microbial communities from Black Sea to uncover new lineages of life (NeLLi) - Black_00105 metaG | ecosystem: Environmental > Aquatic > Marine > Oceanic > Sediment | place: Atlantic... | reverse complement strand
TTCTGGTGTTTGTGCCTTCGCATTCTTCTTATCTATGGATATATCGAAACCGTTCAAAATAGTGGTCTGCATAATTCTTGGCATGGCTCTTATATTCGTTGCAAATTGGATGCAAAAGAGAGGTGTTAACAAAGATCATGAAGCCTAACTATGGTACACGGATGCTCCATTTTTCAAAATGGGGTGGCGTGGATGGGGCTTATAATTCCTTTAATTTTTTAAATATCCCCTCGATTAACATCCTGTTTAAACAGCACGAAATTGAGCGCACGGGCTGGGATAAGAAGATAAACTTCGATACACTGACGGATAGTAAAACAAACCTTTACCAAAGAAACTAGTTTTTGATTTGGATTTCCCACCTCTTACAACTACTCACCTCGCCGCCCTCGCCATTCTTTCCTTCTCCTCCTTCTTGCTTATCGAATAACACTTCGCGTTTTTTGCCGCATTTATTATCTCATTAGCAAGGCACCGCTCTACACTCCTCTTACTCTTGAATGCACACTTCTGTGTCCCATGCGCGATGAAAAGCAGTGCCTGGTCCACTTTTCTTTGCGAGGTCACATCCACCGGTTTAGGGACTAATATGCCGCCAAATCGCAACCTGATTGTTTCTTCCCTCGGACCCACGTTCTGGATGGCATCCACGAGCAACTGAACCGGGTTCTCCTTCGTATCCTCATATATCAAATCAAAAGCGTTTTTAACGATTTTGTAGATTTTTACTTTCTTCCCCGTGTTCCTCTCGCCCAGCATTAATTTGTTAATCAGCCGTTCCACCACGCAAACTTTTGATTGCTCAAACTGCTGTTTTGCATGTCTCCCTCCTGTATGCAGCACTGACACGGGTTGGAGACTGGTGTGCCTTTCCACGCCTACGTCCGATATCTTCACTTCTGCGATGTCCCATTTATCAAATATCTTATCAAATGGCATTTGTTTATTCCTTCATTTATTCCCGTTACCTGATGACCTTCTCCTTCCTTCCTTTTATCAATTCATTCAATGATATGTCGGTTACCGCCGTTACCTTAAATCTCACGCCTGGGAGGTCCCCATACGACCTTCCTTTTCTACCTCCCACTCCCACTATCAATACCTCGTCATGCTCGTCTATAAACTTTATGGCACCGTCACCGGGGCAAAAAGCGGTCACCTGCTTACCATTTTTGATTAACTGAACGCGGACACATTTCCTTATTGCGGAGTTCGGCTGCTTCGCTTCTACTCCCACCTTCTCCAGAACGATAGCCCTTGCCATGTGTGCTCCTTCCAAGGGGTCCGCTTTTTTTGCTGATTTCAATGCCCTCCGAACGAACTCCTCGCTCTTCCACCTGAACGTCTTCCTACGCATCTTCGCCTTCCTTGCCGCATACAGTCCTCTCCCCATATCTTTACCTCAATTTACGATAATTATAATATTATCACGTTGTCTATATTTTGATTTCTTTTTACTAATAATTTTACCTTCTTTATCTTCTCCCCGTGCTTTCCGATTGCAATGCCCTTGTCTTTATTGAATACCTCCACGTATGCGCAGATTTTGTCATTCTTGGTCAACAGCTCTATACTCTTCACATAAGCCGGACGAAACAGATTCTCTATGAATTCCTTTATGTCCGCGGAGTGTTCCACAATCTCTACTTCCTTTCTTAGCAGCTTTTTTACCTTATTTATGTTTGAACCACCCTTACCGATAGCTAAGCCCATGTCTCCTTTTTTTACCACCATTATCACCTTATTCGCCTCGTTATCCACCACGCAATCCTTGACTCCCGCACCCGTAAGACTCTCGAATACCCCTATGCACCTTATTCCCTCAGTGTCCAACTTCACGGTCAATTTCAATCACCTGCTTTTGCACTCAATGTTTTCTCTTTAGCGTGAAAGTTAGAGGTCAGAAGCCGTAATAGTTCCGACTCACCGGTATCTATAATACATAAAGAAGCAATGGAATAAGGCTTCCCGCATGCAAGCCCGAGTTCGATGCCATTCGCAGGATATTCATAAATGATGATTCTTTCGTTCTCCTCATTACTATCCATCTCTTTTAATTTCTCTTTTAGCTCTCCCGGGCAATTAGAAGCATGAATGACGATTTTATCTCCTTTTCCACCACCGCTCCTGATCGCTTTTATCGTCTCCCTCGTCCCTATCAGCACTTTACCGCTACTTATCACCTTTTGTAATTCCATCTCCACGTCCGAGAGTTCAACTGACTTACCTTTTGTCTTTGCCATTTTATCTTGCCACTAATTCTACTGCTCCTGTTCCCAGCTTTATTGGCTGCCCAACGATTACGCTCTCCGTAACGCCCTTTAGCTTATCCGTTTCGCCATACATAGCAGCCTCCAGCAGATTGTCCACCGTGACCTCAAAAGCAGCTCTTGAGAGAACCGATGCTTTTTCTCCCGCTAATCCATGCCTTCCTATCTGCTTCACTTCCCCGTCCATCGTCATCGCATCTGCAATTAACGTTACATGGCGGGCATCCACGTCCAACCCCTGCTCCTCTAAAGTGTCCATCATCTCCTCGATTATCGCATTACGTGCTGCTTCTATGCCCAATACCTCCGCTATTTCTGCTATGTTATTCGTCGTTGTTCTACGGAAATCCACGCCTTCAATCCCCCGTATCTTTTTCAATGCCGAACCCTCCGTGTACAGCATGTATTCCCCATCAGTGTCTTTCCTCACTATTACTCGCTTTATCCCCTCTATTCCCGTCACCAGCTTGTTTGACACCTTCGCCTCAAGCCTTAACAACTCGTGATAGAGGTTATTCTTCGCGTGTATTCGCAATTTGCCATCCTCTACCGCTTCCACGAACACGTCCGTGCCTATGTCCTTTATCTTTTCTTCTACTTCTTCTCTTTCGAGATGCCTTCTCTTCAATTCCTTTTCCTTTAGCGAAACCCACACACTCATATCCTCTGTGGATGCCTCTACTTTGCCCATATCCTGTATATACGTCTCTTCTATTTCCATTGCCAACCCCTCTGCCTTCGTTCTATCTGATGCATACTCTTCCGCTAATTTTATCTTCATCGCTGGCGTAGATGGCTTCTTCCTCGCATCCACTATTTCTATTATCCGTGGTAAACCAAGCGTTATGTATATCGCACCTACACCGGCATAATGGAAAGTCCGCAGCGTCATCTGTGTTCCGGGCTCGCCGATTGACTGTGCTGCAACTATTCCTACCGCCTCCCGCGGCTCCACCTTCGCTTTTTCATACTTCCCCTCAACTTTATTTAAAATCGCATCCAGCTTTTCCACGCTTAGCTTTGTCCTCACAGCCCTTAACTTCTCCTTCAATTCTTCTTTTACCTTCTCCGGTATCTCGCTTTTATTCACTTTTAGCTCTATGTCACCGAGTTTTACTTCTCCTTCCTCCCTCCTACCCTGCATCATTAAAATATCCTCAGCGTATTCCTCCTCTATCTCCAGCTCTAATAGTTCATCGAGACCAACGGTTAGTTCTACGAGCATAAAATCTTCTTTTATTCGTTCTGCTGTTTCTTCCTCTACCTCTCCCCTCACCAACTCTTTTGCTACTTCTTCCTTTCCTTTCGCCGCTACTCTCATCTCCATCCCTCTCTGCGCTCCTACCTCTCCTCTGTCCCTATTACTTCTCTTATTATCTCGTCTATATCCACGACTTTTCCATACTCGCCTTTTGAGGGGTCCACGCTATCTTCGCCGTATTTAAATTGCACGATTGTATCCCTTGTCTCTCTGACCGTTTCGTCATTCTTCACTTCGAGGTCTTGTAAAGCGTTGACGAGCCTCCTCTGAAAGTATCCACTCTGCGAAGTGCGGACTGCGGTATCCACCAATGCTTCACGTCCGCCAACAGCGTGGAAAAAGTATTCGGTCGGGGATAAGCCATCTTTGAAAGACGATTTTACGAACCCGCGAGCATTTGCACTACGGTCTCCGGGTTTAAAGTGTGGCAACGTTCTCCCCTGGTATCCCCTTCTTATCCGTTCTCCCCTGACAGATTGTTGACCTACGCAGGCAGCCATTTGCGTTAAATTAAGCATAGAGCCACGTGCACCTGACTTTGCCATAAGCACAGCCGCATTTTCCATACCAAGGTATCTCTCTGCAATCTTGCCAGCAGCATCTCTTGCACGACCTAGTTCCTGCATTATCAATAGTTCCAGCGTCTCCTCTAACGTCCTCCCGGGTAGAGCCTCAAGCTCTTCTGCTTCATATGCCTTTATCAATTCATCAACTTTTTCCTCTGCTTCACGCACCGCCTCTTCTCTTATCTGCCTCTTTCCTTCACTCGGTATATCCTCATCGCTTATACCGAAGCTAAAGCCTGCTTGCAGGATATAATTAATGGCAATCCGGGAAGCATCATTTATAAACCTTTTCGCAGCTTCTTCCCCGTATTGCCTGAATATTCTGTCGATTATTCGCCCTTTGAACGAGCCTATCGCCATTTCATCTATTACGCCGCTTATCACTTCCCCTTTCTTTATTATAACATACGCCTCACGGGGGCATTTCTCCTTCTCGCATACCAAACCCCTCTCAATGCACTTCTCGCACATCTTACCTCGAAATTGTAAGTCCAATTCCTTCGGTAATATCATGCTGAATATTTGCTTCCCGGTCCAATAAGGGACTTCCATGCCAATGCCCGAAGGAGACACGAATGTCCCCGCAGGCTCTCCTAAATCGTCAATATCTATTTTCCTCAATACCTCCAGCACTTCTTCCTTCTCAAACCTCTTTTCTCCATGCGTAAGTAAAAACAAACCCGTAATGTAATCATGGATGCCACCTATAATTGGTCTGCCAAATCTCGGCGATATTATATTGCATTTCACCGCCATCAGGATTTTTGCCTCCGCCCTCGCTTCTTCGGTCTGCAAAACGTGAAGGTTCATCTCGTCACCGTCATAATCGGCATTGTAAGGTGGACAGACGGCTGGATTTAACCTGAATGTCTTACCGGGCATTACACGCACGTAGTGTGCCATTAAGCTCACTCTATGCAGAGATGGCTGCCGGTTGAACAACACGATGTCTCCATCCCCGATATGCCGTTCTACCTTCCACCCGACGTCTATCTCTTCTCCTAACGCCTCGTAATTGCTTTCCGTTATTTTTACCTTTTTACCATCCGTTCTTCTCACGTAATTCGCACCCGGATGTTCTCTCCCCTTCATTACTATCTCCTTCATGCGCACGAGGTTTCTTTCGGTCACGTTAACGCCGATTGTCAGCTCTTTTGCTATCTCTTCGGGCACTCCAACTTCATCTATGTCTATGTCCGGGTCAGGGGATATAACCGTCCGAGCGGAAAAATTCACTCTCTTTCCTGATAACGAACCTCTAAACCTGCCTTCCTTTCCTTTTAGTCGCTGCGACATCGTTTTAAGCGGTCTGCCACTCCGGTGTCTCGCAGGTGGTAACCCCGCAATCTCGTTATCGAAATAGGTGCTTACGTGGTATTGAAGAAGCTCCCACAGGTCCTCTATTATTAACTGCGGTGCACCGGCATCTCTATTTTCCATGAATCGCTGATTTATCCTTATTATATCCACCAATTTATGTGTCAGGTCGTCCTCGCTTCGTTGTCCGCTTTCTAACGTAATAGAAGGTCTCGCGGTTACTGGCGGAACCGGTAATACCGTAAGCACCATCCACTCCGGTCTTGCATCTTTCGCACGCATTCCGAAAAGGGCTATCTCTTCGTCTGGTATCCTTTCAAGTCGCTCTCTCACATCGGTAGGCATTAATCTACGCTCTCTCTCTTCTTCATCTATTTCTACGTAAGTGGTGGGCTTATCATATTTTATGACCCTCTGGGGCAACCCGCAGTAAACGTTTAGCTTTTCTTCTTCTTTTTTGACTTTGTACGTCTTATCTTTACCTGTTATCACCCATCTATTGTCTATTCCTTTCCTGATAGTGGCGTTTTTAGAAAGTGGACGTCCCTCCCTTGCGAACGTCTTCTTCAATTTTTCCGGGATAACGCCTTCGTTTAACCCATTTTCTAATCCCGAACTCGCCGCCTCCGTATTAATGCTAAACAAATAATCCTCGCAATAAGTGCATACGCCTTTTTTCGATGCTTCTTTGAACACACGCTTCACTACTTCTCCAACGTCCGTTTGCTTCTCTCTTTGCAGCTCTATTTCTCTTAAAAAGCTCCTCTTTTCGCCCGCATCGTATATGTTTAGCTCCCCATCCTCTTTCTTGATAATGAACGTATTTTTACCTGTTACTACTACCCATTCACCATTCTTTTCTTTTGTAACGCCTACGTCATTCGAAAGTGGAACGTCGTTAGTTTTGAATACGTCGCACAATTCTTCCGGGATAACGCCTTTGTTTAACTCACGTTCTATTTCCGCATCTGCATCTGTGACTGAGCACAAAAAATACTCTCCCTCCAGCAAAACCCTTCCACACTTCCTGCATGTCGCATTCAGCATCCGGTATATCAATTTAGCATACCCTACGTGTATAACGGGAGCAGCAAGCTCAATGTGCCCGAAATGTCCCGGGCATTCACCCATTCTACCTCCACACGTCTTACATCTTAACCCCGGATCGATGACTCCTATCCTCTGATTCACCAATCCCATCTCTATCGGAAAGCCGTCTTCACCATAAGTATCAGCAGTTATTATCCTCGCAGCACTCATCTTCCTTATCTCCTTTGGCGAGAGCAACCCGAATTTTATCCCTTTTATCCTTTTCGTCCTCATCTCTTTCAGACAGCCTCCTCTAATTCTAATCTCGGTGCAATGCACAGCACTTTCATCTCATCCAGGAGCAACTTGAATGCATAACTCATCTCCACCGGGTATATGTCCGTGTCCGCACCACAATTCGGACAATATGCAGACCCCGTTTTCCTATCAAGAGTCGCAATCATACCACAATTCCCACACACCAGCTCAACGACCCTGTCTGACTCATCCAATAGTCGGTCCTTTAGCGATATCGCAGCCCCATAACCTACAAGAACGTCTCTTTCCATCTCTCCAAAACGAAGCCCGCCTTCCCTTGCTTTCCCTTCCGTTGGTTGTCTTGTTAATATTTGCACGGGACCTCTCGCACGCGCATGCATCTTTGCTGATACCAAATGGTATAGCTTCTGATAATACACCACGCCAATAAACACGTCAGCACCTATTTTCTCACCCGTTGTTCCATCGTACATCACTTCCAAACCGGTATGAGCGAAACCCGCACGCGTAAGTGCTTCTCTTAAGTCTTCCTCCGGCTCACCGGAAAAAGCGGTTCCGTCTATGTATCTCCCTTCCAATGCACCTACTTTCCCACCTATCATCTCCAGCACGTGTCCTACCGTCATCCTCGAAGGAATGGCATGCGGATTTATAATCATATCGGGAATCATTCCTCCTTCTGTAAATGGCATGTCCTCTGGCGGCACGATTAACCCAATAATGCCCTTCTGTCCATGTCGGGACGCAAACTTATCCCCTACTTCCGGTATCTTCTGGTCTCGAACACAAACCTTAGCTAAGCGCCTGTTGCTACTCGATTCCATGAGCACGACAGAATCTACTATCCCACTCTCGTTAGAGCGAGTGCAAACAGAACTATCTCTTCTTTCTAAAGGGCTTAAAAGCTCCGTCGTTTCCTCTAAAAACCTCGGCGGGCTCGTCTTCCCTATTAACACGTCATTTGGCGCTACTTCCGTCTCCGAATTTATTATCCCGCTCTCGTCAAGTTGGTTATACGCTTCATGGCTCCTCACCCCTACAATCTCCATATCCGGTATCTCAAACCTATCCTCCTCGCCACCCGGATACCTCCTCTCTTCTCCTTCGTAGGTTCTGAAGAAATGACTTCTTCCTAATCCCCGGTCTATTGCAGCGCGGTTCAAAATCAGTGCGTCCTCCATATTATATCCTTCATAACTTAAAACCGCAACGACAAAATTCTGCCCCGCTGGTCTTTTATCATGCAAAATAAGGTCGGCAGTCCTTGTCTTTACCATCGGCTTCTGCAAATAATGCAAATGATGTGTCCGTGTATCGGCACGAGTTTTATAATTCGCAGCGAGCAGCCCTAAAGATTGCTTCAACATGGCACAGCCCATTGTGTTACGAGGCGACGAATTATGATCGGGATATGGTATCAACCCTGCAACGATGCCTAAAATCAAAGCCGGATCTACTTCCAGGTGTGTATGTTCCGCCCCATCTGCTTCTGTCAAATCTGCTTCGTTTAATGCTATCAGCGTATTCTCCTCCTCTTCCGCGTCCAGATACTCTATCGCACCGCCCTTTACCAAATCTTCAAACTCCATCTCGCCATTTCTCAGTTTCTCTATGTGCGATTCTGTAACCAAAGGTCTTCCATTCTCTACTATTATAACCGGTCTTCTCGCCCTTCCTCGGTCAGAATTTATTATTATGTCCCTCCTATCCCTATAATATGCGACGTTTACCTGCGAGGATACTTTGCCTTTTCTTCTCTCCCTTCTCACGTCTTCCACAAATCGCTCCGGCTCCGTAGAGAAGCCGATGAAGTCTCCATTCACGAATACGCGAATCATGTTTTCAGCATTTATTTGCAAAGCACGAGCAGGAGGGATAACGCCGAACGCATATAACGTGTTTTTAAAGCTCTCATGGTCTTCTCCCACGGATAATTCAACCATCTGCGAGAAGTTCTTTACCAACCCGCAATTTGGACCTTCCGGTGTCTCAGTTGGACAAATTTTTCCGCATTGCGTGGGATGCAAATCTCGCGCTTCAAAATGCGGCTGCGCCCTCGAAAGCGGAGAAATTATCCGCCTCAGATGGCTCACCGTAGCCACATAATTACTCCTTTCCAGCAATTGAGAAACACCCGCTCTGCCACCCACCCAATTCCCGGTTGCCACGGCATGCAATATTCGTTCCGTGAGCACGTCAGACCGAATTGCCGTTGCGATCTTCAGTTCCCTGCTTCGCATATTTGCACGCTCCAACTGATACCTCATATCACGTGTCAACTTGGTAAATGAGACCCGGAAAAGGTCTTCCATCAGGTCGCCTGCAAGTTTCAGCCTTTTATTCGCGTAATGGTCCTTGTCATCCTCGCCTCTCCGTCCCAAAGAAAGTTCATAGCATGCTTCCGCCATTCTTCCAACGAAATGCGCCTTCGCTATCCGGTCATCAAGGTGCGGGAGGAAATAACGGTCGAGGATATAATTAACGCGTCTTTCTCTATACTCCCTTGCCTGCGTGGGTGCAACTCTACGACCCAATTTATCCAATGCTTCTTCTTTTGTGTGCACCTCGCTCTCTTCTATGTTCTCGCGGATGTATTTCTCTATTTGTGGGTCATCAGAGACGGCTTTCCGTATCTCTTCGTCACTTTCGAGCCCCATAGCACGCATAAGCGTTACGAATTCTATTTTCCTGGCTACTGCGGGAAAAGAGACCTCAACTATGCCTTTTTTATTTATTCCCACCCTTATTGGTACTCTGAATCCATGTTTAAGAGAAAAGACCTTTGAAAGCGCACTTTTATTCCCGTATTTCACCTCGAAATTCACAAATATCCGGTTTGGTGCGAGGTCTTCCAGCGTTATTATCACGTGCTCTGAGCCATTTACGATGAAATAGCCCCCGGGGTCGAGAGGGTCTTCGCCTGCTCTTATCAATTCTTTCTCTGAAAACCCGTAAAGGTTACATCTCTCTGATTTCACCATGATTGGGAGCTCACCGATTTCCACTTCTCTCTCCTCCCCTTCCTCTTCTATTTCTCCGTTTTCGTATTTCTTCACCAACTGCATTCCCAAATATACGGAAGCGGAGTAGTTTAAATTCCGTAATCTCGCCTGTGACGGGAAAATTGATTCATAAGAGCCATCTGCTTCCCTTGCCTTCGGTCTGCCCACGCGCATTTTACCAAACTTCACTCCCAGTTTATGCTTCCCTTTTTCGTCTTCGCCGCCGATAGAAGTTTCTATGTACGACTGCTCCTCCACTATTTTTTGCATGCCTTCGCTGAGGAAGTAATTAAAGGAGTCAAGCTGATGCTGTGCTATTTTTTCCCTTTTCAAATACGCTTTTGAAAGAACGCCCCGGTCTAACATATTACACACATCCCTTTTATTCTATAACCAGCCGGTAAGATATAAATTTCCCCGCTGTTCTGCTCCTCCTTTTTATCTTTACAACATCCCCCATCACCGCTTTTATCTCCTTTATGACAGGGTCGGAGGATTTGATCTTAGGCAGTTGTTCCTTTTTTATTTTATACTTTTCCAAAAGCTCCTTTACTTCTCCCCCCTCCATTATCTCGTGCTTGGGCACTAACCCATGTTCGCGTATGGAAACTTTTCCCTTCTTCATTTTCCTTAATTTTGGCTTCGACTTTAATAACGGGCTCGACGGGATTTGAACCCGCGACCGACGGGTTAAAAGCCCGCTGCTCTACCTTTCTGAGCTACGAGCCCTTTTTAAGAGTCGTTTCTTTAGCATCTCAAGGGCAGCATCCGCCGCCTCACGCTTATTCTCTTCCCTATCCCCATGGAAGATATGTTTCTCATGATAGACGTAATCTTTTGTTGCCAGTGCTATATAAACTAATCCAACCGGTTTGTCAGGCGTTCCCCCGGTGGGTCCTGCAATGCACGTAGTTGCAATACCGACATCGGTATCCAGCAGCTTTCTCACGCCTTTCGCCATCTCAACTGCGCATTCCACGCTCACCGCACCTTTTTCTTCCAATATTTCCCTCGCCACGTGCAATATTTCTTCCTTTACTTCATTGGCATAGGCGATTACACCGCCTTTATAATAGTCCGAGCTGCCGGAGACGTTTGTTATCCGGTGAGATACCTGTCCACCGGTGCAAGATTCAGCCGTGGATACACTGAGTCCCCTTTTTCGTAACTCGTCACCGATTTCTTCTTCTATCATCTAATCTTTTCCCTTTCTTTTCCCCTCTTTTTACTTTTACGCTACGAGAAGATAAAGTTAAACTTTCATGTTCGAGGATAATAGAAATTACTTCTCTATACCATACCTCACCTTCACTGCCACTCCGTGCTCGAATATTTTCATCTCTTCACCTGATAACATCGCTTTTCCCGTTGCAAGCAGTCTATCTTTTTCATCCATCACCATAACTTCATCGTAAGCCCGTATCGCCGGGTCGGCATCTATTACATGTTTACAGAACGCTGTTCCCCCTTTTCTTATAAATTCACTGCTCTCTTCATTCATAACGACTCTTATTCCCGGATATTTGAAAACGTGCTGCAACCTCTTTGCTCCTTCTATGCTTAGCGTTAGCAATCCGTCAAAACTCCTCAGCGTGGCTATTCTCTTTCCATCCTCTTTTACCTGCGCTATTCTTCTTGTCTTCGAGAGGATAAATTCTACGTTATCAGGGAACAGGATTTCACCGGCACCGGCACCGAATTGATAATCTGCTACGATCCTCGCCTTTTTCAGCTCTTTTTTTGTGTTCTCTTCCACCATCCTTCTTTCTCAGGTTTATCCGCTAACTTCTTCGCAAGTTCGGTAACTCTGACTTCAAGTTCTGATATTTTCTCCATGACCGGCGTCCTTGCCTCAATGGACCCAAGCCTCGTATCCACTGCATCAAATCGTGAAATCGCTTCATTCCGCAGGCTATCAACCTTGGTATCCAATGCCGCAACTTTGTTATCCGTCACCTCGAATTTTGCCATCACCTCATTCCGCAGGCTGCCAATCTCCGTTTTTACTTCGGTTCTGAGGCTTGTAATTTCCGTTTTTGTCTCGCTCCCCAGGTTGCCAATCTCCTTTTCCACGGAATCTATACGACTATGCAGAGCTTTTATCGCACCTGTAATTTCATTTAGTTTCGGTAGTAGCAGTCGCTCAATCCATGTGGGTATTTTTTCCATGAAACTGTATAATCCATCATTAATAGTTAAAGCTTTCCTTCTAATTAAGAAAGTTTTTAATGAAGAGAAGGAGAAAAAGGATAGAAGACATCGCATTGCAGCGGATAGAGAGGCTGTTCGAGCTGGCAGAGGTAGAAGCGAGGAAAACGGATGCGAAGGAAAGAAGCAGGAGCGATAGGTATGTGCAGCTTGCTCGTGAGATTGGGATGCGGTATCGGGTGCGAATACCCTCGCATTTAAAGATGCGGTTTTGTAACGGTTGCTATGCTTTCTTAATACCCGGGGAAAACGCACGAGTTCGTCTCAGGAGCGATTATATTACGACAACCTGTTTGAGATGTGGGAAGCAAATGAGACGACCTTATAAAGCACCTCGTGCTCCTTCGCCAAGAAAAATCCAAATCTCAAGCACCGAATCGCAAACAAATCCAAAATTAAGCCCTTTCAGGGTTTGCGGGGACGTGGGCAGAGCCCACGAAATTTCAAAATTCAAAACCCAGAGAAGCTTTTTAAAGTAATTTTTCCTTTTCCGGTTTTGGACATTGGGATTTTGATATTTGATATTATTTGGATTTTGGTGCTTTGAGCTTTGAGCTTGTGATTTTTGGGAAGGGACAATCACTTCACCATTTCCTTCATTATCTCAAAAGCCCGCTTCAAATTTTCAAAGCTCGTAGCATACGATATTCTCACGTGATTCTTGCCACGGCTTCCAAAGGCAGACCCGGGCGTGACTATTATCTTCCGCTTCCTCAGCGTCTCCACAAATTCTTTCTCATCCTTCACCCGTGGAAAAATATAAAATGCTCCTTTTGGAACGCTGAATCCCATACCCATATCTCGAAGAGCATCAACGGCAAAGTCTCGCCTCCTTTTAAATTCGCTTCTCATCTCAGCCACGCAGTCTTGAGGACCTGTAATAGCAGCCAATGCCGCTTTCTGCGAAATAGACGATGCACACGCCTGTATATACTGATGTATCTTCAGCATTTGCTCCACGTATTCCTCACGGGCTGCAAGATAGCCCAATCTGAACCCGGTCATTGCGTAGGTCTTTGAGACCGCATTTACCGTGATTACCTCATCAGAGAATCTCGCAGGGCTTACGTGCTTCAAGCCATCGTATATAAGATGCTCGTAAACTTCATCTGAAATGACGGTTACTTGATGGTCGTTGGCGATGTCAACAATCGCTTTTAGGTTCTCCCCGCTTTCCACTGCACCCGTGGGATTGGCAGGAGAATTTATTATGAGCGCTTTTGTTTTGTCCGTGATTTTTTCCTTCACCGCTTCCGCAGACATCGTGAAGTCTTCGCTTAGCGGAACTCCTACTGCCTTTCCCTCTGCCAGTTTCGTTAGAGCAGAGTAGGAAACGAAGCCAGGGTCGGGCATCAGCACCTCATCTCCCTTTTCCACTACCGAAAGAATAGCGATATGCAATGCTTCACTCGCTCCTGACGTGACTATTATCTCCTCAGGGCTCGCCACAAAATCGTTATCTCTTTTGAACTTAGCGCTTATCGCCTCTCTCAATTCCTCTATCCCTTTATTGAAGGTGTAAGAGGTGAAACCGGAATCAATCGCCTGCATAGCGGCACTTTTTATGTGTTCCGGGGTATCAAAGTCAGGTTCACCGAGTCCGAGGTTGAAGAACTCGCCTGACGAAGCTTCAAACGCCTTTCTTATGCCCGAAATCTCTATGGTTCCAATGCGAGCTGCAAATTTTTTTCTCATTTCCTTCTACCTTATTTCTCTCGTTTAATCTGTGACGAAAAGTAAAATAGCAACAAATATTTTTAAATGTGGAGGTATTTAAAGTGTTATAAATCTAAACGAATTATGATGATGAAAAGAGCAATCATTATTGTTAAAGGGAAGGTTCAGAAAGTAAGGTATAGAAGTAAGGTAAAAGAGATTGCGGATGAACTTGGAGTCGTAGGCGAAGTAGAGAATTTGGAGGATGGTTCAGTCAGGATATTTGCAGAGGGGGAAGAGGAAGTTTTGGACGCGTTCATCGGTAAACTAAGGATTAAAAATCGTTTGATAGATGTCAAAGATATTTCTGTCAGTTTTGAAGATGCCACGGGAGAGTTCAGTGCATTCAAAAAACTGATTTCCGGGACGATGTATGAAGTTGCTGAGCGGCTTGACGAGGCGGCGAATATATTAGAAAGGCTTACCGGGGTTGTTATAACCGGTAACGAAAAGATTATTGGCACTATTGAAACCGGTAACGAAAAGATTATTGGCACTATTGAACGTGGAAATGAGATACTTGGAGAGAAAATAGATGCGGGAAGAGAAGAGAATCGAGAAGGCTTCGCAATGCTTGGAGAGAAGATTGATGCAGGGGGAGTGGAAAATAAACAGGGATTTAAGATGCTTGGAGAGAAGATTGATGGGATAAAAAGGGGATACATCCGCAATGTTAGAAAAGGAAGATACAACAATAGAGATATTGAAGGATGTGAGGGCGGATACGGGGGAAATAACGAATGCACTGGTATTTTTGAAGGAGCTATATCGAGAAACATCGGAGTTAAGGGAGAAATACGAAGTGCTGAGTAAGGATGTAGAGGCGATAAAGGT
>Ga0114919_10002658_pt1 | contig 14484 bp, 14 predicted proteins | sample BlataG_FD_88682 | JGI IMG/M metagenome (GOLD analysis project Ga0114919, IMG submission 88682) | Deep subsurface microbial communities from Black Sea to uncover new lineages of life (NeLLi) - Black_00105 metaG | ecosystem: Environmental > Aquatic > Marine > Oceanic > Sediment | place: Atlantic... | reverse complement strand
CACACACACACACACACACACAGGGCCTCACTCAATCTTTCTCCATTTCTTCTCCCATCCCAACCTAATCCCGTCGACGTCCAGAGATGAGGCCAAAAGGATAATTGCGAGAATTCCAACGAGTTTTCCATAACCCTTCGTTCTGTATTGAAAGGTATACTAAAACCGTAAACTTGAACAGACTTGACGTTGATATGTACCACGCTGCCTGCTAAAATCGGCCTGAATCGCATTGTTTTTGCTCAATAGAGCAGTAGCTTACCAGTAAGTTTAAAGAATCTCTCTTATTCTTAGCATGAAGAGCCATCATTTATGCTGCGTATCGCTTCGTGCTTGAATGTCATTGCATCTCATCTCGGCCAGGCCCCCTGTTCTTCTCCTCCACCTTTTCAGAAACGAAACACGGCAGCTACAAGATTTATGGCAACTCTTCAAAGATGTCACTCAAATTTCTGATCATTCTAGGGCTCTTCATGGCTGTATGCCATGCTCAGGACCTGAATTACACCAACACCATCACCACCGGCCCATCCTGCGACGTGCCAATGGGCCCTCAAAGCCTCCCTCTCCCCACCTGCCCCCCCTTCCCTTCCAACAACACCCCTCCCACCCTAGAAGATGCCAAACGTATTGCTTGGAAATATGCTCCTATAGTCTATTATCACCCATTAGAGAAGTATCACCTCCAAGATCCCAACCTCTGGTATCAGGAAGCCACCCTCCATCTGTGGGACACCCTTCCAGAGGACAATTCCACCTATTCTACTGTGCAAGGAATAGCAGAAGGAGTGCAATCAACGCTCCTCTTACCCCGCTCATTTGTCACGCTATTGAATAGCACCAAGCTTACCGATACTGAAAGAGAAGAATTACTTGCTGGAGCCCCCTTTGATGAAAATAATGAATCCACTGCTAATGTTTTCTTCACCGTCACTGATATATCCGACTCTCTATGGATGTTCAACTACAACTTGTACTACAGTTGGAATGGGTGCAGCAACCAAGAGTTTGTTATCAGCATAGAGGGACAAGTAGAGCAATTGAAGTATCTTATGTGCCCTACTGGTGTACACGAAAGTGACTGGTGTCGTGTATCTGTCTTGGTGTGCAAGAGTGATTTGGAAATCAAACAGACAGCGTACAGTCAGCATGCCTGGATGGAGACGAGGAATTGTGAAGCTGGTCAGTGCCCAATGGAAGATGGGCACCCAGTCAGTTTTGCTGGTCTTGATGGTCATGGTAATTATTATGAAGAAAGTAACATGATGGTGTACTCCTTTTATAACGGTTCCAGTATAGATGGCGGTAAGAGTGTCAGTCTTGGCAACTTTGGAGGGTTGTATATTGGGGATAGAACAGCCAAGGGAGAGAAGAAGTTTGTACCAAGAGAGGATAATGTGAAGTTTATTCCTTCTCTTGATGAGATTTTAAGTGAAAACCTGACTGATTTCTATTGGGCTGCATATAGTGGCCAGTGGGGAGCTCCGCTGGCCCAGGGACCTATTGATCTTGAGTGTTTGAGCAACAATTACACAATGAGAGGGCCATGCCCACAATCACAAGCTCTGAAAATATTAGAGAGTGGGTTGAAACTTGCTGCTGTTGCTAGTTTTGTGGAGAAGTCAGAGTTTGCCGGTCTGCAGCCTGCTCGAGTGAAGCTTCCTTCCAACACCACCTTTACCTCCTACCCAGACATCCCTGGACCATTATTCAGAACCTTCACATACAAGTGGTTACCACAACATGTGTCTCCTATATTTAAACAAAATATCAGTCTCCTGGTCTGCCCTGATGACATTAAAGGCCTCAAAGACATCCCAATGGACATCTTTGGTGGTAACAGTGTCGGCTTGGTGTCTCAATACATGATTGGTATTGCAGTGGGGTCTATATTATTCAGTGTTGTTATTATTATTATATTATACCTCCCTGTACTGTTCGAAAGCACCCCTGCTGTTCAATTCATTGGACTGGCTGATATAAATGGTGGTATGGCTGGCATGTCTGCATTCTTTAATGTGTTGAAGAGCAAGTCGCAGGTGTTCCTGGAAGAAGGGATGGTTCCTACTATTGATGATAAGGATGGTAGTGGTGATGGTGATGATATTACTACTACTACTACTACTAAGGACACTGCTACTGATTCTAAAGCTGCTGCCACTGCCGCTGCCGCTGCACTTGATAGAATGAAGACTGCTGCTGGTAAAGATAAGAATGGTGACGATGACGACACAGCAGAAGACCCAGAACTAAAGGTAATCAAAGAAACATCCACAATTAAATGGATGGATGTCCTATGGACCACACTAGGCAGTGCCCTATTCATTGCCGGGGTAGTACTGCTGGGTATCGGTATTCAAGTCATGTTTACCTCCAGTATCCTCACTGCAGTAGCCAATACCACTGATAAAACCAGCATTATCACCATTATTGAGTACATGCTGATCATAGGTCTTTGCATGATTGGCTTCTTTGATATGGTGTCCATCATGGCAGTATTGTTTGCCAATGATAGATATATTTATGTATTTGGAAAATACAAGGTGAGAAACTATCTAGGGGGACATAAATGGGTGAAAAGGAATGAATTCAGGATATTGTTGATATCAGCTGGCCTGATGTTGTTTGCAGTCAATATCTCGGCTATATTGTTTGCGGTAGGTTGGATTGTGCTGGTTGCGCAGATCAGTTTGAAGACGCTGTGTCAGGAGATATCAAATGTGGAGTTCTCTTCGGTTTCAGTGGGTGAAATTTGTTTGAATGTGCCATCTGTGTCAAAGGAGCCAATATGTGGGTGGGATGTGCTGGATGCTTGTTACGACATTACTAATCTGGGGGTGAAGTCTATTGTAGTGGGGGCTGCATTGTTGTTGTGGTGTCATTTGGTGTTCTTTATGATGGTGTTGGTGTCTTTGAATGGGTTCTATAGCTATAAGATATCTTGGACTGGGGCGGTAAAGGCACAGACCTTGAAAAAGGAGAGCTAGGCATATGCATGGATGAAGATGATGGTGGTGGTGGCGGCGACTTTGAATAACCAGAGTCGGTGGAGGTAGGCTTGTTTTTCTTTTTCGGCTTTTATACTCTGTTTCTGTCCATTCATATCCATTGATTTACTAACTATCCTAATATGAAGAGTTTAATCTATTAGTATGACAATATAGTCAGAAACTGGAACTTTGATCACTTAGATTTGTCAGGGAAATAAAGAAGCAAACATGGATGACGACGAATTTGGTGCCATCTATGGCGATGTGCAGGACGAGGAGAAACCTTCAATTCCCGTGGAACAGCCAATATCAGAAGTAGACGAAGGTGATGAGGACGCATTATTCAAGCAGCTGTATGGAGAGGAGGCTGCAGCCGATGTGGAACCATCTGCACATCCACAGGAACAAGCTAGCAAATTAGGTATGTTGAATTCTCTATTCTCCAGAGGGATTAGTTTGATGTCATCACCACCGTCCATCTTCTCTCCCTAGCCCAACCCACACGCCAATCCTACTCACTGCTCCCCCCCTTCTTTCCCTTCCCTTTCTTACACAGATCAAGTACCACCTGCGTCTAAATCAAATGAAGAAAAAGAATCCACTGAAGGCAGCGAAGAAGAAGATAGCGATGACGATCTCATGATCACTCTCGATGAAAACGCCACCGCTTTTGAACCACAACCAAACCGCTACCATCAGCGTCTTCAAACCAAAGCCCCAGATGCATCAGCAGCCCCTGGTGGTGATGACACATTGGCCCCATCGGGATTCAAAGATGCTCGTACTGCTATCGGTGGTATCCCCCGTAGTGCTATCCCTGGTCTTGGTGGTGTCGGTGTTGCTACCATCCCCCTCAATGCACCATCAGGAGAAGGAGAAGGAGGGGGCATCCCTGGCTTGGCTGGTGCCTCTACCACTACAACATCAGGAGCAGGAGCTCCCCCTCCTCCTCCCTCATCATCATCAGCTGACATGCCCAACATCCCTCACCTAGATAGAAGGTACGCAGTCTTCCCCAATGAAGCCAGACCAGGCCAACCCATCAAACTCCCTGGTCAAACACGAGTCTCCCCTGAAGAGTACAAGGCCTTTTTAGCCCTTGGTCACGGAGATATATACGACATGGACACCTACATGGTAGTAGAAGCCCCCTGGAGGCTGCCAGGTATAGATCACAATGATTTCTTCAATTATGGAATGACAGAGAAGTTATGGAGAGATTATTGTGATAAAGTAAAGCAATATAGGTTGGAGTTTACCATGAAGAATAAGATTCAGACTATTGATGTCGGGAGGGGGAGTAAGAGAGAGGGGGTGAGTCATAAGGCTAATGAGCATGTGTTGGCTGGAGAAGGTGGTGATGAGAATGGGGAGCTTGATGAAGATGATACTGCATATACCTCATTTGTCACTCTAGAAAGGCCACCTAGACCTGTGTGGCAGAGACAAGGTAATCCTTGGGAGCATACTATAGTGTTGACTGGGCATGAGTTGGAGTTCCAAGAGCAAGGAGAGGGTGGTGGGCTGGAGTCGGATGTACAGGTGGACTTGGCATGTTACCAGGGCCCATCTACTGCCATGCAGCAGCATCATCAACGTCAACAACAGCAGCAGCAGCAGCAGCAGCAGCAGCAACAGAAACAGTCGTACTTCAAGCCTGGCATGCCGTATCTTCAACCACATCCTCGTGAGCATCAACCTCAGTACCAGCAACAGAATAGTAGTGCTATGAGAATGCCACCTCCACCAATGATGGGAGGAGGAGGAATGCCACCACTACCACCACCACCACCAATGCAGCTACCGCCCCCCTTTGTTACAGATAATGGTGGTGGTGGTGGTGGTGGTATGATGAGGCCCCCATTTCCACCATTAATGCCAATGGATGATGGTAGAGGAGGAGGAGGGAGAGGCCTGCCACCTCCACCACCCTTCTTTGATGGAGGTGGTAGAGGAGGAGGAGGGAGGGGTCTGCCGCCGCCATATTATGATGGAGGAAGAGGAGGAGGGAGGGGCCTGCGACCTCCACCACCCTTCTTTGATGGAGGTGGTAGAGGAGGAGGGAGGGGTCTGCCGCCGCCATATTATGATGGAGGAAGAGGAAGAGGGGGGAGAGGTCCTCCATTCTTTGATCAATATGACAGAAGAGGTCCCCCACCTCCTCCTTATGCAATGCGAGGAGGAAATGATAGAAGAGAAAGCAGTAGAAGAGATAGAAGTCCATCACATGTTGGTGGTGGAAAAGGAGGTGAGGATAGAAGGAGAGATGATAGGAGTAGTGGTAGGAGGGAGAGGAGTAGGTCTCCAGTGAGAGAGAGTAGTAGAAGAGGTGGTGCTGGAGAGAATGAAAGAGAAAGGGAGAGGGGAGGGAGATCATCAAGAGATCGTGATCGTGATGAACATGGTGATGGTGGTGGTAGGGATTCAAGGAAGAGAGAGAGAAGAGAGAGAAGTAGGAGCAGAAGTAGGAGTAGGGAGAGAAGTAGGAGGAGCAGGAGAGATGGTGGTGGTGGTTCTTCACGTTATTAGGTAGCTGTTATAAGTGATTAATTGATTGTTATGAAGACCAGATTGCTTACAAAGCAAGTAATAGCAATACATAACACATACATACATTAATTAATTGATTTGTCTGACAGGTGCATCACACAAAGCATCATTAATGGCAGCCACAAACCCATCCAATCCAGGTGCATTTGGCCAATATATAGAAGAGTACCCCAATTCATGAGCAGCTTTAGCTGATGTTGACCCAATACATGCTATAGCTACTTTATTATTATTATTACTAGTAGTAGTAGAATTGTCCTGCTGGCCTAAAGATGAGAACTTGGTCCATGCCTTGACAGCAGAAGGTGAAGCCACAGCAATGACCTTGGCCCTCGACGCTCTCTCCAACACTGTACTGTCTATAGACTGGACTGGAAGAGTATCATACGTATTTAATCTCTTGACAATAAACCCACGTTTCTCCAACCCCTTCTGCAACTGAGAACTAGCTTTGCAGCTTGCTGGATAGAGGATCTGATTGTTCCCCCCTTCTAGCATTGGCAGTTCAGGAGCAAAGTGCTCCGCGTTGGCAATAGAAGGTGCAAAGTCAACCTTCAAATCATCCTGTTGTTTATCTAGTATTATAGCAGTTCCTTGTCCTACCACTGCAATCCTGACTTTGGGTTTATTAGCTGCTTTCCAGCCTTCTAAGAACACTGAGGCTGATTCAGGAGAGGTGAGGCATACCCAGTCAAATGTCTCTGTTGCTAGGACAATAGGAAGGTGTTTTTTATCTGGGCCAGGAGAGGTTTCTAAGAGTGGCATTTCTAATGTGTTGAGACCTAAACTTTCTAATCTTTTTTTCAGTTTTCCATTCTTTCCTGCTTCTCTAGTAAGGACTACATCGGGAATGTTGTTGGTGTCGAGAGCTGCTCTTGTTGTTGGAGAGGGAGAGGAGGGTGATTTGCACGGTCGTACTGTTGCCTGTCCTTGTTTGTGAGCAGTTTTTGAGCTAGGTGAGCGGGAAAATGTAGCAGCATGAATAGTAGTGGTAAGATGTGGTGTTGTAGTTCTGGTTCTATTGGGATATCTGGTGGTATATCGGCTTTCAGGCCGAACTCTAGCAAAAGATGACATTTTCGAATCCTTGCTGATTTCTTTCAGAACAAGTCACAAGAATCCAATCTAATGGATCACAGAGATTCAAAATCTGTACAGGTATACGAATTTAATACGTTCAGCGTAATTAACGCTACATTGATCCTAGATCTTCTCTGTTTTATCGTCCCCAACAACTTGAAAAAAGTGACGTCGGGTGGGGTTTAGAAAGCACCAAGTTTGTCGGCAAAATCCTTGGCGTGATAACTATCCAACAGTTAAATACAATTACTAGTAAGCTTTAGATTTTACAATGACGACTTGACTCTGGAATTTGTCTATTTTTGACGCAGATTTTGACTTCAGACGTTTTAAAGATTCACCATGCAAGTCGCTTTCCTTCGCAACACCCCCCCCTTATCATTATCTAGAGATTCTATACATCGTATAGGTTTTGTCACCTCATTCCTACGTACAGTCTGGCAGGATGCCCCAACCACCGACCAAGAATCCTTCTACGACTCCACCGTTCAAGACTACGCCGCCCTTCCTCTTACAAAACTCACCCTCCGCGAAATGCTTGACCTAGGCAAAGACGCCTGGTTTGACCACTCCAAGATTATACAAAGTGCCCGCATTTGTCAAGAACAGCTACCTAGACGCTTGGCTCGTAGATTAGTAGAATTGCAGCTCCTCCCACACATTGTCGTCTCCAACCCACACATCAACAATGTCTACCGAGCCTACCACTACGCCTTTGAAACCCTCAAGAACCACCCTCCAGTAGAGACACTGAAGGACAATGAATCATTCTCATCTTTATTAAGAAGGCTCGTAGATGAACATTCACCTCTACTAGACTCCCTAGCTTCTGGTCTTAGAGATTGCAAGAGGAAGCCACATGTAGGTGGTCGCCTCCATCTTGACGGCTTCCTTGAAAGCATGTTGAGATCAAGAATATCTAGAAGAGTAGTAGCAGAGCAGCATTTAGGTCTGGGTCAGCCAAGATCAGGCTACGTAGGTATTGTTTGCACTGAATTATCACTGGCTGATTCGGTGGACTTGGCAGCACAGAGGTGTAGACAGGTGTGTATGGAGACTTATGGAATTGCTCCTGATGTTGTGACATCGGGTGATAGAGATCTTAGTATGGCTTATATACCTCACCATGTTGATTATATGTTGTATGAGGTACTGAAGAATGCTGCACGGGCTGTGGTAGAACATCATTACCATCATCAGTATAAGCATCATCATCATGAACCACAACAACAGTTGTTACCGTCAATATCAGTAAGAATATGTGGAGGTGAAGATGATGTCACCATTAGAGTCAGTGATCAAGGGGGGGGGATACCAAAAGATGATGTATCAAGAGTGTTTGAATATGGGTTTACTACTATAGATGATTACTCTGGAGGAGGAGGAGGAGGAGGAGGTCAACAACTATCATCAACAACGTTGTATCCTCCATCTGAAGGGCTGGGAGATGTTGGTATCATTAATAATAATAATAGTAGTAGAAGTAGTACCGTGAGTGCTGCATTTAATGCTGCTGAAGTCCTTGGTATGGCAGCCACTGGAGGAGGACATAGTAGATTTAAAATGGCTGGGCTAGGGTTTGGTCTTCCTCTGTCCAGGTTGTATGCTAGATATTTTGGTGGTGATTTGACCCTGTTCTCACTACCTGGGTACGGTGTTGATGTGTACCTTAGATTACAAAGATTGGAGGGAACTGAGTGGGCAGAGGTTACTACTGATGATCCTGTTACCCCTCCTCTCCTTTTTTTCAGTGGATACAATTCAGTTGATCGGGATAGTGGTGGTGGTGGTGGTAGTGGTGGTGGTAGGAGTAGGAGTAGGAAAGTTGTAGATTTTGTTACATGATAGAAACAGTGAGCACTATGTAAAATAAAAGTAGCAATGGTTCCCCATGAATAGATTTCTCACAAACTCTCTCTTTACTACCAAGTTATACATATATGTGTACATTTTCTATTCATTTATTTATGCATTCACTCCAACTGCTTTCAATTGCAATACTTGCACCTTGCTCAGTCTCCCATGTCTCAATGCAGTACCCACCTCCTCCATCCACTCAGCCAACTCCCTCCATTCCCCACCACCACCACCACTACCCTTCTCAACAACATCCAGATGTCCATACTGAGCCCTAAATGCCAACAATCCCCCCAACATTTTATCCCAAACCCTATCTTCTACACTCCTTGGGTGATCTTCACTTATACCCATCTCCCGCAGTGCCACAATTCTCTCTTTTTCAAGCATCCCCAGTCCCCAAAGCCCTCTTTGATGCGACAACCATTCAGATAGTTCTACATTCATCTTCTTCATTACTGATGGTGACGACAGGTCAGCGTACCTCTTCATCCATGACTCATCAGTCATATGGGTCACTTCATCAGACAAGACCCAAGTGAGACCGAGGAAGGTGAGGTAGCGGAGTTGGGCTTGGGAGAGTCGTCCTTCTGAGAAGAGGGCTTGTTGTGTTTCTACCCATCTCTTCACCTTCAACCTTGTATTACCTAGTTTACCAACATTATTACTAATAGTGTTGTTGAGGGTAGGCATATTGTTATTATTACCACCAGCAGTAGTACCATCCCCAGTATTTTTACTAGTAGTACCACAAGGACCATCATTACCAGTACCACCAGTAGTAGTAGTAACATGAGGTGGTAGTGGTAATGATGGTGCATGCATCATTGAGATCTCAGCACCATTCAAATACTTTGCAGCAGAATGTGCCATCATCTGCCATTCCAATGGAGAGTACCCATCTAGATCAAAGCCAGCCAATCCCAATAGCAACACCTTTTCCCTTTTATTACTACTACTATTATTAGTATTATTATTCGCCATCTGCATGCGCCATTGTCGCCTCTGTCTGGCCAGCCAGTACCTCACCCCAGGAACTTGCCTTAAATCACATTTAGAGAGCGCTTCCCTTCTTGCTGGCAATTCAGCAGCTACTCTTGCTACTATAGCTGCCTTCCTCCCTCCAGGTGAGTTGTTGTTATTGTTGTTGTCGCCACCACTACTATTCGTGTTGCTATCGTATCCATCATATTCATATTCTTCTTCTTCTTCTTCATCTTCATCCATGCTACAACTATTATCCCTCTCCTCACTACTACCTCCAATTCCCTTATTACCACCCACACCACCACCACCACCTTCTGTCCTTCCTTGCAGTGGCCCTTGTGTCAGTTGTATATTAGCCAGTTCATATACCTTCCTCTCCACCACATACAATAACCTCCCCAGCCAGACCATCCACTCAACATCATCAGGATTATACCCAGGAACAGGAGTATCAAGCCACTCCACTCCTAGAGCTTCAAACCTCTTCTCTGCTTCCTTGGGCAGTAGCTTTCTCCGTCTATATTCAGCTTGGAGAGCCAGCCAGATGGAGAGCTCTCTAGCAGTGGCGCCCCCTCTCTCTCCCCAATCCAAGGCCATCCAGTTGAAGATTTGATCATTTTCTTGATGCCACAGTAGCCAGTCTATCAATTGATCAAACCTAAATTCCCATTCTTCAGTTATCTGGGCAGTTTGACCAAAGTCAAAGTTCATCCTTTGCAGTACTGCCAGTCTATCTGGGGTCAGTCCACCCCCCGCTCTGGCTATCCTCTGTCTTTTCACCCATAATCCCAACTCTGGTGAAGGTTCCCAATCCTCGGGGACATTGCAATGACCAAATCTATGTTGAAATGCAGCTAATTCCACTGCTCTCCTATCCCATCTATCATTAGTAGTTGGCTTGCACAGCATTATTTCTGGTATCTTTGTCAGTACCGCTCCAATTCCATCAGGACCAGGGAGAATGCCAAATGTTTCTAAATGTTCCGCTACCACTGATGCATTTCTCTCTACTCTGGATGCCCTTCTTCTATCTATCAAAGCTGTTCCTTTAGGGGTGAACCGCCATGCTGTGGCCTTTTCTATAGTAGTAGCAATGAGCTCTGGAGCTACTCCAACTTGTACCAGGAACTGTTCTAATTCAGGACTGAATTTCCCATTATTATTTGCATCAATATCAGTATCACTGTTATCATCATCATCTGACGATGCTAATGCTGCTGCTGATAATGATGAATGGGTTGATCCCTTCTCCTTGCTCTTGGATTTGAGGCTATGTTTGGGTTTACGTTTGATGACACGTTGCTCTACTGTGAGGGTGGGTAGGATGGCTTCACCCCAGCCTTCTCCTCTTCTTTCTAGTTTGTAAATAGTTTCAGTGGCAGGAGGTGGTTTTGCGGTGGGTGTTTTGGTGTTCTTAGTTGGAGTATTCTTCTTGTCTGCATTCCTAGGCCTGCCACGTCTGGGTTGTGGAGGCAAAGAAAAGACTGCATTTTTGTTAGTGTTATTGTCGTCGACCGCTGCTGAGGTGGTGTGTCGTTCAGGGACTCTGGGAGTGGGAGTGGGAGTGGTGCCTGGAGAGAGGGATGCCTCGTCTGGTTTAATGGCCTGTCCGGACCTTGGAAGCGGTGATGCACGCAGAATTGACAACGATTTCCGCTTTCCTTCTTGAAGTTTTCTCCTTGGCTGGGATTTCAGATGACTTGAAGAAGACAACCTCTTTTCTTCCAGAGATGCCCTCAAGCAGAAAGGTAGCTGCACAAAATTGAGAATAGCTGATCTTAACATATTCTGAAAGCTTTTAGTGATTCATTTCGACGCAAATTTCTTGATAAGGAAAACTATCGTCCTTAAATCAAAAACTACGCCCAATACCCGATAATACGCACAGGATAGACAAAAACTGACGGTAGGTAATTGCAATACCAATTCAATGATTTTTATTTCAACAAGCAAATCCAACTAATCTCTGCCTTCTCATCCATCTCTCTTCCCGCTCTCGACCTCTCGATGGATTGCGCCCTGCTCATGAACGGAAGTGAAAAGTGAGTGAAGAACAGGCTGCAGTGATGATGCGTAGTCTTCAGTCACCCCATCGGTACCAGATACACATATATAGATATTTATGTCTAAGTGAGAGAAATTCCTTTCAAAAGTCAGTTTTCCAGCTCATATTGTCTCATATGTGAGCCTCCTTGAAAACATGATGAAAAGAACAGGATGAAGGTTGACCGAAAAAGGACACTGGACCTTGGGAGTTTGAAGATGGGAGGGACAGTCTTTTCAGCTCCTTAATACTCTAAGGGTTATAAGCCGTCTTGTTATTTGTATACACTTTGTTATTGACGTTGAATACCAAATACATACATTGAGTATTGAGTGATTCTTTGACACCCCGTTGGAAGTATCCAGGGCTGATTCAACATTCCAACATCCACCCTATATTACGAAACAAAAAGTAGTATCACCGTATATCTTTGACCAATGGATGCATCGACGTCTTATGAAACATACCACACACACCATAGATACAATACAAGGGGTGTAGCACAGGTAGGTTCACATTGGTTGGTTCAGATTGTTGGCGGGGATGAGAAACATAATTCCTCCCTTCCCTCTATATCTTCCCGTCCTTTCTCTCCCACTACTAACACGTTCCTCTCCGAAATCAGTCACAGATGGCTCCCATGAAACGCAAACAAAGCACCACTTTTTTAACCGAGAGCATGCACTCCGACATGTCAACCATGGAATGGGTTGCCGCACCAGACTCCACTGCCTCCACTCCAGACACTCCTCATCAGGCTGAAAGAAATGCACAGTTCCATACCTACTATTCACAATCTGACATTATTGATGCTGATGTGTGGGATCAGTTGCTAGATGTCCTCAAGGTAAGCACCAAACCATTCAATCCCCCCCTCCCCCCCCCTCCCCCCCTCTCTCTCTCATTCATGGGGGAGAGAGAGAAGAGAAGGTTGATATGATATAATAATCTGGCATTATCTCTCCTATCTTGAACACCATATTTACATCCATTTCTTCCCATCTCCCACTTACCCCATACCTCCCTCTCTTCATTACATTAAAACCCCTCACAGTCCTGGCGCAAAGAACTTTACAGACTACAACCTTTGGTGGAGGTGGAGGACATTGTTCTGGAAGGGGCTCTGGTTATTGTCAAGAGTCTCTCTGCGTCCAGTTTCTATACTCAATGCTTCCAAAACCCAGACTACTTGGCTGCATATGCAGCTGCTGCACTGTGGCTATGCACTAAGCAGTTGGGCTGCAGGACAAGTAAGTAGAGGAGGGTTATATTAAGCTGGTTATATTAAAACCTACTTATTAATGGATGGAAACTTATATGCATCAAGCATCTTCCCCCCTGGATTCACTCGCACACTTTTTAACTAACTATCTCCCCTCCTCTGTCAACTATCTTTCTCCTTCTCTGCAGAGGTTCCCAACCGTACGTTGATAAGCCGTGCAACACAGCAGCATCCTGATGCACTGCGTGACTATGAAGTCGAGGTGTGCGTGGCCTTTGATTGGGATTTATCAAGTGCTCTGAGAACTGAGGGAGTGATGTAACCTTCATTTAACTAGAAGAGTGGATGCATGCATGATTGAATAAATGTGTGTACCACTACCTATTTTGAAAGTTCTGCAATATGTTTCTTCTGTTCATCAAAACACGTTTCACCATTTTGCCCAATTCTTTTATTCCTTTATTGCTACTTACATAAAATGCAACAACACCTAGTATCATCGTATCTTTCCATGCACACTACTCCAAGAGAATAGTCTCTCCTCGGGTCTAATTACCTGGGCCTTCTTCCCTTGTTGCGCTCCCCCTAAAAACCCTTCATATCCTCTTACTGCATTACCATAGGCACTACTTTGCTCTAAATACTTGGTTTCCAAGTCATATATCTGCTTCTCTACTTGTCTAAGATCCTGGGCTACATTTAAACGGCGCCGTTCTAGTTCATTGGTGTGTGGATCGTAGTCAGTGTCGGCTCCAGGGGCGGAGCGTTTCTTGGCAGAAGCGGTCGTTGTGGGGACGGTGGTGGGGATGGTGGGGTGGGGTGTCTGTTCTTCTTTCTGTTTGGTGGCACCTGGCCTGGAGCCTCTAGTGACACGACCTCCAGCCGGTGTGCTTGTGGTAGCTTTTCTTGCGGAACCCATTCAAATTCTGAATTAGTTTGAGTCGATTTCAATAAATTAACCGAGGTATTGGCGAAGGAACAGGTGTCAACAGAGGTATATGGTCTACTTGAGTTCGTTGGATTGAACTATATTGGCCTGAATTGCTTCTAGCGAGCTTTCTATAGGGGTGAATACATCTCTTTGAGAAAAACCTCGCCGAGGCCCAGTGGATGTAAATGCAGCAAGAAGGAAACTCCAGCTTGTGAATTTAATCGATACATTGATTGTTGAAGGCTTAACTCGAGGAACGACTGCACTGCATACGGACAAAAAAACTAATCTTCATCTTCACTTTCAACTTGGTGTTTTCGGTTAATTCCTCAGAGAATTTGAAATAGAATGGGAGATTATTTCGGCAAGGGTTATCAAGGACCCGCAAATATCCCTCATAGCGATCCAGACCTCTTTGGAATGCTGTTTTTGGGCACACATGTGAGTGATTACCCATCCTTCACTTTCTTGCTTTTATCCTCCGCATTCAGGCATCTTGCACCATCGTCTGTTGCCGTATCCACATCATTCCTTACTAACATCTACCCACCTTTGCAGTTGGGTCTCTGGATGGCTGTAGCACCTGGCCGTCTCTTCGGCCTGGAGGGCCGTCCTCGTGCCTGGAAGTAAGTAGTAGTCCACTTGCACATTGTCTTCGGACAATTGCATTCCTCCCTCTCTCTTTCATATACATTAGCTTCAAATTAGTATTGTTGTAGATAGATTCATTCATAAGTATAACATCCCCCCCCCCCCCCCCCCCCCCCCCTCATCTATTTACTTCCTCTTCTTTTTTGGTGCGTTTGTCTTACAGTTATGTGGT
>Ga0114919_10002651_pt1 | contig 14507 bp, 10 predicted proteins | sample BlataG_FD_88682 | JGI IMG/M metagenome (GOLD analysis project Ga0114919, IMG submission 88682) | Deep subsurface microbial communities from Black Sea to uncover new lineages of life (NeLLi) - Black_00105 metaG | ecosystem: Environmental > Aquatic > Marine > Oceanic > Sediment | place: Atlantic... | reverse complement strand
GCATTAAATGTCGTGAAGGGACTTAAAAAGGATTTAGTTCTTTCACTACCATCTGTTGGAGAGCCTATAGATGTTTCAAAATATATGATCAATAACAATTTTAAGCGGCTAAAAGAGCCGCTTGAAGCAGGAGGGCAAATATTATGTATAAAAATTACGAATGGTGCAGGTTTATTTTTCTACAAAGATCACGCTCATTATTTAGGAAATGTTATATACTCTTATCTTACTAGAAATGGCTTAGGATATATTAGTAAAGACGAGCAATGGTCTGAGTGGCTCAAACGAAGTGAAATTCGGGATATCCAAAATCATTGTGATATTTCAGAATATGATACTGCTGCAGTTGTTGGTATCTATAACAGAAATGATTCGCTAATCATAGCCAAGTTAGTAAGAGAATTACACCACCTTTTAAACCTTAGAGAAATATTAGTAAATATGGGGACAGTAATGTATTATGGTTTACCAGAGTTAGGTAATGTAGACCTTAAGATAAATAAATACATTTGCTATGAACCTTTTTTAAAAAAACTGATCATAAATATTGGTCCCACTTTAACCACATCAGCGGTTGACAAACTGAGAGATGAGATACTTCGATTATATAGAATTGGATGGGATAGGAAACCTACTGCATTCTATATCTTTCCTAGTGCTATTTCAATATTTGATGTCGCGAAAGTCGATATAAGAGAATTCTTTAATTATGTTCAACATTGGCTTAAGCAAACGTATAGCGTTGATATGTATTTTAATTACGATTATGAGAAACTGATAGATTACTATGGTGTCGTGAAAGCTTTTGATGGCGAATTTGATCCAAGAAATGATGGATTATTGATATTTTCTGCAAAAGAATTCGAAATTATCGGTCAGGGAATTAGGGAATTAGAATTTCTTTTTGAAGATATCAAATTAAGAAAGGGTCGTCTCACAAGCACTTTCTTCTTTGAAAATATATGATAATTGCTTTTAGTACCTTAGCAGTTAAATTCTTGCACAAAAAGCAAGAATTTTGTGAAAAGGCACCTGTTTGGTTCCGGCTCGTCCGGGTTAGGTATTCAACTACTCTAATCATTTCAACCAAGAGATCATTAATAGTTTATAGAAGCAGACCATAGCCAAGAAGGAATAATCATCAGTATCGGATAATTTGCTATAGTTACCGGAATACACGCAAGTAGTATTCAGCTGAAGAAAAGATCTGTATCGTACTGGATGAACTGAGGGGCGAGGCCAACGATCGCATAGCTTTACTGGCGTTAGGGGGTCAATCAGAACCTGTCTTGTAGGTGGAGCAAAAAATTACTGTGAGCTGGATACAGCGTCTTGATTGCATCTCGATTCATCAGGCGAATAGTGATGTATTAACGGGACTCAGCTAGAAATCTGAACAGTTCAAGCTACTAGTGCCTAAACCGTTGTTGAAGAATCCTAAATTAAAAAAAGTTTGATCGGAACAGTGGGTATGGCGAGGGACGATTTACCATTGCACCTTGGAAAAGACAAAAGATTTAATCACAGTCAGTAAACAAATGATCAATCTCAGAATTGTCTTTATATTTGAAATGGTGTTGGAGTTTGACCATTCCTTGATTTCTGGAAAGCTTCTTCGAAGATCTCTTTTTTTAATTTGAAAGGGATATAGCTTAACACAATGTAAAACACAATTTATGTTCATACACATAAATGACTGTGTCATTCGAGGTGTTGGGATATTAATCCGCGACCTCACGAATTCGAACTGTATACGTTTCTTGGCTACCGGCGATTTGAATCGTATCTTAATATTCGAAATTTGAACTAGTTGTTATAGAAAGTATATTACGAAACAACACTAAATCTTCACTTAAATCCAAATTGAAATTTTGACAACATTTTTTCAACTCTCTATTTGACGCAGATTATGCTGAGTAACTTGACCATGTCTTCGTATACAAGCATTTCAGAACAGATTTTTTGGAGTGAATTAAAGCTAATATGACCTAGCATAATAAACTTTTTCTAAAGCTTGTTTACCACACCGCACACAACAAGAAATTGTTCTTTCCTTCTCCCATCCATCTTCCCTTGGTATACATCTCGGAAGAGATTTTGATTCATACTTTATTTCACCTTCACACTCCTCATCACCACACCACCATGCAAAAGCCCAGCCGGTTTTAACAATTTTCTTAAAGTTGTCAAATGAAGTAGTTTCATGAACATTAGCATTACGAAATTCTTCAGCTTGGAAAAGAAGCGATTGTTGTATTTCGGATAACAGATCTTTTATCTGTTCGGAAACCCCAGATCTCGGTATCATCCCACGTCCTTCTTCGATGGATAAATCCCTACGCGAAAAACTCAACTGGTTACTCTCTAATTCCCTCAAACCAATCTCTAACCGCAATGGTATTCCCCGCATCTCCCAGTCATTAAATTTGAAGCCCGGTGACACTTCTCTTCGATCATCCAGATGAATCCGAATTCCCGCTATTTTCAATTCGTTATAGATCTCATTAGTTAATCGTAATACTTGGGATCGGTCACTTTCCCTCGAATAAATAGGAATTAGTACAACCTGAATCGGAGCAACAATTGGAGGGAGTCGAAGACCTTTAGAATCTCCATGTACCATAATAATTGCACCAACCATCCTTGTACTCAACCCCCAGCTAGTTGTCCAACAATAATGAATTTTATTGTTCTTATCCGTATACTTGATATCAAATGATTTTGCAAAATTCTGTCCAAGGTTATGTGAAGTACCTGCTTGAAGAGCTTTTTTGTCTCCCATCATAGCTTCTATTGAGTAGCTCTCCAACGCTCCTGCAAACGTCTCTGACTTTGGTTTCAGACCGTGAAACACTGGAATAGCCGCATCATTTATTGCAAAATCTCGATATACATCAAGCATCCGCAGTGTTTCTTCCTGAGCTTCATCATATGTTGCATGAGCAGTATGCCCTTCTTGCCAAAGAAATTCCATAGTACGTAAGAATAATTTAGTTCGAAGTTCCCACCGTACCACATTCGCCCACTGATTTATTAATATGGGTAGGTCGCGGTACGACTTAATCCATTGTGCATACATGTGGCCAATTATTGTTTCCGAAGTTGGTCTTATTACTAAAGGTTCCTCTAACACTTTACCTCCACCAATGGTTACTATAGCCAAAAGTGGGGAAAATCCTTCAATGTGTTCTGATTCTTTCTCAATAAAGCTTTTAGGTATTAATAATGGGAAATAGGCGTTGACATGACCGGTTTCCTTGAACCGCATATCAAGACCATGTTTTATCGCCTCCCATATCTCGTAACCATAAGGCTTTATTACCATACATCCTCTAACGGGAGAGTAATCTGCTAAATCAGCCATTTTGATGATATCTTTGTACCATCCTGAGAAATCTTCTTTATAAGAAGTAAGTAATTGTGTCATCATATTCTCCTATTGTTAAATTTTTATTAACTACAGATTTGACCTGCTCCCAAAATATGTATAACTCACAATGTTAAACTAACTAACTGAAATTGAGAAGGATGAATCACGACAGTGTCTGGAGCTGGTGGTTTGTAGCCCAGTGAACTGTGCGATCTGATCGTTTGTAGTGCTTGCACCACATCTCAATCAAAAATTGTGCTTCTTTCACAGAATAGAATACCTCTCTTGCCAGCAACTCATCCCTCATCTTGCCATTGAACGATTCAATATAGCCATTCTCCCAGGGGCTGCCTGGTTCTATAAATAAAGGTCTGACAGACAACTTCCTAAGAACTTACGGTTAGGTTTTTCTTATTCGTATCGGGGTTTATGAACTTGTTCATTGGTACCTGATATACACAAACAAATACCAAATAGCGCTGACGATATAATCCATATTACCTGACCCAAAATACTAACTTTACAAGTGGAGCAGTTCTTGGGGTGCAGGTCAGTGTTGAGCTGGAGAATGAATGTGAAATTTTTCCGGCATGTATCACAGGAGGCGTGGGTAAATGAAGATCCGGCTGTTTCTAAAACCACTAATATTAATTTTGATAACCATCATTGTGGTAGTAATTCTAGGAATTTTGGTTTTCTCAGAATACTATCGCGAGAATCCATTGATGATAGTGGTTTTGATTGGTGTATCAGTATTGAGCACTTTAGCAGCAATTAGGTATTTAATAGCCATCCTGAGAGATTTAAAGGAACTTCAACAAAGTGGGGGATTGATACCAAATAGAGAGTCTTTAGAGACAAATATACCTGAGCGGGGATTTGAATTAGAAAGGCCAATTGAAGTGCGAGTTATCCAAGAACCTGAACGCAAGGGACCCCCATTGGAGATACCAGCGAGGGCGACGCACTTCACAGGAAGAGAAAATGAGCTGAAAGAATTGAAGGAGTTATTGAAACCCGGGGAAGTAGTGACAATTTGCGGACCTGGTGGGATGGGGAAGACGGCATTAGCTGCAGAAGTTGCCTGGGAATTGACGGCGGGGGGAACAAAAGCGCCAGAACTGTTTCCTGATGGGGTGCTCCTTAACGATTTTTATGGGGACCCTGATGTAACTATGGCGATGGAACATATCGCGAGAAGGTTAAATGAGGAAATGACACATACACCTGTGGTGGCTGCCATGAGTGCTCTCTCAGGCAGGCAGGTGTTATTGATTCTGGATGGTACCGAGGAAGTAGACCATTTAGAGGATTTATTGGCTATTCGAGGAGCGTGCGGGGTGCTGATAACCACTCGTGACCGGGGAGATGCGCTGGAACTCCGAATAGATTTACAACCACTTGAAACGGAAAAATCCGCAGACCTGCTGCAAGCCTGGGGAGGCAAACGAGCGGACAACAGAGAAGTTGCTTGTAAGATCAGTGAATTAGTGGGTTATTTGCCTCTTGCAGTGCGGCTGGCTGGAAGCTATATAGATCAGCATGACGAAGAATCAGAATCTTATCTAGGGTGGCTGGAAGAATCACCCCTAAAGGCACTACACCATGGAGATAGACGGTTGAACAGTGTGTCATTACTTCTCGAATAGAGCCTGAAACCTGTAAGTGAGGAGGCAATCCAGGCATTTGCAGTAGTGGGTGTCCTGGCGATAGCACTATTTAATAAGCGGGTGATGGCGGAGGCTTTGGAACCAGAAGTCGAAGATGCAGGACATGCGATAAACGAACTTGTGCGAATTGGACTGCTAAATCGAAATAATGGGAGCTACTCGGTAAGCCATGCTTTAGTGCACATCTATGCCAGTAAGGAACTGGAATATAGCATACCTGGTGGAAGCCTGGAGAAGTTGGGTGCATACTACAGTCGCTTTGCACGTGAACAAAGCGAAAGAGGAGTAGAAGGATATCAAATCCTGGAAATAGAAATACCTCATGTCATGGCAATACTTTTAAGATTGCAGGCGCGCGAAAAATGGGAAACAACAAGCAAACTTGCATGGGCGATCGAAGATTACTTAGATATACAAGGTTTTTGGATCGAACGAAAACAAGTGTGTGAAATCGGGCTAGAGGCTGCAAGAGGGCAAAAAAATCGGCTGGATGAAGGAAGCTGGCTGGGCAACCTGGGGCTTGCCTACTATGTCAAGGGGAAGGTAGAGAAGGCGATCGAGTTCCATGAGCAGGCGCTGGCCATTTCTCGCGAGATCAACGATAAGCAAGGGGAGGGGCATCAACTGGGCAACCTAGGACTTGCCTACTTTGTCCAGGGGAAGGTAGAGAAGGCGATCGAGTTCCATAAGCAGGCGCTGCTCGTTGCCCGCGAGATCAACGATAAACAAGGGGAGGGGTATCAACTGGGCAACCTGGGGAATGCCTACTCCGCCTTGGGGCAAGTGGAGAAGGCGATTGAGTTCCATGAACAGGCTCTAACAATTTCCCGTGTACTTTACAACCGTCGGGCAGAAGGCACCGATCTGGGTAATCTGGGGAATGCCTACTACGTCCTAGGGCAGGTGGAAAAAGCGATTGAGAATTACGATAAAGCTCTGGATATCACCCGCGTAATTGGCAACCGGCGGGGGGAAAGCGCTCATCTAGGCAACCTCGGGCTAGCCTACCGCGCCCTTGGGCAGTTGGAGAAGGCGATTGAGTACCATGAGCAGGCGCTGGTCATTTCCCGCGAGATCGGCGATCGGCGCATTGAAGGGAATCAACTGAACAACTTTGGAATTGCCTATCGCGCCCAAGGACAGGTGGAGAAGGCGATTGAGTACCATGAGCAGGCGCTGGTCATTTCCCGCGAGATTGGTTACCGGAGCGGCGAGGGAAGCAGCCTGAGTGGTCTGGGGCTTGTATACGTTGAATGGGGACAGATGGAGAAGGCGATCGACTTCCATGAACAGGCACTAGCCATTTCCCGTGAGATCGGCGATCGGCGGGGGGAAAGCGCCAATCTGGGCAACCTGGGGAATGCCTATCTCGCTATGGGTCATTTGGAGAAGGCAATCGAGTTCTATGAGCAGACTCTAGCCATTTCCCGCGAGATTGGTGCCCGACTTATGGAAGGGTATCTGCTAGGAAACCTTGGGCTCGCCTATCAAGCCCAAGGGCAGTTGGAAAAGGCAAGGTCGTATGGTAAAAAGGCTTTGGAGATTTTCCTGGAGATCAAATCACCAGAGGCGGATAAGACGAGAAGGTTGTTGAAGGAACTGGATGAGTAAGGAAACAGAGGTAAGGTAGAAAAGGTAATTAAACGCTGGAAAAGGGTTATAAATCGCTGTCTACATGGGTTTTTCAAGGTGAAGTGAATGTATTGTACCGTTTCAAAACCTGTGAGACAAAATAGGGTTGAAATATAGGAGAGACTTTACAGCCAAAGAGCGGGAATAACCCTCAGGACATGATATAGATTTCACGACCCGTGAAGATTTTGTGCCATGATCTGCCAGGTGAAGCTATTTCGCCTGGGTGAGGTTGAAAATCCACATTGCGGTGGTCACCTGATTATATATGATGGTGGCGAACTTCAAAAGTGAACATGGGGGGGCAACAATTGGTGATCTTTGTCAAATGGTGTTTATCGGTCACCCAAGAATGAAATGGGAGCGAAGTGGTGTCGGGTCAAAGTCGGTGTTAGCCTACCATAATGCTCTCTAACAGACTCTTTAGGGCAGGAATGTGGATATTACTGTGTAGCGGAGCCCATTTCTGGCGAGCGTTCTCTTTACGTCCATCGCCTTCACCGATAGGTCGGCTAATGTCAGGATGCACCATTGGGAATAACAGAGTCTCCCATTGGCCCAAAGATACGCGATGTGATTTTCCTACCGCCTTAGCAAACGACTTAGGTGTTGAGAGAGAAAAAGCCGTGCGTAGTCGCTGATAAACCTCTTGGTCGGATAAGGTGACAATAATCTTGGGTTGTCCGAGCATTATTTCTGAGACAAGCCATTTTGAGACACATGTTTCAGCGTTATCTTTGATTAGTTCTTCAAACTGTGACTTCGCATGATATATTTCTTTAGGATACCGGCACTTGAACAAGTCAGTAATCCAGACTTGAGAACGTTTTAGTTCAAGCGGCTTCAAATAGTACTTTTCCAAAGCGCCACCACTAATCGTGTTACTCGAAAACGGTTCGATTTGTTCATCAGCCCAAGACGGATTTTCCCCCACGAACATGACAGTTACAGGAATTTCTACTAACGCAGGTGCGAGTGGAGTTATTGTTGGGTTCCTAAAAGAACATGCAGTACATTCGTGAATACTCGAACGCAGTGAAAAGAGATCAATACTCATTCATCCTCCTTGTAATTTTATTCTTTAGTTGCTAGAAGACAACCTGCGCGGTATTCCCAACGCCTAGTAAACCTTGACCACGCTTATTCCTTCGTTTATTTGTTGTATGACCTGGATTACTGAGTTGACACATGATGATTTGGTAGTAGCTTTCATGGAATCATTCTACCATCAACAAAGTATGCTTTTTCACGCTATATTCTTCACCCCAGGCGAAATTTATACCATGATCTGCCATATGATACTGTTTCGCTTGGATTAGGTTGAATAGCTAAAAAATGATAGATTCTACGATTGGGTTTGCATACTTTGTGAACAATTCATTTCGGGTAAGCCCACAATTTAGTAAATGTCGTTTCAGTATGTGTCTATTGATTGAACTCAATGCACCGGTTGTAGAAGGATTCGATAGAGTTTGCTGACTCCGGTTCTTTTCGGCTAATAGTCTCGATGATTTCTTCCCAACTGATTACCCCAATTTTGGTTTTTTGAATAGTAGGATAGAACCAGTTTGATAACCATTGATCTTTTGTTCCTCCATAATCTGCAACTCGTTTTTCAACCTTATTAACAATAGATATACGGTTCATTGCCTTGGAAAATATACCTTGCTTAATCTGTGATAGCGGGGCAATAATGTAAAAACCAATACTAGATAGTGATTGTGGAGATGTCTTTGCTCGATTGAATACTTCGGCAATACAAGCAACATTTCTGGCTGCTTGATCATAGTATTTTGCTTTTGAAACACCAGACGAGAGGCTACTGAACATCTTAGCTTCGAGAATTACTAGTTGTTTTGCATTCTCAAGTAGAGACAAATCCGTCTTTCCATCTTTACCAATCATAAAATGACCAATCACCCCATCAGCACGTGTCCATGATTCCGCTAATGGATCACTACGACATCTTGCAAGAAATGTGGATGGCAATGAAGCCTCTGAATACCACCGTGAATTTGGTTGAAATTCTAACGGGTGATTTGGCACACTTTGAGTAGAGAACCAGTCTAAAACAATCCTAAGCAACCAACCTTCCTTAAAAATCAATGTTGGTGGGAAATGTGGTGAATCCAGCGAAAAAGAATCTATCAGTAATTTAAATCTCTCAATTGGCATTATCACCCTCCTCAAACAAAGCTATAGATTATTTTTGTTGTTTGCATTGTGGTCCCTTTATATTTGCGAAAGGCAAACGATCATATTTACTTTCAAAATCATTTAGCATGTGGTTCTCTACTTTGAAAGGATCTTCATCAATCACTGGCAACCAGCAAATAATTAGGTCGTTTGCATCTTCTAATTGCCAAATGTAACGTCCACCGTAATGACCAACTGATTTTCCAGCTCCAAAGTCTAGATATTCATTAAGTCGTTTTTTTATTCCTCTTTCCCCATCGATCTTTCCTGTTTTTCCAATATACATGATATTTGTTTCGGTTATCCATGCTTTCTCGAGTTTATCAATTGGAACAGTAGGCTCTCTTTTATCGAAAATCCCTCCTGTACTATGTTGGATGAATTTGGGAAAATCTTCAGCCTCTCGTAAAACGACATAAACTCCCGGATCATTAGGCACACTCTCGAGTTTGGAACTTCGCAGATCTGCTATGCTTATAAAACCTACAAATCCTATTTGTTTTAGAACGTCTCGATCTTTCAAGTTGTGCATCTAATGATGACGGTTATCACATAATTGTACGTTTAGGAAAAAATCATTTCTCTAACCATAAATCCAGCAAGTTTTAATTGTGTTCTGGGTGGGTATTTTTGCTTCAATCCTTTGGATATAGAGTAGAAGGGAGTGCGACTTTCAGCTCTGTTGGGGCATTCTTGAAATAAGGTGTGGTAGATACTTTGCATTCATCGAAAATAACAGTAACAATTTCATCTAATTCCGAGACATCTACAAAGTATTGTTTTAATCCCTCAGTGCCTGGCAGATCAAGTGGAGGTGTTGGTGAACCGTAACGAACATTCAGAACATAGCCTTCATCAACAATAATATCGGGATAGCGAAGAGATTCAATTTGATTTAGTCGTGAGATAGTAATATCAAAACGAGACAATTCTATATTTGATGTGGTCGTCTTGAACAATTCCCAGAGTGCTATTAAATTGTGGCCGATACGTCTAAGTTCATTAGATGACGTGCTCATTGAAAGGAAACCTTTTAATAGCATTTCAATTGCATGATGAAATAGGGTGACGCATACAGGGAGATAGAATCGCTCAGCAGAATAACGGGCGTGAACGTAGTATTGGCTACCAAGAACGAGGAAAGCATCCTTCATTTGTTCTTCTCGACTGTGATTTTTTGGCATTCGAAAACACCTGTTTAATAAAGTTGGATAATATTAATAGTCATTTTGGTACCTAAATCCAGAATAATATAAGCGTCAGATAAATATATTATCCCATTTTTGTGCAATACGCACTAAATTCTTATACTCGAAAGAGTAATGCACTTATGGAATCAAAAAAACACAGACTTTTGTGCCCTTTTGGATTTAAGAAAATGTAAGATTTGGATAGATTGTGAATTTACGCTAAAATTCGGGTATTATTTATAACACTATATTAATTTCTTTACGTTCGAAGAGGAAAAAAATGATTCCACAAGAGCTATTGAGGCAGAAATCGAAGATAAAGAAATATAACCCAAATTCCCAAACAATATCATATTACATAGATACTTGGAGGAAACATCTTGGGAGCAATCCTTGTTTTGAGATTATTTCTAAAAAATTTCCGGGGGATATTTCTCGAAGTGATCTTTTTCAACTTGCGGCACAAGCAAATCAAACCAATGACTTGAATGATATTATGGTTTTGTTTATAAGCACAATGATTTGGGGATATGGAACGACCGGCTATGGGGCATGGCGAACGAGTGAAATGCTAAGTTCACCCAATGCTGGAGATATCATCAAACAAACCTTTGAACTAATAAAATCAAACAATATTATAGATGCGTATAAAATCCAGCGCTTGAAGCATTGTGGACCTCCCTTCTTCACAAAGTATTTTTACTTCATTGGTTTTGGTTGTAATCTACTTGAATATCCATTGATACTTGATACGAAAGTTTATAATGCCTTAAAAAACAAAATCAAGATTGAAATAAGTCAATTCGTAAAGTCTTCGACGTGGTGGTATCCTGAAGGTTACATTCGTTATGTCCAATCTATGCATAACTGGGCAAAGTCGCTTGAAGTAGAAGCCCATAATATTGAATATTTCCTTTTCTCAATTGGGTGAATAGAAAGAAGGCAAGGTTTTGATTTACAAAGGCTTTACTAACAAGTATGCAACTATAGCTGCCATTAGGTATTCTGAAAGCAATGCGAATGAGAGTAGGGAATCCTGGGATGTGGGCATTGGGTCAACACGGTATTCGTCATCAGAGAAGATAGTGCTTCTAGCAGTATCAAGCGCGTGGCTTTGAGTGTGAAACCGTCTTAATTTTGTTAAACAGCGGTTGAAGGTGATAGGGATCCTCGACCAAGTACCCTCATTTCGGGCTAATGGAAGAACACACTACCTTACCGTCAACCCTTGACTTGTCTAATAACTTATGACGACCTACAGACACATCATCTGAATCTTATTGTGTCATCGTGTTTCATATACTTGTTCAGAAGTTCTTTGAATGAATCTTTTTTGGGGTGGTCAATAATCTCTAAATACGATTTTGAAATCTTCACTTTAACTTCATTGGGTTTATAGTAATTTGTTGGGTCGGAAATCTTTGGTTTATTCCATTCTTGCAGAATATCAGAAATCTTTAATAGAAAGGTTAGAGCATCCTCATCAATATCAAACAATTTGTTACCCACAAAAAACTTTAGATAACTATCATCCTTTTTATAAAAATCCAAGTTATGTTGGGCGATCGCATATGCCGCTCGCATAACTGAATTATCAAAATAAATTCTATCAAATGATATTAAAGTATTATTTATCCAAATCTCCTTTTCATTCTTATAATCGTAAGGAGCATATATATCATCAATGATTTTCGAGATAATAATACTTCCAACAATTCCATGATCAAAAATTATCCCATCATAGGGATTTGATTTCAGGTAATTTGAAAATTCCTGTAAATTGCGATTCTTGGAGATTCTTTCAAAATGATCTGAAATATTTTCTCCTCTGCTAAATCTTTTCAAATCTTCGATTGAAACATTACCGCCATTTTCTTCAAACCAATCAGCACTGATACTATCTTCGAATAATCGCAAATTTTTCTCTATTTGATTTTGATCATCCCAAAAGAGTGATATTGCATTACCAATATCATGTGATAAAGAAGTTAATCTCCATCGAAATAAAAACTCTCCCCATGGATCGCCACCAGATAATTTACTAGTTGTATTGTTCATCTCATTATCCAATACATCTTGTATAGATTGGATCCGGTAATACAAAAGTAAGCCAATAAGGAATACATATACTTGATGTACAAAATGAAACCTATTATTTGGTACATCGGGATTTCCATATAATTCGGCTTTTGTAAGAACAGAACCAGCATTAGAAATATCTTCTTGTTTTGCATGAGGTCTCAATGCAGTTGTTACAATCATTGATGCAAGTATTTCACGTTCTCTATCATTATCAGTCTGAAGAAAATCTTTTAGCAACCTCTTCATACGACTTCTTTCTTTGAAGGTTGAATTCTTGGAAAAACAATAATATTCATATTTTTCAACCATCTCATATATTAAGTCATGAAGATTTCCTTCCCCATTCAAGTTATTCGGTACTTTTTTTGTGTTCATTATATAATCCAAGGTAGGTTATTGATATTATCTAAATTGAATTCAAGCTCGTATTTTCATGATTTTCTTGCAAGTATCAAACAGTTATGTATATAATAATCGAAAAATTTGGAAATAATGTATCAGACGAAATTATCTTGTGCCTTATCATTTTGCTCCGAACGAATTAATATAATTGATCTGCCCCCAAAATATGTACCAGTCACAATGTCAGACTAACTTGCTGAATTTGAGAAGGTTGAATCTCTACAGTGGCAGGGGCTGAAAGTGAGGTTGTTATCAATAGAGATAAATCCAAGACAGTATGATGTAGTTCGCTGGTTGCGATTCTAAGCGATTAATTTGGTTATAAGGTGTCTTATGTTATTATGCGGTTTTTAGGTCGTTCCTTGCTTGATTTTCTTCCCTAAATATGTTATAATATAGGTACTGATATATTATGCAAATAGGTACTTATATTGTGGTAAAAGGATCAAGAATATGTTACGGGACTTAGCATTAAAAGAGAAAAACGGGATTGCGATAGGAGGGGACCTAATCGAACTTGGGCAGGTTGCTAACCTGTTTGCCAGTCAATCCTTATTTACCGATTTCAGGTTACGGAAAGCTAAAAATACTATACGAAGGCACGACTATGACCTGGCATTATTTGCTGAGTTTTTGAATAGTCGCGGGGTTGAGGTTGGCGACCTGGCAACTGATTCAAGCGCGTGGAAAGGAATAACGTGGGGACTTGTCGCAGCTTTTCAAGCCTGGTTACTAGGCCGCGGTTACGCAGTCTCATCTGTGAATGTCAAGGTTTCAACGGTCAAAACGTACGCTAAGTTAGCTTTCAAAGCGGGTGTACTGGATGCATCTGATTATGCACTTATCAGATCGGTTGAAGATTACGCTAAAAAAGAATACAAGCGAATAGATGATAAACGGAGAGCTGCAGGGCTTGATACCCGAATTGGAAGCAAAAAGCCTGATTCTCTATCTTTCAAATGGGGAACTGCGAGAAAACTCAAAGAGCAACCTGATACTCCTCAGGGCCGGCGTGACGCACTTCTCATGTGCTTACTCTTGGATCATGGCTTACGTGTTAGCGAGGCGGCAGGGTTGAAGGTTGAGGATTTCGATCTTGATTTGAATGAGTTCAAATTCTACCGACCTAAGGTTGATAAAACCACTACTCACAAAATGACGACCGATACCTTACAAGCCGCACGTGCCTACTTAGGAAATGACGCGAACGAACGCGGTACTCTATTCAGGGGTTCAAATAACAAGAGTAATCCTGAATTGTGGCGAAAAGGTGAACTTGTAGGCATTATGTCCGAAAGGGCAATAAGTAAACGGGTTAGATTATTTGGTAAAAGGATCGGAATCGAGAATCTATCCCCCCATGATTGCAGGCACTATGCGGCGACTAAGTACGCAAAATCAAAAACCATTCGTGATCTGATGGACATATTTGGCTGGACTTCTACGGCTATGGCTGGTCGGTACATCAAAAGTGCGTCGGTTGTTACTCCAGAAGAATTAAACGACTAAAAAGAGGGATTTTCAAATGCGTACTGATACCCAGATTTGCATTATTGAGGGCAACGTATTGGCAGTTCGGCAGGCGGGCTTTTGGGTTTTTAGCCTGCTGAACTGCCAGCCCCTCCGCGCAAAGTTGTGTGCTATTACCGGTTGATGTTCGACAAGCCCAGAGAGCCGACCGCCGAGCCTTCAGACCGTTTCCGCTTCATTGTAAGAGCTGGGGCGACAGGAGGGTGAGCGGGTGGGGATTGAATTAGTTCTAGCGAGAATAGGAGGAGTCCTTCCATTGGCTTTCCTGGCATAAAACAAGTTGCCAAGCAATCGGTCAGGAATTGGGGCCAAATGTCATCTCCTGGACCAATGAAGATCGTATTGGCATGTTGAGCGGTATCTTTGGTAATGCTGTCACATGTAATCCTCCCAGGCATACGTAAGCTCCTCGGGCGAGGTAGTGATCAGCGATCT
>Ga0114919_10002649_pt1 | contig 14512 bp, 10 predicted proteins | sample BlataG_FD_88682 | JGI IMG/M metagenome (GOLD analysis project Ga0114919, IMG submission 88682) | Deep subsurface microbial communities from Black Sea to uncover new lineages of life (NeLLi) - Black_00105 metaG | ecosystem: Environmental > Aquatic > Marine > Oceanic > Sediment | place: Atlantic... | reverse complement strand
CAAACGAATCACCTTTTTTTAACCCTTCCATTGCCTTGAATAATGGTACCTGTGGTGAAATAGCAAAATAGGTTATTTTGTTCATTTCGATTTTTCCTAAACTAATGGAAATGAATAATTTCTGGTCGTCGGTTATTACAATAGCGCCGAAACTTACTTCATCGTTTTCTTTATTGGGATCGATTCTTTCAAGAATAGCTCTTTCGTTAATGCTTTTTTTCAATTGCCCGGCAAACATATCCCTTCTGCCCATTAGCTGGGTTTTGATAGAATCATACCAATCCCTTGACTGCTCATCTTCGGCGCCCTGTTGAGCTTCATCCATTACCGACCTGGTTGTATTAATTAACCGGTCTTGTTCTTCAAAACATTTCTCCAGCAATTTCCGCTTTAATTCAAGTTTATTCATCGTTATCCTATAAAAAAAATAAAATAACTTTCCCGTGTTTAAATAAAAAGGATTGGAAAATTAAGTTCGGACGGGGGTTTATTTAAAATTCCGGACAACCTTATTGGTGATCCGGTGATTTTTAGCAATTATTTTATTATTTTGGGCTTTTGTCAATTTTAAAAATATGAAATTATTTTGTAATATGAAACCTTCATGCCAAATATTCTACAAAAAAAATAACTAAAATTATTAACGGATGAAAACAATTCTGGTAAGTAACCTGTATTTTATTATTTTTTTATTATTCATACAAACCGGGGGTAGTTCAACCCCCTTACTTAAAAGAGTAGCTGATGATCAATAAACGAGGTTTCGCCAGCGATAATAATTCCGGGGTACATCCTGAAATTCTGAAAGCTATATCTGAAGTCAATACAGCACATACCATAGGTTATGGCGATGATAAATATACCAGGCAGGCGATAGAAAAAATTAAAGAATTCTTTGGGGATAATATCGATGTTTATTTTGTTTTTATCGGTACTGCGGCAAATGTCCTTGGGTTAACATCGATAACAAAATCGTATCATTCCATAATTTGTGCCGAAACTTCCCATATCCATCAGGATGAATGCGGTGCCCCGGAAAAATTCTCAGGATGTAAAGTGCTAACCGTCCCTACAACCAATGGAAAATTGACCATTGAAGGAATAAAGCATCATATGTATGGATTTAATTTCGAACATCATTCACAACCAAAAGTAATATCCATTACGCAAACCACAGAACTTGGCACTGTCTATACACCGGATGAAATAAACAAGATTACGGATTATGCCCACGATAATGGTTTACTGGTTCATATGGATGGCGCCAGGATTTCCAATGCAGTTGCTAATCTTGGAGTTACTTACCGGAAAATAACAACAGATACCGGTATTGATGTGCTCTCTTTTGGTGGAACCAAAAATGGTATGATGTATGGTGAGGCTGTTATTTTTTTCAATAAAGAATTATCAACCGATTTTAAATACATTCGAAAACAAGGAATGCAACTGGCATCCAAGATGCGCTTTATTGCTGCCCAGTTTAACCGTTATCTTACCGGCGATCTGTGGCTGAAAAATGCCAGTCATGCCAATAATATGGCAAAACTGCTTGCAATGGAAGTTGAGAAAATACCAAAAATTAAAATCACCCAAAAAGTTGAATCAAACGGTGTTTTTGCCATTGTTCCAAAAGAGTATATACCTGTGTTACAAAAGGAGTTTTTTTTCTATGTATGGGATGAAGGCACATCGGAAGTCAGGTGGATGACATCATTCGATACGACGGAAGAAGATGTCCGCTTGTTTGTAAATCTACTTAGGAAGATTGTTCGGTAAGTTATCACGGTTCTCTGTTTCAGGATCTGGGTTACAGCCGAATACAATTCGGCTCTACAACCGCCACCAAACAATTCGGCAATTTAACAACTTAGCCCCGATGGCTATCGGGGCGATCTCATGAGCGAAGCGAGTAATTTTACAACATTACCTTCTTTGCCTCCTGTTACTGATTCTGCTATTACCACCTTCTCCTCCTATATGCGAATAAGAATTAATTACCCGGAAAATAATGTCATTCGACGAAAGGAATTTCATAATAAATCATCTTATTCCGGAAAGAAAATCGAACTGTCACCATAACTTAGAAACCTGAAGTTATTTTCAAGAGCAAAGTCATATACTTTTCTCCAATCTTCTCCAATAAAGGCTGAGACCAATAGAAGCAAAGAACTGCGTGGCATATGAAAATTGGTGATCAAACCACTAACCAATTTGAAAGAATATCCGGGCACAAGCATGATCCGGGTTGAAACATTCAGGTTTTCGGTTCTTTTTTCTTTCATAAAATCAATAACGGTGTTTAACGATTCCTTCGTGGATAAATCATCGGGCAGGTGATATCCATCCCACTGCGAAATATAAAGGTCTTCAGGTTTCTGTATGATACCACGGTTTATTTTGACACCTAACCAATAAATACTTTCAAGCGACCTCATAGAGGTTGTGCCCACTGCAATGATTTGGTTCAGGTTTTCCAAGATATGTTCAATCCCCGTTTTATCAAAATAGAAATGCTCCGTATGCATTTCATGATCCGTAACTTTATTGGATTTTATAGGCCGGAATGTCCCAATGCCTACATGCAGTGTCAGTTCGACCTTACTAATGTTTTTTGTTGCTATTTTGTTAAAAACATTATCGGTAAAATGAAGACCGGCTGTCGGGGCAGCAACCGATCCCTTGTGCCGGGAATAGAGTGTTTGATAACGGTCTTTATCCAAAGCTACAGCCTCCCTGTTTAGATAGGGTGGAATAGGGGTGAGTCCTGTTGATTCCAATACTTCACTAAACGATAGCCCCGTGGCATTCCATTTGAATTCGATCAATGGTGAACCATTTGATGTTATTTTTTTTGTTGCCCTAAGGACATATTTATTGCCCTCAAATTTGAACGGTCGTTGTAAAGAATCACTTTTCCATTTTTTTTGATTACCGATGATACATCTCCAGACAACTTTCTGTTTTTGCTGAAACGCAAGCATATAATCATTGGGTTCTACCGGTTCAAGACAAAAAATCTCAATCCTGGCACCGGTAGGTTTCTGAAACAATATCCTTGCTTGTATTACTTTTGAATTATTAAAAACCAGACAACTTCCGCGATTAATATATTCGTCGATGTTCTTAAAAAGGTCTTCTTTAATCCTTCCGTTTCTTAATATAAGAAGTTTGGATTCATCCCGTTTGTCCAGCGGGTATTTCGCTATTCTTACAGCTGGAAGGTAATAGGAATAGTTTTTAACTGAGATATTCCGGAATGAAGCCTTAGTTCTATTTTTATAATTATCCTTCACAATATTTTACACTATTTTACGGCAAAATTAACAAATTCGTAAAACCCCGACAAGGGGTTATTATTACATGATGTCAGGTGCCTGTCTGCCTCAGGCAGATTTCCACCTGACATTGAATACCGGAGTAATTAAAATTTTGCCATATCATTAACTGTCGGATGGAAACATTCGACATCATAGTAAACGATGAATCATTTTTAGACCGACTTTATTATTTATCATTTGTCCCGATACCCGATATTTTGCCTGCCAAAGGCATTCTCCCACAGGGACTCCTTCGGACCTACAAAAAAACGACTTGGATAGTCGTTCTACGAAAAAAATAGTAATTTTGTAATTAAAGCAGACCGTTCTATCGCTGTCCCGTTGTAATTAATGGGAGAGAGGAAAGTCCGGACAACACAGAGCGCCAGGCTTCCTAACCGGAAGATACCCGTGAGGGTATAGTAATGGAGCAGAAAATAACCGTCCCGAGTCCTCGGGACAAGGGTGAAAAGGTGAGGTAAGAGCTCACCGGTCCTCCGGGTGACCGGGGGAGCCGTTCATCTCCTGGGTTGAAAGACCATGTATACCGGCGACTGAGGGCTGCTCGTCCGATGCCGGGGGGTAGGTCGCTTGATTCCTGGAGTGATTCAGGAACCAGATAAATGATAGAAGTCCTGTCCAGTGTCTTTTACAGATAACGGATCAGGAAACAGAATCCGGCTTACAGGTCTGCTTTTTATCAATTATAATTGATCGTTAGAACGAATAAAAATAAAAAAAATGATTATAAATCAAGGATGGTTTGCCGGATTTTAACAAGTTTAGATAACAGATCTTCCAGATAAGCCAGGTTCAGCATATTGGCGCCATCCGACTTGGCGCTGGAAGGTTCAGGATGTGTTTCAAGAAAAATGCCATCGACACCTACAGCAATACCGGCTCTTGCAATGGTTTCTATCAACTCAGGTTTCCCTCCGGTTACTCCCGGGCTTTGATTGGGCTGCTGGAGAGAATGGGTAATATCGAGTACAACCGGCAAGCCTGTTTTTTTCATTTCAATGATCCCGCGGTAATCCACAACCAGATCCTGGTATCCGAAGGTGGTACCGCGTTCGGTAAGCATAACCTTTTTATTTCCTGATTCTATAACCTTGTTGGCAGCGAATTGCATGGCAGATGGAGCCAAAAACTGGCCCTTCTTGATGTTAATTACTTTGCCTGTCCTGGCTGCGGCAACCAACAACTCGGTTTGACGGCATAAAAAAGCAGGGATTTGCAGGATATCAACAAATTCAGCAGCCATAGCGGCTTCTTCAACCGAATGGATATCCGTTATGACCGGGACTTTTATCCCGGCTCTTATTTTTTCCAAAATTTTCAGGGCATTTTCATCACCAATACCGGCAAAGGAATCAAGGCGGGAACGGTTGGCTTTTTTGTAAGAAGCCTTGAAAACAAAAGGGATTTTCAGTTTATCAGTAATTACACGAATTTTTTCGGCAATAGTCAACGTAATTTCTTCACCCTCAACTATGCATGGGCCAGCCAGAAGAAAAAAATTCATGGAATCAAGATGTTTTATCTGAGGTATGGATTTTAACATATATTAAATTTAAACAAAAAATCAAATTAAAAATAGAATTGCTGACTGTCTAGAGAATCATTTGAACAGGCAAAAATAACAAATAACAAGCACCAAATTATTTACCCTGTGAAATAATTTTTGCTTTGCAAAAATTACTTCGTATTTCACAGGGCAGGTAAAATACAATCTTCAATATCTAAATTCCAAAAAATTAGTTTAAAATCTTGACTGTCGCCTGTCTCGATTACGTGGGGGCAGACAGATTTATAAAATGATACAGCTGATTCCTTTATTTACTAATCTATCAAAGAACCTCGGAGAGGTTCCATTATTGTAGAAAAACAGTCAAATTACAAACACGCCGAAACCACCTTAGCTAACCAGGGGTAAATTGCTCCTTTCGGCGTAATTATCCATAAGCTAAATTAACTACAGGAATAAAAATGCTATAAAAATTATTCTTCTTTTCTGTTCCGGTCCATGGAATTATTTCTCTTTGATGAAGGGAGGTAGTTGTACCGGTTTTCTTTTCTTAATTATTTTTTCTACAATAATCGAACACCGATGGTGTTCTGATGTAATTTTTACTGCTGTTACTTTTATTTCCTTTGATGTGTTGCCAGATGCTTGTCTACGGTTTAATATTTGTATTTATCCTTCCACAATTTTTTTAATCTCTGCCGTAATTCCTCTTCCCTGGGATTTTTCTGGGGATCGTAGAATATCCGGGTTTTTAATTCATCCGGCAGGAAATCATCTTTAACGAAATTTCCATCATAATCGTGAGCATATTTATAATCTTTACCATATCCCAGATCTTTCATTAATTTGGTTGGGGCATTCCGGATATGAAGAGGTACAGACAGATCACCTGTTTCATTAACTACTCCCTGGGCTTTATTTATAGCCTGATAAGCTGCGTTGCTTTTGGGAGAAGTTGCAAGGTATATGGCAGCTTCAGAAAGGATGATCCTGGATTCAGGCCATCCGATCACGTTTACCGCATCAAAACAAGCCTGAGCCAGAAGAAGGGCATTTGGATTGGCTAGTCCGATGTCTTCAGCAGCCAGAATAACCATCCTCCGGGCAATAAACTTTACATCTTCTCCTCCTTCAACCATCCTGGCTAACCAATAAACAGCAGCGTTAGGGTCGCTTCCGCGAATCGACTTTATAAAGGCGGAAATGATATCGTAATGTTGCTCCCCTTGTTTGTCATAAAGGGCAATATTCTCCTGAACCCTTTCCAAAACCTTATCGTTGGTCAATATAATAGCTGTTTTTTTATACTTTTTGGCTTTGGCTTCTTCTAATACCTTTTCTATATCCAGCTCTTTTTCAGCCAATTCAGCATTAACGACCAGTTCAAGAACATTGTACAGCTTCCGGGCATCACCGCCCGAATACCTCAAAATGGCTTCATTTTCCTTGACCCGAATATTTAAAACTTTCAGGTACGTGTCTTTTTGAAGCGCCCTGTTAAGCAGCTCGATCAAATCCTCTTTATCAAGTGGTTTGAGAACATAGATCTGGCACCTCGATAAGAGGGGAGAGATTACTTCAAAGGAAGGATTCTCAGTTGTGGCACCAATTAGTGTTAAAATCCCCTGTTCAACCGATCCAAGCAAAGAATCTTGTTGTGACTTATTAAACCGGTGGATTTCATCGATAAACAGTATGGGATTGGGTTTATTAAAAAACTGTTGCTTTTTTGCCTTATCAATGGTTTCCCTTACATCCTTAACTCCGGAATGAACTGCACTTAGCGGGTAAAATGACCTGTTTTGCTGATTTGCTATAATTCTTGCCAGGGTTGTCTTGCCAACCCCGGGAGGTCCCCACATGATAAAGGAAGGAACATTGCCTGATTCGATAATTTTTCGCAAAATGGCATTTTCCCCTACAAGATGTTCCTGCCCAATAAACTCATCAAGTGTTTTAGGCCGCATCCGGTCTGCCAGGGGTTGGTTAGGTGACATATAATAGTTATTTCCTTTTTTTTAAATTTTTACAGTAAGACTTGGTCTTTTTACAAAGATAAGGCTAATTCATTAATTAACTTAAGTTATGCCTGCCAAAACATTCCTATGAAAAAGGCATCCCTTCTATGCCTACTATACCCCGAAAGGGGTAAAACTTTGAATAACCACCGGTGAAACCGGTGGATTAAAATGCTATATTCACCAACCCCTATGTAGGGGTTGAACTTGAAATTATCGTTATTAAGTTCAACCCTTCCAGGGTTGTGGTTATGTTTTTTTTCCTTACCCGGCACTTCGTACCGGGTTATTCATAGTTAAATCCCATACGGGATTTTTCTTGTAGAGTGATATATTATTTTCTCATCTTTTCCTACAACATTACTCTACCAGGTTATTAATTGCCTGTCCCGTGGATTTGCATATTGAAATATTAATAGGGCTTGCTGTTTAAAGAGGTTAGATACTATCTGGCAATTTGAATTAATTGGTTTTTAAAAATAGAAATCATATTAAAGCTTAAAAAATGAAACCATTAACCAAAATTAAAGTATAAAGTATTATATTAGAAATTTATTTAATGAAAACGAAAAGCAACCAAATCCCGATAAATTTCGTCCTTTGTTATATAAAAATCTTATTTTCGTAATATAAGAACATAGCTTCGCGAATTAATTAAAAAATGTAATAATTGAAATTATCCTGTTAGTTTTGATTTTTCCTCAAGGCTAAGGCTGAGGTTAATGCTAAGGTTAGTAAGATAAAAGGTTTTTGGATTTTAAGAAATTATTATTTGAAATGACATATAAAGACTTCATTTATATATAAAAAGAGAAAAATTAGAAAAACATAATAATTAATATGAAGTTAAAAAAAATAAGTCTAAATGAAGGCTAAAAGGTTAATATGTGCAGTTAAAAACCTTAGCCTTAGCCTCAGCCTTAGCCTAAAAAATTACAAGGCAATTAGAAAGAGGCATAACTCATTGTATATCAGATTATGTTTTTGAAATTCCGATACATTAAATTAAAATTTTTTAATATGAAAAAGAAAAAAATCAGGAAATCATTTTTTGCATTTCTTTTAAGTTTTAGCGTGATCACCTCTTTTGCCCAGATTGGCAATATTAATTTTCTGGAAGGTGGGATTGCGGATGGCGTAAAATTGTTTGAAGCCTATCTTTCCCCATGGGCAAACGCATTTGGCGCCAGTCTTAACGGTGGCTGGTACAATACGGCTAAGCCACATAAATTGGGTGGATTTGATGTTACCTTTTCGGTAAGTACAACGATTGTACCTGCTTCTGCAAAATCCTTTGATCTGAGTAAAATTGATTTTGAGAATTTAACATTAGCACCAGGAGCAGAGACAGAAGCTCCGAGCATTGCAGGAGAGAATAAGGATGGTCCAACTCTTGAGTATGTTGAAGACTTTATGGGTAATCCCATTAAAATTGCTTCATTTAAAACACCTCCCGGTTCGAACTGGGGTGCCATCCCATTGCCCATGCTTCAGGCAGGACTTGGACTTCCATTAGGAACAGAGGTTACAGTCAGGTTTATTCCGAAAATGAAAATTCCTGTAATCGATTCTAAAGTTAGTATGTGGGGGGTTGGAGGAAAACACAGCATTCTTCAATATTTTCCCGGTGAAAAACTGATACCTATTGATTTAACGCTGCAAGGGGGTTATACAAGGTTAGAAGTTTCGGTACCTATAGAACTTAAACCAGATGCATCCACCAGTCATTTTCAGGTCTATGACATAAATACCGACTTCGAAGACCAGGAAGTGAATATGAAAGTAACAGCCTATAGTGTAAACCTGCTGATCTCAAAGAAATTACCAATTGTAACCTTTTACGGCGGAGCGGGTTATAGCAAAACACAAACAGTAATCGATGTCGCCGGAAATTATGCGATTCCGACCTTTGATCCTGACATTTCGGAAATCGGACCAGTTTATGTCGATTCTTCGGTTGAGCAGGTACCTACTATAGATATTAAGAATCACAGCGGTTTGCGTTTAAATGCAGGTATCCGGTTTACGCTTGGTGTGCTAACCATTCATGGCGATTATACCAAAGCTAATTACTCTGTTTTTACTGCCGGACTGGGTATTAGCTTCAGATAAAAAAGATTTCCTAAACAATGATAACCCCGACAGGGTTCGGAACCCTGTCGGGGTTATCTTATCAAAATCCATTTAACTTCATAGTCACAGTAGGCACTAAAAGGATAAGCCCTATAATCATAAGCATGATAATAAAAGGAGTAACCCACCTTACCCACTTATCGTATGGGATTTTCGCAACACCCAAAACACCAATTAAAACACCCGAGGTGGGGGTGATCATATTGGTAAATCCGTCACCGAATTGAAATGCCATTACGGTAGCCTGCCTGGAAATCCCGATAAGATCAGAAAAAGGAGCCATTATAGGCATTGTCAGGGCAGCTTTTGCCGACCCTGAAGGAATAACAATATTTATGATAGTCTGGATCAGGTACATAATACCAACAGAAGCTATTTTCCCGAAATCGTTCATCGACTGTGACAAGCCATACAATATGGTATCGATCACTTTTCCTTCCTCCAGGATTGAAATGATCCCACCGGCAAGACCAACAATCAGAGCGGCAGAAAGAATATCTTTCACCCCCTCAAGGAAAAGTTGAGTAATCTTGTTCGGTGAATTATTCATTGCAATACCGGCAAAAACACCCATGGCAAAGAACAGTGTTGCGATCTCCATGATATACCAGCCATACCCCATAACTCCTGTAATAAGAAACAAAATGGTGAATCCAAGAAGAGTTAATACAAAAAAATGCGCCGATTTCCTTAAACTTAACCATCCGGAAATAAGAAACAAGCCTGTGGCAACAGGAATAACAGGCATGGTTGCAGAGGATCCTGCTCCTGATTCAGTATCTCCGATTTTAATTTCAGTCATAGGATAGATTACCGAAAAAATAATCAATCCTGCCAGGATAATACCATAAGTTACCCAGGCAGCAACCGTGGTATGATATTCTATCGATTCAATATTTGCATTCCCTTTTTTCCGCCAGTATTTGTCATCTTCAAATACAAGTGATGATTCAGGCTTTTTCTTTATTTTATTCGCATATCGCAAAATAAAACCGATGCCAGCGACATTAATAACCAGCCAGCAAAACATCCGGTATTCAATACCTGAAAACAATGGCAACTCTGCCAGACCTTGTGCAATTCCAATGGTGAAGGGATTTAAAACCGCACCGGCAAATCCAAGAGCCGCAGCTACAAAACACATAGAAACCCCAACAATGGAATCATATCCCATTGTTATAGCAAGGGGCACCATTATAATTACAAAGGCAATGGTCTCTTCACTCATCCCGAAAACAGCCCCAAATACACTAAACAAAAGCATGATCAGGCATATTACGATATTGTCGATCCCAAAAAACCTGAAAAACTTTATCCTCTCCAACCGTTGTGTGTATTTTAAAAATGAGAATATACCTACATCAATAGCCTTGCTATTATTCATAATCCAAAAGGCTCCGCCGATCATCAGAATAAAGACAATTATGCCGGATTGCCTGACAAAGCCCTGGTAAATGGCTGAAAAAATCTGCCATGTCTGGGGCTGGCTATCCACCCTCCGGAAAACCATTTCTTTCTTCTCATATCCATCTGATTCAATCAGTTTTTCAACATATTCTCCTCCGGGTATAATCCATGTTAGTACAGCCGATATAACAATTATGTAAAACACAATCACGTACGTGTGAGGAATTTTTTTCTTTAGCATAATGTGGATTTTTTTTCATTCGGCTAAATCAAAAGTAATATTTTTTACAAACCCGCCATTAAGTGAACGGGAAGATTGAGGTTTGATTTGTAAACATTTAACTTGCAGCTGAAATTAATTCTAAACATTTGTATAATTTTGTAACGAATTTCCGATCTGTTATTTGAGGTTAAACCTTAATGGATAAAGATTTATTAAATAAGGAAATATATAACAGGTACCGTGGGTTACTCAGGGTGATCAAACCATTAGTTCAAAAGGAAGATATCAGGACTATAAGGGAAGCCTTTAATTATGCCCTGGATGCTTGTGGTGAAAAGAAGACTCCTTCAGGAGAACCATATATTTTTCAGGCTATTGCTTTGGCTCGCATCCTGGCAGAAGAAATTGGACTGGGTACAACCTCAATAATAAGTTCATTGCTTTATAATATTATAGATGAAACAAAACTTACTAAAGAGGAACTAAAAAAGAAATTTGGCATCCAGGTTTTTCAGGTCCTGGAAGGTCTTTCAAGAATTTCGGAGATTGATACGGATAAAACCTCTTATCAGGCAGAAAATTTCAGAAACCTTTTGCTTAATTTAGCTAGTGATGTACGAGTTATCCTGATCAAATTGGCTGAAAGACTTGACAATTTGAGAAATCTGGATAAACGAAATCGAAAAAAACAACTTCAAATTGCCTCGGAAACCTATTATCTGTATGCCCCGCTTGCCCACCGGCTGGGACTTTACAATGTTAAGTCAGAGTTGGAAGATCTCTCCATGAAATTTATTGAGAGTGAAACCTATAAAATGATATCAAACAAATTAAAGGAGACCACTTCGGCACGAAATAAATTTATCCGTGAATTTACCCTTCCACTCAAAGAAAAATTACATAAACAAGGATTTGATATCGAAATTAAGGGAAGAACCAAATCCATCCATTCCATATGGATGAAAATAAAAAAACAAAATGTCGAATTTGAAGAAGTTTATGACATATTTGCTGTCCGTATAGTTATTAAAAGTAAACCTGAACGCGAAAAAGCCGATTGCTGGCAGGTTTATTCCCTGGTTACCGATCTGTATCAGCCTAATCCCCACCGTTTACGTGACTGGATATCTATTCCTAAATCAAATGGTTATGAATCGTTGCATACAACGGTTGCCGGACCTGGAAGCCGGTGGGTGGAGGTACAGATACGAACCGAAAGAATGAATGAGATTGCTGAAAAAGGGTATGCTACACACTGGAAATACAAAGGGCAGAAATGGAGCAAAAGTCTTGACACCTGGCTCTCAGAAATGAGTGAAATATTAAAAACACAGGAAACAGAACAAATTGATTTTATCGACCAGGTAAAACTGAATTTGTACTCCGATGAGATATTTGTATTTACTCCAAAAGCTGATCTCAAACGGTTGCCTGCAGGATCAACTGTGCTTGATTTTGCTTTCGATATACATAGCGATATCGGTTCTGCATGTATAAGCGGAAAAGTAAATAATAAAAATGTTCCCATCCGTCATATTTTGCAAAATGGCGACCAGGTCGAGATCGTTACTTCTAAAAACCAAAAACCTAAAGCAGACTGGCTGAATTTTGTTGTTACATCAAAAGCCAAAACAAAAATTAAACAAGCCTTAAACGAGGAAAAATTTAAGGCAGCCGAAGCAGGAAAAGAAATTTTAAAGCGGAGATTAAGAAACTGGAAAATTCAGTTTAGTGACAATAACATTAAACGATTATTAAAATTCTATAAATTGAAAACATCCCAGGATCTTTATTCACTTGTAGCTGGCGAGAAAATTAATCTGTCAGAGCTTAAAGAGGTGCTTAGCGAGACTGAAAATATTGAAGACGCAAAGCCTGGTACTCCTGTCGAAAAACCTGAGATAAAAACCTCCATTCCAAAATACGATGATTATCTTATTATTGAAAACAAAGTAAAAGGTCTGGATTATAAATTGGCAAAATGTTGCAATCCGATTTTCGGTGATGAAATATTTGGATTTGTAACCATAAGTAATGGGATAAAAATACACAGGGTAAATTGTCCGAATGCTCCTCAGTTATTATCAAAATATGGTTACCGTGTTATCAACACCAAATGGACACCCGCCCAGGGAACAAAATCATTTGAAACAACAATTAAGGTCTCGGGAATCGATGATATAGGTATGGTGAGTCGTCTGTCTGACGTAATATCCAGGGAAATGAGAGTTAATATCCGTAACATCTCCGTTAACTCTAACGAAGGGTTATTCGAAGGAACAATAAAAGTATTTGTGATGGATACGGCTCATCTTGATGTTTTATTACATAAAATTCTGCGAATCAAAGGAGTACTGAAAGCAAGCAGGTATGACGAACCCGGTGCTAAATAATATCTGGATGAAACCAATCATAACAACATTTGTTTTAATATATAAAAAAATAAAATCGATTTAAATTGTTATTTTTGTATGGGGATGCCGACAGTACTTACATTTAAATCGATCACTGTCCTTGCCAGTAAGGTCTGGTTTACAAAGGATATGTTGTATGTTCTGTTACGTGATGGCAGGGAACTAGGAGTTCCTTTGCTTTGGTTCCCAAGACTTAGGAAGGCCAGCCAGGAACAGCTAAACAATTGGCGGTTGATAGGTAACGGTATTGGAATCCACTGGGAAGATCTGGATGAAGACCTTTCAGTATCTGCCCTGTTCTAAGAATACTAATACACAATATTCGGATATTGTTATAAAATGAGAAATATTGTTTTTTTTCTTATTTAAGGTGGTGTCAGGTGTTTCCACCTGACAATGAGAACTGTCGGTTGGAAACAACCGACAGCATTGAGAGTTCCACCTAACCTTAATAACTTATAAAATATTTTCAGGTGAAAAAGAATTTACTTTTGTCAGTTGTCTTCACTTCAGTTAGCCTTGTTGGGGCATCACAGGGAATCTATTATCACCCATCTTCATTTTTTGCTCCTGCTCCCGGCTCTGAAAGCTATTTCTCCAGGTATCAGAAGAAAGACCAAAATCAAAATAACCAGCTTCAAATACATTTTGATGTAGGAGCTTCCTTTTCCAATATAGGCGGTTTTGGTTCGATGTATACGAATTACATTTCACCACAGATCAGTTATCCTTTATCTGAAAAATTGAGCCTTCAGGTAGGCGGGGTTTTTTCAACAAATCTTCTGACAGGACAAGGATCAATAATTCCTTCTTTTACAGGAAACCTGAAAAACAATACTTTTTCACAGTATTTATTGTATGCAAAAGGATTGTACCAACTGAATGATAAAATACAAATCATAAGTTCCGTTGTAAAAAGTATTGATAACACACCTGATCTTTTCAGAATGAATTCCAATTTGTTAAACCTGAATTATGAGAGTTATTCCCTGGGTTTTAATTATAAGCTTTCCAACTCAGTCCGGTTTGGAGCAAACTTTAATATAATAAATGATAAGAATCCTTATTATTTACGTCCTTTCGGAAACAAAATAAACGGTTTGTCCCCTTTCTATAACCCCTATTATCCACATTGGTAAATCTTGGCAACATTCGTTTGGTTTTTATCGCGTTTGCTCCTGTTCTGATCATTGCATTTTACGTGTATTTCCGTGATAAATACGAAAAAGAGCCGGTCGGCATTCTTTTCAAATCTTTGTTGATCGGCACTTTAATTACGATACCGGTGGTATTGCTGGAAGAATTTTTTAAACTGTTCGAGGATTATTTTTCCGGTCTTTTTAAAATTTCATATACTGCTTTTATTCTTGCAGCACTGGTTGAAGAACTATGCAAATATCTTGCTTTTTATCTGCTTATCTGGCGGAACCGAAATTTTAATGAAAAATTTGACGGGATTACATATGCTGTTT
>Ga0114919_10002648_pt1 | contig 14515 bp, 12 predicted proteins | sample BlataG_FD_88682 | JGI IMG/M metagenome (GOLD analysis project Ga0114919, IMG submission 88682) | Deep subsurface microbial communities from Black Sea to uncover new lineages of life (NeLLi) - Black_00105 metaG | ecosystem: Environmental > Aquatic > Marine > Oceanic > Sediment | place: Atlantic... | reverse complement strand
TCTCTTTCAAAATTAGTTCTTAGTATAAAAAAAATATTTATTTCTCAACCTATAAAAATCGATATGAAATGCATCATTTTGTCTGAAAAAGTAGGCTTAATTCAAGAAATTTAGCAGGTCTAAATCGATGCCGTTGTTACGACGTAGATCTAAGACATTATCATATATTTCATTTATAATAATCACATTAAATTCTTTGCCAAATGTTAGGTATATGGAGTAATGAAACTTATCTAATACATAACCATAAGCTATTATTAAGATTTAAATGAAGGGAATTGGAAATCCAAATTCATAAGAATAAATAGGTTTATTGAAATCAATTTAAAAAAAGTATATTGAAATACATAAATAAACGCCACTTCCCATAAACAATGAAAAAAGAACAATGTTTAATATTGTTCGATATTTCTTGACTCTTTGAAAATTGTAGTAATATCCGGAATTTGTTTTATAATTAGATATTTCCGCTATTCTCAAACTTTCTCGAATTTCAAAGATTGATTTTAGAGATCTTAATGATATTAAAGAATTAAAATATGAAAGCAGCGAAATAAACACAATAGAAAAAATTATTACGTCTAGATCAGATGTGATTGGATGATTAAGATTGAAAGTTAATGTAATAACACAGAATATTATAAATCCTGTGCAACCTATTAACCAGAAGTATTTAAAAAATTTTACATTTCTAATAACATCAAGTGCTTCAAGTGTATTTTCATCAGATTGGTCAAGTTACTATAATAATGTGACTATACTAATATAATACCTGGTAAAGGATTAAACGAAATATTTACTAAATAAATAATATAATTAATATAAAAATCTTTTTCAAGATATTTCCTTTCTTTAAAATAATTTGTCATCTAAAGAGAAAATAGCTAATGATTTTTATCAATATGTTTCTGAACTATTTAACCGTTTTGAAGAAGTTAAGAAGCCTATTAATGATATAAATTATAAGAATAATGCAAATTATATTTATTTTAAATATGAGATATGGGATGATTATCGCTTAAATTTTTTAGATCAAAATGAAGCTAAACATTTAATAATTGAGGCGTCAGATAAATTAAAAAATTTCTATTCTAAAGTATGTGAAAAAACATATAAAAAAATAAAAGACAAATTACATGGTTATTTTTTAAAATTTGCAGATTATAGAATTCAAATAGAAGTTAATAAAGTTTCCATTCATAGAAGTAAACAGTTTTTAATAAAAGAATCAGGATCTTTAAAAGAAATATTAGATTACATTTTATCTGAAATTATAAACATATCTTTGCAAGAGGGCATAAAAATTCTCTATTAATAGATAAAAACATTTGTGTTAGTAGTCAATTGGTGAAAAACATTTTGAAAGATATTGAATTCTTAAATAATTTAGAATGAACTTATGATTAATATTTAGATATATCTGCTTCAATAAATTTATTATTGAGAATTTTAATAATAGCATTTTATTTCAATGTCATTTAATAATTATTCTGAAAGCACCGAACAATCTTACTAAATGATTTAAAAAGGGGAGCTCGTATACTATTGTTGTGAAAAAAAAAATATTATATCTCGATTCTCAAGAAGGCAAAATAATTCTTCAAGATAGGCAAGTATTGTGTGAAAATATTTTAACAAATAGAAGAAATGAGCAGTTAGGAGACAAAAAAGCAGGGCTTGTTCCAGTTAAAAATCCCGATGGATTAACATATCACCTTCGGAAGAGACCGGGTAGCGGGAAAACACCAGGATGGATAATTGATACTTGCCGTATATAATGATATTTAAGAAATAATGTTATGAAAAATGTCATTAAAAATAACTTAGCGAGTATTGTTCTCTTCTATAATATTAATATTTATTTTATTACTAATCCAAAGTCTTAATTTACTTCCAAGAAACTACTTAAAGTATTTTTATTGATTTAATCTTACTACTGATTATGAAGTTAATAGTTAAAATACAGCATTGAAAGAAGATGCATTTTTATAGCATAATTACAATTAAAATATTAAGACAAAAAGAGGAAGCCAGTATTTATGGATAAATTAAATGAAGAATTTAAAAGATTAGTTGAAAGAATAATTGGTGAGGATTTAGAAGATGAGGACATTGAAATTTCACCCAAAAAAATACCGGGGGAACGAATTTTAGCTTTCTTTAAGAGTATAATCGATTTTATAGACATTTCAAACGAATTAGGAAGAGAGATTTTACAAAATTTACCCGAAAATGCTAACTTAATGGATTTATTAGACGAAGCCAGAAAAGTTGTATTAAGGAAAGCTGAAGAAGATCCGGAAATTATTAAAAAATTTCAAAATTCAATCGACGTTATAAAAGAAAAATTATTCTCAGTAGAGTTTTATAAGGAATTGTTTACTGCTCCAACAGAGGATCCTTTTGAACAACAACTCAAGAACATCTTCCTTCAAAAATTAGAAAGTGCCGAAAAAATAAGCAAAATTGATATAGTGAAATCCTTTAAACTCGCGATTAACTCAATCAAACATAAACAAAAACCCGACCAATTATTTTTAATGTCAAAATATCAGGAGTTAAACCTTCCATTATATGATTTAGAAACTGATAATATAATCGATATAGTTATGAATATTTTCCACTCAATTTTAACTAAAAAACAGAAGTTGTTTAAGCTTTCGGACGAAAGATTAATCGATGTTATAGGAGATCTTACAAGCAGACTTGGTAGAGCTATTGAACCATATCTTAAGGTGATTTTTATTTCAATTCTTAACCTTTCACAGGTAAGGTTAAAAAGTAATTTTATCGATTTTGAGCAGGAATTAGGAATTTATTTAAATAAATTGAATATTGATCGTTCCAATACTGAAGATTATCTCGACTTTCGCAATGCAATAAGACACGATGATTTTGAAGTTTTGATTGATCCATCTATAGAATCGATAAAATTACTTTTTAACATAAAGCGAAAAAGTAGAGGAAAGATCAAATGGATGAAAGAGGTGATCATGACATTGGAGGAATTTGAACAATTTTTCAGAAGGTTTCGAAAATTTCAAAATTTATTCTTTTATTTTTTCGAAATATACATAAAAAATCTTGAAAATTCTTACGAATTTCAGTTTCTTCCATTTTGAAATTATTTATTTAAAAAGATTTATTCGGAAGAATTGAGGAAAAGAATTAAAAATTTAGTTAAAACGTAAGTGTAAGTAATAATAAAAAATTTAAAGATAAAAAATTAGAGTGGAAATATGAATTGACCAGTAAGATGGCAGGAAAAGTGAATTTCTCTATTCAATTGACAATGAAAGACCTTGTTATTGAAAAAAATATTTTATATTATGAGAAAAAATTAGGTGTTATTACAATATTTAATAAATAAAAAGTAATTTATGAGCTCATAGGACGATTTAATATTTCTTTATAATTATACTATATCGCCAAATTGAACAAATTCCTCATTGTTGTTATTTTTAATCTAATTTCACATTACATTTTTTAAGGAAAAATTCGTATTTATCATAGATAGTTTTATCTGTATGTCCATATGCCCTTAGAAGGGGATTGAACATAATCTCTAACATAGACCTCTTATTTTTCGAGATTTGCTCTATACTGAAATCTTTCTTTATTATTTTTAATCCACTCTGACGTAATTCAAATGGATATTGATCGGGAAATGTCCACTGGTGTAAGGGGTACATAAATTAAAATCTGAAAAATTATTATTAACATTATACAACATAAAAATTAAGATACAATTATGGATCAAGAGAAAATTAAAGATAATTACAAAAATCTTATTCAAAAATGTTTAAGGTTTAAGCGATTTCGATTTTTTGGTATTTTTAAACAAGAGGAAATTACTAAGGCATTTAAAACAAAAAAGAAAATATTTAATCGACTTAATTCTGCATTATTAAGAAAATTATGTGATCAACAAGGGGTAAATATAGGATGTTTTAGAGATATAGCCGATACTGCTTTTTTAAATATTTTAAATAAAATTTGGTTTTTTTTAAATAAATTGATAAAATTCTTTCTTGCAAATAAAAGCATTTTACCAAACGAATATGATGGATTTATATTAGAAGACGAAGGTAAATATGAACTTATATTTAAGGAAATTCAAAAAAAATATTCTAAAAATAATTTAATTGATAAGGTCTTAATTATTTTTTATGGTTTTGGATGGGTTAACAAAAAATTAAAAAAAGTTTATGTTAAAAATAAGGATATTTTAAAAGGTTATGGCAGTAAAGTATGGGGTGAATTAAAGAATCTTACAGAAGCTCTATCAAAGGAACAAATTAATTATTTGAAAATAATTGTTAAGGATAAAGATTTCGAACTTTTAAAACAAAATTGTTTTATTTATAGAAAATTCAAACTTCCAGAAACGGATCTTATTGAAGAAATAGTTAAAAATGCAATTGATTATCTATGTGAGGTTCAAAAATCACTGGGAGGAGGAAAATCTTTCGTTATTTTTCGTTCGCTTTGTAGAAACGCAAGAATTCTTATTAATAAGGAATCATATATATCTGAAACTATAAATGCATGTTTTTCAGAAATCAAATTTGATGATTATAATGAACTTAATAAGGCAATTCTAGTTAAAATTGGTATTGATCGTTTTATTAAGTCGATAAAAGAGATTGGAATTCAACAAGTTGAAAAGGGTATAGCTTCTTATTATTTAAGAGATCTTGTCTCTGAAAAAAATCATTTAAAGCTCGAATTCACAATAAATGGCAAAAGAAAACAATTCGATACAAGATTTGCCAGGTACTGTTTTAAAACAGACACAAATGCAAATAAATTTTTATATATAACTGGTTTAATTTTATTACCTTGTGTTTTTAAGAATGAAATTGAAAAGGAATTAGAAAAAACCCGTATTCAAGATTCAATAAAGAAAGAATATGAAGAAAATTTCAATCAACTATTAAAATGGAAAGAAGATTTCGTTACAGAATATCAAGGAAAAAATTGGCATAAGTTCATAGAAGATAATAAAAAAGACTTAACCAATTTGTGTGGAAGTGAAATAACTCATATTTTAACAATGTTTTCTATAGATCAATTATTTAATGGGAGTAAAGAAGAAGAAAATAAATATAAACAAAATTATGGCCTCCTTAATGAATTATTTTATTTAAAATGCCAATCTCAATGCAATCTATCTTCTCAATATTTATGTTGGAATAAATTTGAGCCTAAAGTAAACGATGAACCAGCTTTAATATGTTCTCTATGTAATATTTCTAAATATTGCTTAATTACTGATATCCCTTATATATGGGGTGATTAATAAAATTTCAAAGTATAATGGGACATAATTGAGAATAGTAAAAAAATAATAGTAAATAGCAATTGTCTTTATTACTTAATCAATATTTCAATTAACTTTCTCAAATTCCTTTCTTTTCATGACAACTCCTATAAAATCCATTATTTAAACTCGATAAAAAGGATTGATTAATTTTTCAAGTAAAAAACTAATAATTTAAATTTATACCAGAGCTGATCCACAATATTTACAATGTTTGGCATCTGGGTCTTCAATTTTTTGACCACATTCAGGGCAAAGTAAATCGTGTATATCTTAAAAACCAAAGGAAGAGAAGCCAACCATGGACATTACAAGATAATCAGGATGCCTTGGTTAAAATATTTCTCGAAACTTAAAAAAAAATAGAGATACTAAATCGTTAAGGTGAATAATGTCGGATTAGAAAAAGTTAAAAATTAAGGATAAAAAAATACTTTATTGGATACTGATATAAGAATTAATAATCTGAAAGATCTAACTATTATAATAAATGTTAATTAGCCATTTAGAGCTTTTTTTTAACATTAAGAAGGAAATTTATAGAAAAGTGCATATCTTTTTCCATGGTCTTTTATCATATCTTCTCTTACTATTTTAAAGCCGATTTTTTTGTAAAAGCCTTTTACCAAATTTTCTTTATATGTTTCGATAACAAGCCCTTTACAACCTACTTCCATAGAAATCATTTTTCCCTTTATGGTAGCCTTGTTTATAATCAATGGTCCCCATCCTTGATTTTGAAATGGTTTATTAACGCCCAGTTGACCAATTAATAGAACAGGCCAACTATATTCTTCTTCTCCCTCATCATTAGAGAATCGGACAGATTTAGTCGATATAGCGTAAAAACCAATAATTTCTTTTTTTTTTAAAAAAACATATACTTGAACATTTTTATTTTTTACATCTTCGAAGCTTCGCTCTGAAAAATATTTGTTAATTTCATCATCGCCACAATCAAATTCTAAAAGTGAGTGTTTATAATGTAATTTTTCTATTTTAAATTCATCTATTTCTTTTTGTTTCATTAAAAATTATCACTCAGATAATAGTTTAAGAAATATTTTTGCTGCCTTTCCTTTTAGCTCAATCTCTCTTTCACCCAAAGCAAACGGTGCAACAAATCCAGGGCCATCTTTTATTTTTTCAAATCTAGAGAGATTTGTTTTTTCTCTAGAATATTCAACTTTTTTAATTGAGCGTTTAGCAAAATTTGGATAATCAATATATAAATCTTTTAAAATTTGTTTTAATGGTAAACTTTTATTTTTAGTTTTAATATTTTCAATATTTTTTAGTAAATCTTCAGGAATATCTTCTATTAAAAAATTAACTAACTTTATACCTTTTTCTGTTAACGAATATTCCCAATCTTGATTTACTAATTTTGCTTGAATAAGATTATTTTTTCTTAAATTATTTACACGTACTCCAAATCTTGTACTGTAAGGTCCAAAATGATAAGGATAAAATTCAGAAGCTTTATAAAGATCGTGTAGAAATTTTTCAGCAATTAAGAAAAAGTCTTTTGTAAATCGGATTCTACCTTTAATTGGTGCATTATTATCAGATGATAATAGAATTATTATCCATTTATCAATCAGTTCAGCCTCTTCGGACTTCATATATTTTTGAGATTTTTTTACCATTTTATTATTCACCATTTTTGTTTAAGAGGGTATCGTTGAAAAATTTTTTTTTTATTTAAATTTATTAATGTTTTTGAATCAAAATAATCTTCAATATTATTATTATGTACTGCTCTTTGAATAGAATTTAATTCATTCGGAAATGCAAAATATTCATGAACTTGTAATAAGGACTTACGATCTTGTTGAGAAAGTAATGCAATCAACTCGTCAGCAGAATAATGGGCTCTTCTACAAATAGGACAGCTACAATTTAATTCATGTCCGAAATTTGAAATTTGTTCGGATTCGCTTAAAAATCCAAGGGCTCTACCTTCAAATAAATCTTTAGGTTGTCCAGGAGATTCAGAAATATCTTCTGCTTCTATATCTGCGTCTAAAGGTATTCCTTCAGGCTCAGGGAAATCTCCGGTGTCTATAGTTTTTTGTGGAAACCGTCTACGTGCATATCCTTTCTTAATGGAAATAGTATCAATACCTGCCAAAGGTGCTAAATGCATTTGAGATATTTGTAAATACTTCTTATTAAGGTCAAAAAGATGAACCCAGAGATCATTTTTTGATTTATTAATGATATCTGTTGCTAATTGAAGTCTTGAGATAAACGTACCAACTGCCCTAAGACCAATGGCTCTAACCTTTTTTCGTATTAACCAATAAATTTTTCGTTTAACAACCTTTTTTGGTTGATTTAAAGAGACTATAGGCATAAATATATAAGCATTTTCAGTATCAACATAATTTTTAGCATTTTTTAATGCTGAATCCATTATACTCTCCCATATTATGCCAGATTCTCCTACGATAGGGTCTGGTATAGTGATGACTGAAAGACATTCTGAATCTGCTTGAATTTTTATTAATTTATTTAAATCACGAGATTTTAATTTAATATTACTTGAAGATCTAAATTGGAATATATTTTCTGAATCTCTTCTTGATTCTCTTTGAATTTTATTTTTTAAATCTTCTATTAATTGATTATCTGATAGTAATTTTCGAATTTCATCCTGTTCTTTATAATCAAAAATGATTTCAAGCATATTAATTGAAGGAATTGAATAATCTATTAAATTTAAACCTCTGATTAATCTTTTTCTCTCAGTTTGGATAATTGACCAATAAGGCGTAGTTAATTCTTTATAACCTAATCGTAATTGACCTACTCTTATTTTACCTTCTATTTCATTAATTTCAAATTCGAAAGACATGTAAAATAGCCTTTAATGATAATCGTCTAGTAGTTATAAAAACCAAGATTGTATTATGTAATCAATATTAATAATTTTTATTCAAGGTAATAAATTTTCTGTAATTATACAAATCTTTTTTTTAAATTTGAAAAAATTTTTTAGGGTACTAAAAAGGTTAATGTATTTTTCTCTTTCCATCAGAAATATTACTCTTAATCATTGAATTTCTTATTTCAAATACCATCTATCTTTTCTTTAAGATATTTAAAAATTGGTTCATTTTTTTTAGAATCATTGAGTCTTCTTCGAGTATCATCAATAAATAAACTATATTAGCTGGAATTACATTTTGTTCGATCCAAGTCTTAATAGTTAATCATTTAATTTTAATTTCTATTCTTCGATTCCCAAAATTTCTAATTGATTCTTATTTTTGTTCATAATATAAATCTAAATATTTTAAACAATCTTCTCTGTCCAAACTTAATCTTTCTAATGAAATTACATCTTCTGAGTTTGCAATTGTATAATTATAGTTCGTTTGCCGACAGACCTTTTGAAAATAAAAATTGCATATCTTCTTCAAATGTTCATAACATTCTAAAAGATAACCCTTTAATTCATTTTTATTTTTTATTTTATTGAGTAAAATACTTAAAAGACTAATTCCAATAAGATAAAATTCCATACAAGCTAAAAAGATTGAATTGAAAATATCTCCCTCTATTAAGCAATAAAAGAAAAAGAACCCAAATATCAAAAATAAGACTAAAATCAATATTAAAAATTTCTAATTTATTAATATCTTCTTAATTTGCATAATTAACTTCATTTAAATTCTTAAATTATTTTTGAAAACTGATTAGATTTGGTCTTTTTTTAAAAATCAATTTAATTGATGATAATGATGTTCTTGAATGGTTTAGTAGAGGAATCAGAATCCGTGATTAGTTTTTTCCTATATTGGAATACAATCTTATATGAACTACAAAACAAATCCAACAAGCAATTGGGAGGATCACAAGTGGAATGGAAGAAATCAAAATTTCTAATTTGAGAACCTACTTTTTTTGGAGGGTGCAACACGGGGGAGGGAGATCCTAATTATAGGAGAGATTGGGGAAAAAGATATATTTCTGTTTAATTTATTATAGGATGAGACAAAAATAATAATAAATAAATGTAAAAATAACTTCAGATAAGATTTATTGTCATATTAATTTGAATGGTGAATTGGTACTTTTAAATGAATTCGTTGAAAATGTATGTAGTAGTGTTATCAATTTCTGTCTATTTATCGAAGATCTGGTTATAAAAAAATTCATATTTTGAATTAAGAAAAGAAGTAAAAAATTTTATAAAATTAATCAAATATCTCAAAGAATTGAACCTTCCTGTCATGGAAGCTTTCTAATTGGATGGGCTATTACAGAACAAAGTGCGAAGATAATGGAATTATAATTTTTGAATAATTCTAAAATTGATTAGCTAAAATTGGAGAAATAATTGAAACCTAAATTTTATGATTTTATGGAATTATTCAAAGAAAAAATTATGGTTGGACATTTTGCATTAGAATTAGAATTTTGAAATCCCTAATCCGAGAAGGAGCAAGAAGTGATTGAAAAAATGATGGAAAAAGATTAGAGATGCTTCTAATTCTTAGTAGAATCGAACATTAATTCTCCAATATTAGAATAATCTTCTAATTTCTTTAGAATACTAATATTTTATTAAATTATTACCGATATTATACTCAAATTAACTAAAAAAGAAGTCTTTTCAAATTTTTCAATTAAAAACACTATAATTTAATATTAGAATAGATATATCATTAATAAATAAGAAGAAAATTCAGATTCTAATCAAATGCTAAAAATTTTTATAAGTTCAACATTTAGAGACTTAAAAACGATTAGAACTTCACTTATTTTAAAAATCGCAGAAGTATTTAAATTAATTGGGATGGAAAATTTCATACCTGATGGTTCAACTTCCCATTCCATATCGATTAATAACCTAAAAAAAAGTGATATTGTTGTATTTCTAATCTCTAGTTATTATGGTTCAATTATTAAAGAATGCAACATAAAAGATTGTCAAGCTAATTGTCTGATGAAACAAAGAAAGCAGAAAATATCCTATACTGAATGTGAGTATTATTTAACAATAACAGAGAATAAACCTCATATGACCTTTTTAATTGATTACAATTGGAATTTAATATCAGAATTGGATTCAATTAAGAAAAAAATACTTGAGAAGAATGATGTCAATAAATTTTCGAGAAAATATGGTTTAGAAGATAATGAAATCTCACACTATTTTAAAGTAAGAAAAAAAGTGTTAAAATTTAAAAAAGCAATCTCAAAACAAGAATTCATGTATTATCTTAAATTCCCTGAGAATAGGAAGGATGTTGAAAACTTTCTTTCTATTATATCATGTGGTTTAGCTGAAAATATTTTTAAATGGTATAATGAAGGAATAATTTCTTTTAAAAATTTTGTTGGAAGAAAGGATGCTTTGTTAGAAATTAAAAATAAATTCAAAAAAACTTTAGAAGTAAGTGGAGTTGGAGGAATAGGGAAGACTTCTTTAATTCAAATATTTCTATTGATACAAAAATTGAAAGGTTTTAATATTCAAACAATTGGTATAAACCAGTCTTATTCAAGTGGGTCCGGTTATAATTTTTTTAGAGAGAAATGTAAGCAATTTCAATATATTGTTTCTTCTGAAACAATTGGCTTAAATGATATTTTAGACGCATTATTAATTGATAGAAATCATCAAATAAGAAAAACTTCAAATTCAGATATTATTAAGTTTATTATTGAGAAGTTGAACAAGAGTAATTATATCTTATTTTTAGATGATTTCCAATATGGAGATAATGATTTAGTAGAATTAGTAAAAAATGGCAATAATATCATTATAGCAACAAGGAGGCGATTTAATCTCTCAAGAAATGAAATCCAATTAAAAGGTTTGAATGATAATGAATGTATGTACTATTTAAAGTTATTAGAAGATAAATTTGGAAAAAAAATAAAACTAAAGACAAAAACTAAAATTAAAAAAATTTCTGAGGGGCATCCAATTATTATGGAAATCTTGTTAAGAAATTTTGAGAAAATTAATTTTGATAATTACATGGATTTAAGACAAATAAAAGAGGTGACAAGCAGTGAAAATATTGATGAGCTTCTAGATCGATTGATTAAAGAAATTTTAAGTATAAAGGCATTTAGATTATTAGAATATCTATCAGTTTTAAATATTGATAGAGACAACAATATTGATATAGATTTAGTTAAAGAAATTTATTATTTTGATAAATTTCAAATTAACTTTAATGAATTAATAGATTCAGGATTAATAAAAAAGACAAATCAAGAAGGAATTTATACATTTACATTCAGACATATTCGAGATATAATTTATGATGAGGATTTTTTAGAAGGTCACCAATTTGCATTGAATTACTATGATCGTAAAAAAACAAAATATCAATTTAATATATGTGATGATGTAGAATATATTTATCATGCAATATATGCAGATTCTCTAAAACTAATATCTAAACAGATTTTAATTGTAAGTAATTTAATAAGTCCTAATTTTCTATGTTTTAAAAGATTATTATATGTGTTAAATCATTTCAGATATTTAGAAAATGACAAATATAAAATAATTCTTTTGGTAGCTAAAGCAGAATTACATAGTAAAATTTTTCATTATGAAATTGCTGAAGAGCTATATCAGAAGGCTTTAAATTTAACTTTTACATTAATTAATAATCAGAATATTTTAGAAGTTCATCCTGCAATGATTAAAAGGAATCTTGGTTTGATAAATTTTCAATTAGATAGAGTAAAAAAAGCTAAATTTTTATTAAATAATGCTTTAGAATTATTGAGAAAGTACAATCTTATCTTACCGAACCTAATCGAATATTATCGAGCCTTAATTTTTCTTTCATGTGGTAACCTCCATCAAAAATTACGAGAATTCCAAAAGTCTGAGAATTTATTTTTGAAATCAATAGAAATCTTAAAAAATCTAAAAAATTTTGATTCAGATTTTCATCTGGATGATATTGCTAAGAATTTAATCAATTTGGGAAATCAATATCGTCTTGAAAAAAGGTTTAATGAGAGCGAAAAAGTCTTATTTGAAGCATTACACTATAGAAAGAAACTATTCAGAAAGTATCCAAATATTTATTTACCTAAAATGGCTAATATTTATAATAATTTTGGTAATCTCTTATGGAATAAACAAGAAAATATACAAAAAGCAATTCAATTTTATAACAAAGCTTTAGTTATATATAAATGCTTATTAAATAAAAATAATGAAGTTTATAAATTTGAATTAGCAAGAACTTTAAATGCTTTAGGAGTTGCTTATCTAGATATTGAAGATTTTAATCAAAGTAAGCTAAATTTGAAAGAATCATTAAAAATTTATAAAGAATTAAGTTCTAAGAATCCAGATCTATATTTATCGGAAATTGGAAGAACTAATCTAAATTTAGGGCGGTTATATTATAAATTGAAAAATCTTAGAGAAGCCAAACATTACACAAAGCAAGCCTCTCAAATATTTTTAGATTTATCTTTATCTAATCCGAAAATTTATCATCCTCGGTTATTTGCTTCATTAGTACATTATAGTAACATATATTTTCTTGAAAAAAAGAATAATAATGCGTTAAAGTTTTACAATCGAGCATTTCATATTTATAGCAATTTGACTGTAATCGGTAAAAAAGTATATAGTGAAGAAATATTGGAACTTTGTAATAATCTTGCCGTTATAAATAATGAAAAAGGTAACTATTTGGTTTCTATTTATCTTTTAAGTAAATCACATAAAATAATAAAAACTATCAAAAAAGAAGAAGGACTAATTCAGTTAGATGAATTAGAGGAACAAATCATGCAAAACCTCAAAAAATCTTATTACTTAATTTTTAATAAAATTAAACAAAAAATAATGTCTATATCTTTCAAATTAAGCTTTATTTTTTATTTTAGTGCTAATTGTAATATCTTTTTAAAGCAATTTTTAAAATTATTAGTAAACCTAAGATTTTCAAGAAAATATAGATTTTGATTTTTATTGGTGTAGATCTAACTATGCTTTTGACTGGTCAATAGAAAATAATTATTATGAATGGAATATTTCGAACGTAATTGAATGAGATTTCATGGAGATATTTTCATTGCTGAATCTTAACAGTCTTCTCTTTCAAAATGAGTTCTTAGTATAAAAGAAATATTTATTTCTCAACCTATAAAAATCGATATGAAATGCATCATTTTGTCTGAAAAAATAGGCTTCATTCAAGAAGTTTAGCAGGTCTAAATCGCTGCTGTTATTACGACGTAGATCTAAGACTTTGTCATAGGTATTGTCAATAGATGTTCTATTATATTCTTTGCTAAACTGTTTATTATTATAGTTACAAAACTTGAGAAAATTTTGAAAAATTTTATTTTTGATCACACAATTCCTAAGTTCTTTTCAATTCTTAAATTTATTTCAAGCCATAATTTGATTGAAAACATTAGAAGAGAAATAATTTTAAAAAATTTAATATCCATTTTTTTCTAAAAATTGAGAGATGGCCATTTTAACAAAACTAAAATAATCTTTTATTTTCAAAGATTCTCCTTTTTCATTAATTAATTTATCAATACGAGTTGTCATCTTTTTAGGCAATATGAATATATTTGCACGTAAATCATCAACTGCAAACACTTTATATTTTTTTCCCGGATTAATTAAATTGTTCCGAATATAATTCCGAGGAATTTTAAACATAAAATCATCTTCTGTTCCGTATTTAGCGGGACTCCGTTCAAAACTAATGTATCTTCCTTCAGAGTTGCTAGAATCGACCATAATTATATTTATAATTATATAGTATATTATTGTTGGCATTTTTTGAGCAATATATATAGATAGAAACATGGATAGATTTATAAACAGAAAGATTATATCTTTTTCTAGATAAATAAATTACTGTTATAAAAAAATCCTGTAAAATAATTTTTAAATGGTTTCAAGGAAAGGGAAATTATGTCTGAAATAGAAATATATGAAGAAACCATAAGGGATTTTAATTCTAATAAGGATATTTTAAAAAATCGAGATTGGCATGGAATCACATTTCTAGATTTTTATAATATTCTACTGCATAAGAAAGACAAAATGAAAATTAGAACGCTTAAAAATTGCGCGCTTCTTTTTATTAGTTTGTTTAAAAATTTACCGATTGATGATTACAATAATATTGGATTAGATTATTTGGTTCTTTCGAGAGAAGAACAAGAAAG
>Ga0114919_10002646_pt1 | contig 14524 bp, 12 predicted proteins | sample BlataG_FD_88682 | JGI IMG/M metagenome (GOLD analysis project Ga0114919, IMG submission 88682) | Deep subsurface microbial communities from Black Sea to uncover new lineages of life (NeLLi) - Black_00105 metaG | ecosystem: Environmental > Aquatic > Marine > Oceanic > Sediment | place: Atlantic... | reverse complement strand
GGAAATAATAAATGATATCGGTGGTGGAATACCTCATGGAAAGAGATTTAAGGCGGTTCAGACTGGAGGCCCCTCAGGAGGTTGCCTCCCGGAAAGCTACCTTGATAGAGAGGTAACATATGAATCATTGGAGGCTGCTGGATCAATCCTGGGATCGGGAGGCATGATTGTCCTTGATGAAGATGTATGTATGGTAGATATAGCGAAATACTTTATTAATTTTACCCAGGAAGAAAGCTGCGGGAAGTGCTCACCATGCCGTATAGGAATAAGAAGGATGTTTAATATATTAGAAAGAATTGCTAATGGTCAGGGTGAAGATGAGGATTTGGGGTTACTTGAAGAACTAGGGGAGTTAGTCAAAGACGGTTCTCTTTGTGGATTGGGCCAAACTGCACCAAATCCTGTCCTTACCACTATTAAATACTTTAGAGACGAATATATAGCCCATATTGTTGAAAAAAGGTGCCCTGCAAAGGTTTGCAAGGCACTTATTGAATACTATATAGATAAAGATAGCTGTACCGGTTGTTTACTCTGCCTAAGGAGTTGCCCTACAAACGCTGTTACTGAGCATAAACGTGAAGCCACAAAGGATAGAGAACACAATCATCCAGATAGTGCAGCATCAAAGGGGAAACGGAAGAAGAAAAAAGTAGATACCATATGTGTTATTGACCCTGATACATGTGTACGATGCGGTATCTGTTTTGCGAATTGCCCTATTGGTGCTATATTGAAAAGAGATAGGCCTTTTGTTTCAGAAGAGATACTGTCTGTTTCAGCCACCTGAGATTGAGGGAGTGAGAAAGTTAGAGAATTAGGGACTAGTTGAATAGTTGAGTGGTCGAATGGTTATATACTTAACGACTCAACAAGTTAACCACTCAAATAAGTACCTTGGCTCACTTTAGGCATTTTAGCTCACTTTAGACACTTAAATATGTTTTACTCAACAAGATCCAAGCTCATAGCAAGTTTTTTGGTGGTTTCCTTTCTGGTTGGTGCTGTTTCTCTGTTCATTGGGGGCCAGCTCCTTTACAAGGCTGTGCTCAGTGAGGCAACAAACCGCGTTAGGTTAGACCTGAATTCTGCCCGTGAGATATATCAGACGCGTATAAAAACTATTAAAATCCCTCTATCTATTACCACGCTGGGGTTTGGATTCCTCTCAGTGCTTAAGATGCACGATGCCCCGGAACTTGTCATTCGACTGGAGCGCCTCGCACAGCAGGTCGAGTTGGATTTCGCCGGTATAGTTACGAACGAGGGCACAACGCTATGCCGCATCGGACCTGATTCCATACCAAAGGAAGCGGTTCAGGCTGCCAACCCTATAGCAGACTTGGCACTCAAACGCAGGGTTGCCGTCTCAGGGACTGTGGTTCTGAGCGAGGAGTTTCTCTCTGCTGAGAACCCTGAACTCGCCGATCGAGCCAGAATCCAGTTGCTTCCTACACCGAGGGCAGCACCGAGAGCTGAAAAGGAGGAACTGTCGGGAATGGCACTGGCGGCTGCAATGCCAATATTTGAAAAAGGCGACTTACTCGGGGTTATCTATGGCGGAATTCTTCTGAACCGAAGCCAAACGATAGTTGATACAGTGCGGGATACCGTATTTCAGCAGGAGACATACAAAGGCCGCAGTATAGGAACAGCTACCATCTTTTTCAAGGATCTCCGCATTTCAACAAATGTGCTTACCCCTGAGGGAAAGCGAGCCATTGGAACACGGGTGTCAAAAGAGGTTAAAGAACATGTTCTCGCCAAGGGCAAGAAGTGGACAGACCGTGCATTTGTGGTAAGCGATTGGTACATCACCGCATATGAACCAATCGAGGATATTTTTGGTGAAAGAGTGGGAATGCTGTATGTTGGGGTATTGGAAGCGAAGTATGCTGACATGCGGAGCAAGGCCCTTTCCGTGTTGGTACTCATAATTGTGGCTGGCATGCTCTTGGCAATCGGGCTGGGATACATCCTGGAAAAAAAGATCATGACCCCGGTGCACCGGTTGATAAAGGCAGGCCACCAAGTCTCCGAGGGCAGTCTAACGCCGGAGATAGGTCCCATATCAAAGGGCGAAATAGGTGTCTTGCAAAATACCTTTCAGGATATGGTTGCAGCTATGGGCCGCAGGAGGGCAGCGGCGGAAAATCGGCTGCTTCAGTCTGAAAAACAGGCCAGTGTTGGAAGGCTTGCGGCAGGTGTTGCTCACGAGATAAATAACCCTCTCACCGGTGTATTAACCTATACACATATGCTGCTGCGACGTAAGGATATAGGAGATGATATTCGGTCTGATCTTCAAACAATAGCCGAGTCCACAGAACGGGTCAGGAAGATTGTTAAGGGGCTCCTGGATTTCTCCCGACAGACAAAGCTTGATCAGGAGCCAACAGAGATAAATCGGCTTATCCGCACCGTAATTTCAGCAATGGAAAACCAGGCACTTATAAAAGGCGTGAGCATAGAATTCGATTCGGGGGAAGATTTACCTATGCTCACCCTGGACCGGAACCAGTTCCAAAGTGTGTTAGTAAATCTAATAATAAACGCTCTTGATGCCACTGAACCAGGTGGCAGTATTAGGGTATCTACCGGTATCAGCTTATCTGCAAGCGATGCTGGCAAAAAGGGTGTTGAGATTGCCGTTACCGATACTGGTTGTGGTATATCACCGGAGGATCTTGACAAATTGTTCGATCCCTTTTTTACAACCAAAGAGGTAGGTCAGGGTACCGGACTTGGTCTTTCAGTTTCATTTGGGATCGTACAGAGACACGGGGGAACAATCAGGGTTCAAAGTGAGGTTGGCCGTGGGAGTACATTTACAATCTGGCTTCCGGTAGGTGAGCGAGGTGGGGAGCATGAAAATATTGGTAGTTGATGACGAAAGGATTGTCCTTGATAGCTGCCAGAAGGTGCTCGAGGCAGATGGCTTTGAGGTCTACCTTGTCCCTAGTGCGGATAGGGCAATGGAGGCAATGAAAAAGGAGGGTTTCGATCTTCTGCTCGTAGATATTAAGATGCCCGAGCACGATGGTATGTATCTTATGCGAGAGGTCAAGAAAAAATGGCCAGATATACCTATCATAGTCATGAGCGGCTATCCTACAACAAATACCATCGAAGAAGCTGTTGAGATGCAAGCGGCCGCCTTTATTGCGAAACCATTTACACCTGACGAGCTCCTGGAAATAATTCGTCAGGTTATTCAAAAGGAGGAAAATCATGAAACCAAACAAAGCCCTAGTGATTGATGACGAACAGGTTGTCCTAGACAGTGTCACCAAGATACTGACCGATGAGAATTACGAGGTCGATGTCTCACTGAGCGGCCGGGAGGGATTGCAGTGGGCCATCGGGAGAGACTACGATATCGTCCTCACCGATATCCGCATGCCAGACATTGGGGGAATGCGGGTCCTCAGAGACATTAAGCGGGCCAAGCCATCCCTTCCCATTGTGATGATCACTGGTTATGCCTCGGTCGAGTCATCGGTGCAGGCCATGAAACTGGGGGCAGCAGACTATATAGAAAAACCCTTTACCCCTGTTCAACTGCTCAAGGCAGTAGCCTCAGTACTTGATATAGCTGCTACCCAGGAGCCTGAAGAACAGGCAGTGATTCACAAAGAGGAGATGATCAAGGTTTTGGAAAGGGCCTCATCTGACAGTGAATTCATCGCCAACTTGCTTTATCAGGGCGCAGACGCCCTCGAGGAGTATGAATTGACAGGTCCTGAGAGACTTGCTGTGCTGACCGGCGACATTGAGTGGATAGAAGAACAGATAGGGCCACTTACGCCTATTCAAAAGAAATGGCTCGAACAGCGGCTGAGCGCCGACATTTGGTAACCTTCAGCAGGAACCCAATCCTCCATAATAGAAATGGTTCTCTTTCACCTTTGTTGCCATGAGAGGCCGCTCCCCGACCAATATATATCGGAATTTCTACAACCTATTAAACGTCTCGGAATTTCTACAACATATTAAAATTAAAGGAGTTTTTTGAGGCTGTTGTGTATTGCCTTGCACCTGGAATAATGGAATACTGGAATGTTGGAATAATGATCTTATATGGAAGTTTCTCATTTTATTAACTTCCTTGTCAATAGGGTTTTGTCAATTCACCCTGTTAAATTTCCTGGAGGGAACCCTATTTAACAGGGTAAACTACTGCCGCAGTTTCCCAGAACCCAATATTCCAATTTTCCATTGTTCCAACATTCCAATTGTGAGCGAAGCGAACTAAGTTCATTATGGCTCTCTTAGGTCTACCCGTTTTTTGCGGTCCACTATTCCACTATTCTCCCCGCTGTTTCAGCGGGGACAGAGCGGAGCTAAGTCCTTCGATTCATAAGTTCGAGGACGAACTTATTTAGACTTCGGCTGAGCTCAGTCGAAGCCCTCAGGACTTAGTGCTGCCCACGGCCATGAGCTCGGGCCGAATGGAGTGAGCAAAATCTCGCGATCAAGCCGACAAAATACGTCACCGTATTTGCGGATCGAAGCACTAAGTTCTAATCTTTCGTATGGTAGCCCACGCACGGACTTTCTATAATCTAAAGCCTATCAGAGTCTCTATCAAGTTTGCCAAAGTGCCCTTCGCTTTGGGAAAAGGATTTGAAAATACGGCCGGGTGGCCACATAGAGCAAATTCACCTGACAGGGAATGCTTAAAACTTGGTAAAAGGGAGGAAGGGGGTATGAGTCAGAAGAAAAGGATTCTTATTGTTGATGATGATCCCGATTTTGCTGCGGCGATTCAAAAGATCTTAACAACCGCTAACTATCATGTTGATGTGGCAGGTAATGTGAAGGATGGCATGAAGGCGATCGAGGAGGAGATACCGGATTTGATACTTCTGGATGTAATGATGGAAAAATACGATGACGGTTTCAATATGTGTTACGATTTAAAGCATGATCATCGTTACAGAGGCATCCCGGTTATCATTGTTACTGCTGTTACTGAGGTGACAGGGCTTAAATTCAATCCTGAGACAGACGGTGAGTATTTGGAGGCAGACGACTATGTGCAAAAACCAATCAGTGCAGAGGCACTTTTAACTAAGGTTGCAAGACTTATTTGATTTTCTATATTAATCCCTAAATATTCAAATTCGGTCTTTTTATGGCAGGAAATCTTTTCTTCCTGCCACCAAGGCACTAAGGCGCGAAGAAAATCATAATAAAATATTTCCTTTGTGACTTTGTGGCAAATAAATTTTTATTTCCAGCTTATCCGGGTTAGGAGCCAAGAATGCCTGCTAAGAGAGTCCGTATGTTAATCATCGATGATGAAGAGGTGATACGGGATGCCTGCACACAGATCTTTACAAAAGAGGGGTATAGTGTAAAAGGTGCAGAAAATGGTGATATAGGATTGAAGGTATTTAAGGAATATCACCCTGACCTTGTATTGGTCGATTTGAAGATGCCTGGCAAGAGCGGCATGGATGTTCTGGAGGAGATAGAGAGTACAGATCCGAATGTAGTTCAAATCGTGATCACAGGCTATGCTACTGTGTCTTCTGCAGTGGATGCAATGAAAAGAGGTGCATATGATTTTATACCGAAACCTTTTACCCCAGATGAAATTCGTCTCATTGTTGCGCGAGGGCTGGAAAGAAGACGTCTGCTTTTGGAAAGTGAGGCCTTGAGGGTAGAACAGGAGAAGATAAGAAGAAATATGATATCCCTGGTCTCCCATGAACTAAGAGCCCCCTTAGCGGCTACTGTGCAATATCTGGAGGTCATCCTTGGTGGCATGGCCGGCGAAATTCCTTCAGAGGCAAAAGAGATGATCGTTCGCTGCGACATAAGACTTCAGGAGATGCTGGAGTTACTCAGAAGATGGCTCAACCTTGCCACCTTTGATCCTGATAAAATGGCAGAACATTTCCAAGATACTAGCTTGTCCGATATTGCTACGGAATCGATCGAGCTTTTGAAATCATTGGCTGAAGAAAAGAGGATATCCCTTATCCTGGACACGCCGGAAGATTTGCCCCCTATTAAGGGGAGCAAGATATCCCTGGAAGAGATCTTCAACAATTTGATCAACAATGCCATAAAATACAATAAGGCAGGTGGATGGGCAAAGGTGAAATTGTATGAACGAGATGAGGAGGTTTGGGTCGAAATCAGTGATAATGGGTCAGGGATCAGCGAGGAACATCTATCAAGAATATTCGATGAGTTTTATCGCGTTGATGGCCGGAGAAATGCCCCTATAAAGGGATCCGGACTGGGCTTATCAATTGTGAAGAAAATGGTAGATGCACATGGCGGCATGATTGATGTGGAAAGCAAATTCGGTGAAGGAACAACCTTCAGGATTGGCTTTCCCAAGTTCTTTCAGAGGCAAAAGCAAGGTTAAATGAGGACAAAGAGATGGAGCCCAAAATGAAGAAAGAAGCAGAAATTGATTTGATCTTTCAGCCCAATCTGGCCAGGATTGAAAGAATCCTGCCTCAGATAGCCGAGCATAGACTTTTTCAGCTTAGATTTGTTGATGAAGATGTAGTCAGGGCTTTTTCTCATGCTCCTGGTCAATTTGTAGAGGTAACCGTATTAGGGGTTGGTGAGGCCCCCATATCAATTTCGTCGCCACCCACAAGACCTGGAATCATTGAAATCTGTGTTCGAAAGGCCGGTTCGGTGACCGGCGCCCTATTTGAACTGCAGAAGGGGGATGTTATTGCCTTAAGGGGTCCTTTTGGGAGAGGTTTTCCATTGGATCTTTTTAAGGGTCAGGATCTTTTGCTTGTTGCTGGAGGATTAGGCATGGCGCCCTTGCGTTCTCTCCTGCAGGCTGTTCTTGATGACCGTGCGAGTTATGGTGATTTGGTCTTGATGTATGGTGCCAGAAACCCGGATGATATACTCTTTAAATATGAACTGCTCGGCTTGATGAATAGAACGGATATTAAGTATCTTTTAAGTGTTGATGTAGATGAAGAGGGCATCTGGCGACAATATATTGGGGTGGTTACCGGGTTATTTGAGCGAGTTGAACTGAATCCTGAAAACACCTTTTGTGGCCTCTGTGGACCTCCGATAATGTATCGCTTTGTTGTTCAGGAGTTACTAAACAGAGATATTCCAACAGAACGGATATTTGTGTCTCTGGAGAGGATGATGCAATGTGGTGTGGGGAAATGCGGTCACTGTGCAATCGGGGAATATTATTGCTGCACAGACGGGCCGGTCTTTAAATATTCAGAGATTAGTCACATCAAGGAGGCAATTTGATGTCCCAAACATTGGTAGTATGTCCCTTTTGCGGGTGCGGATGCAATTTCTATCTTCATGAGAAGGAAGGGAGAGCGGTTGGTATCACACCCAGCCGTGAGCATCCGGTCAATCAGGGATCGCTTTGTGTCAAGGGGTGGAGAGCTCATGAGTTTATAAGTCATCCGGAAAGGTTGAAATCGCCGATGATCCGACATGGTGGTATTGTCAGAGATGCTACATGGGATGAGGCATTAGATCTGGTATCAAAGAACCTGATCAACATAGAAAGAGAGTATGGGAGTGATGCCCTGGCATTTTTGTCCTCAGCCAAGGTAACCAATGAAGAGAATTATCTTTTTATGAAGATGGCACGGGCAGCCTTTAAGACGAATAACGTTGACCACTGTGCCCGTCTTTGACACGCTTCAACAGTGGCCGGGCTGGCTGCCACTTTTGGGAGCGGTGCCATGACGAATTCGATCCAGGAATTTGAGGAAGCTGAGGTCTTTTTCGTCATTGGTTCCAATACCACAGAACAGCACCCAATGATTGCCACTCGGGTCATCGAGGCTGTGAGGAAAAAGAATGCCAAACTCATCGTTGCTGATCCTCGTGAAATAAAACTGGCAAAATTGGCAACTCTCCATCTAAAGCACAGGGTTGGCAGTGATGTAGCCTTATTAAATGGTCTGATGCATATTATTTTGAAGGAAGGATGGGAGGCTAAAGATTTTATAAAGGCCAGAACAGAGAATTTCGAACAGCTTAAGGGTGTTGTTGCCAAATATGCGCCGGAGAAGGTAGCTGAAATAACTGGTGTTGATAGAGATTCTCTGAGAAAGGCGGCTGAAATCTATGCCAAATCTAGAAGGTCAATGATTGTCTATGCCATGGGAATAACGCAGCATATTGCCGGAACTGACAATGTGAAATCATGCGCCAATCTGGCAATGCTTACCGGGCACGTAGGACACCCATCTACTGGCGTGAACCCACTGAGGGGCCAAAATAACGTGCAAGGGGCATGTGATATGGGAGCCCTACCAAACGTATATTCGGGCTACCAACCGGTTACAGATCCAAAGGCCAAAGAGGTATTTGAGAAGGAATGGGGCGTGTCTGCCCTTAATGGCAAAGCCGGACTGACGCTTACAGAGATGATAGATGGGGCCGAAACAGGAGATATCAAGGCCCTCTATATCATGGGAGAAAATCCATTGGTCAGTGACCCTGATGCACGACATGTGGCCAGGGCCTTGAGAAAACTCGATCTCCTCGTCGTGCAGGATATCTTCTTTACAGAAACAGGCAGACTCGCCCATGTGGTTCTACCCGCAGCAAGCTTTGCAGAAAAAATGGGAACATATACGAACACGGAGAGACGGGTTCAGCTTTCCAGACAGGCCATACCACCTCTTGAGGGAACACTGCCAGACTGGAAGATCATTTGCGAAGTAAGTTCTCGGGCTGGCTATCCCATGAATTACAACAGCCCGATCGATATCTTGGATGAGATAAACCGGGTCACACCCTCTTATGCGGGGATTACCTATAGACGCCTCAAACACTCCTGGGGCTTATCCTGGCCTTGTCCCAATGAGGCTCACCCAGGGACCCCATTTTTGCATAAGGATAGATTTGCTCGAGGAGCCGGTGCCTTTGACGCGAGGGAGTATATACCACCGGCAGAGCCTCCAGATGAGGAATACCCATTCACGCTCATAACAGGGAGGGTTGGTTTTCAGTTTCACACAGGGACCATGACGAGGAAAACCTCTATACTTGAAAGAGAGGCACCCAATGCGGTTTTAGAAATGAACCCCAGAGATGCACGAAGGTTGAAGGTAATAGACGGGGCCACCGTGGCTGTAGAGTCCAGACGTGGTGAGGTCCATTTGCCTGTGGCGGTAACATCAGATATCCCGGAAACGGTTGTTTTTAGTACTTTCCATTATAGTGAGAAGAATATTAATGAATTGACTGTTTGCGCTATTGACCCGGTGGCTAAGATACCGGAATTCACCTGTGCCGTCAGCATCAGGAGGATTTAATGAAGAGGATAAGTAAAGATAATATCTTACTCTTTCTCAAGGAGATGAACAAGAAAGAGAAGGTCTTTTGCCCCCAGAGTGTGGATGGTAGAGATCTAATGTTTATGCCCCTGGAAGAGGGCGTATATACCGGAGATATTGGAAAAACAACGATTTCCGCAAAAACTGTTTTGTTCCCTCAGACAGAAGAGATACTGTCTTTCACGGAAAAGAGTATTTCTAAAACCATTGACGCTTCAAAAACCTTACTCTTTGGGATAAGGCCGTGCGAAATAAAAGCAATTCAGTTTGTAGACCAGTTTATGACCCGGGACAATTTCATTGACCCTCATTACCAGTCAAGAAGGGAAAAAGTGACCACTATTGCTATTGCCTGCCATGAACCGCCAAGCGATACTTGTTTCTGTGTTGACGCAGGAGGAATGCCCTATCTTGAAAATGGATATGACGTTCAATTGTTTGATGCTGGTGATTACTATATAGCTCTTTCCGGCAGTGAACATGGAGAAGAAATCCTTGCAAACAAGTATTTTGAAAAAGGGGATGAAGAGGATAAAGAAAGGTTGGAGGAAATAAAGAATAAGGCCCTCCATTCACAAAAGAATAGTCCCGGGATGAGAAAGGCCATTGAGATACTAAGAGAGAATAAGCCTGATGAGGCCTTCTGGGAGGGATTGGCAGATAGATGCATTAACTGCGGGGGGTGCGTTTATGTGTGCCCAACATGCACCTGCTTCAATGTATATGATCTGCCTTCTCAGGGTGGACACATAAGGTGCCGGAGTTGGGATGCATGTCTCCACGCCGGTTTTACAAGAGAAACAAGCGGGCATAACCCGAGGCCTACCCAAGGGTCCAGATTGGCCAGAAGGCATGAGCATAAGCTTAAGTTTGATATCGTTAACTTTAAGGAGTCGGGTTGTGTCGGCTGTGGTAGATGTTCTGATACCTGCCCTGTCGGGCTCGGCGCTATAGAAATTATCCAGGAACTAAACGCGTTGTAATGATTGCCGTGATTCTGTATAATTAAGGTATGTAATCGCTGCGCGATTTTATTGTGAGGAAGATTTTGTCTTTTAGTCAATGCTAGGGGGACTATTATGAATGAGAAGGGGAAAAAGATACTAATCATTGACGATGATCCCGATTTTGTTCAGACTACAGGCATTGTTTTGAAGTCTGCTGGATACGAGGTCTTGGAGGCGTTCAGTGGAAAAGAGGGTCTTGAAAAATCCAGGTCAGATAAACCTGACCTTTATATTATAGATTTGATGATGGAGACATATAGCGAGGGATCAAATGTCGTTAAGGCCTTAAATGAGGACGAGGAGGCCAAAGATAAGCCAAGAATTATGATTACCTCTGTTGATCTTAAGGGACCCTGGGATTCATATCCCGAGGATGAATGGCTAGCGTGCGATTTTCTCCTTCAGAAGCCTGTCTCCCCTGACGATCTTTTGGAACATGTTGAGAGGGCGCTAACACGGAGATAGGAATCAGTTCGATTTGCTCCCGCCCGCCGTACGTCGGGCAGGGCCTGAACGAGAGCGACCCGCCTGCCATTGCAAGGCACGAGCGGGCAGGTGGTGGGCAGGCCTTTCAAAAACAGCTATGACCTCCTTTAGAACGTGAACGACTACTCACTATGGTTCATGCCAACACTTCTGAACGATACCAATCGTTTAGATAGAGGTGAGAGGTTTTTGATTTCACAAATCAACAACTCAACGATTCGCCAACGCAAATAAACCCTTAGCTCCATGTGTACGGAACAAATGGGCTGCCCCTAAAAGGCCTCTGATTTTCCGCCTACAGGCTGACAGAAATTACGAGACGTTTAATCATGGAAGATTTAACATTACTAAAAAGGTTTTTAGAGTATTGTGAATCGCTTCCCTTCCCTATCGTTATTCTTAAACCAGACAGGACTGCTATAAGTGCCAACAGTATTTTTTTTCGGAAGTATGGGCTGAAGAAAAAGAATGTTACCAATAGAAAGTGTCATCAAGTTTTTTTTCACTCCGATGATCCATGTCCGGAGTTGGAATGCCCTCTGAATATCTTACTGTCTGAAAAAAGACCTGTTAGCAACATTAAAAAAACATTACGCCCAGACGGGTCGGATTTTTACGGAGATTTAATCTATTCACCCTTATTGAATGATGATGGAAAGGTAGATTATATCGTCGCCACTATCAAGGATATTACCCGATCAAGGCTTATGGAAGCAGATCTCAAGAAGACCAAAGAATTCCTTGAGGGAATAATTGAGAGCTCAGTCAATGCAATTGTGGTTGCTGATATGAAAGGAGTGATCCTTTTAATGAACGAAAGTGCCAGGAAATTATTTGGCTATACTGACAAGGTAGAGGTAGGCAAAAGCATTGCCGAGTATTACTATACTCCGGGTGGGGCCAGGAGCGTTATGAAGAAATTGCGGAGTCCCGATTACGGTGGAGTTGGTAAGCTTCACACCACGGAGATGAAGGTCATTAATTCCTCCGGTGAGGAGATCCCGGTAGAGATGACTGCCTCTATCATCTATGAGGATGGCAAAGAGGTTGCTTCCATGGCGATCTTTCAGGACTTGAGACCCAAAATTGAAGAGGAAAAAAAGGTAGAAGAAACGAGGATACAACTTGTGCAGTCAGACAAACTGGCCTCAATTGGAAGATTGGCTGCTGGCGTTGCCCATGAGATTAATAATCCGCTTGGGGGAATTGCCATGTACACCCACCTCGCCCTGGAAGACTTACCTAAGGAGAGTTCTTCCTATGAGAACCTAAACAAAGTAGTCAATCTAGCAGAACGATGCAAAAAGATTATTAAGGGATTGCTGGATTTTTCCAGAGAGCGTGAATTTGAGATCAAACCTGTGAATGTCAATAATATTATTGAAGAGATCTTCTCCTTAGTGGAGACCCAGGCTCTATTCCAGAACATAGAGATTACCAAAGCGCTCGGTCCCAATCTACCGCCAATAATGGGCGACAGATCCCAGCTTCAGCAGGTTTTCATAAATCTTGCCTTAAATGCTGCTGAAGCAATGAGGGATGGGGGTAAGTTGATTGTAAAATCCTCTCTTAATAATAGCTTCATAGAAATAACATTTACTGATACTGGCTCCGGAATTCCACCTGAAGACTTAGACAAGGTATTTGAACCTTTTTTCACTACGAAATCAGAGGAAAGCGGAACAGGTCTTGGTCTGGCTGTAAGTCATGGGATTATAACTGAACATAAAGGAACAGTATCCATTGAAAGCAGGCTTAATGAGGGGACTACCTTTACCATAAAATTACCTGTAAGCGGGACATAGGGTCTTCGCTTTAATGGGTATTGCGGAAAGTTGAAATAATACTAAGTCCTTCGATTCATAAGTTCGATGACGAACTTATTTCCTCAGGACTTAGTGCTGCCCACGGCCATGAGCTCGGGCCGAATGGAGTGAGCAATTGTTCCGAGCTAACCTGTTGAAATACATCACTGTATTTGCGAATCGAAGCACTAAGGAGCCAACCCCATTAGAAAGGCTGTGCCTTCTAACGGGGTAAACATTTCATCTATAGTAGACTCGCCAAGAATGGTGGAGGTTTGTAACGGGGCGAAGATTTTTAAGAAAAAGAAATTCAATATTCCTTTATTGTTTTGGGGCTGCTGTTTGTTTGTCGTTTCCTTTAATTAGTGGCTGACCGAAAACCCCGATATTTGATTCTATAGTTTTGCTCAGAAATCTTCAACGGACTCAAATTGCTTTCTTTTTTGAATCCAAAATCCGCAATCCAAAATCCAAAATCGTGGCTGAACGGTCTTTTCGTTCAGGCACTAATTAGGTACTTTGCCCTACAAGAGATAGGGGATAGGCACCAAGAAAAACCACTCCCATGCATAAATGGGTGTGGTTTTCTCGTTTTTGAGTATATTACCTGATTGAACCTATCTCTTGAAATCGATAAACTTCAGAATGAAAAAATGGAAATTCCCCACGAAGATTGCATCCAGTTCTTTGATAATGAGCTGAAATTATTTTAGAATTAGCTATTAAGGTGTGTCCTCGCTGAGGGGGTAAAGAATTCTGGCGTTCATCCACCGGTCAAAGACGGTATGACCAGTAGGTTTTGACCAGGAAATCTGATATAGTGTTGCGAAGCGCTGTTACTCGGAGGATGAGCACGTCTATACTGTTTTGGAGATCCGTTGCAACCATCATCTCTTAGCTCAGCGAGTTGTCAAACAACATAATCCGGTGCAATCGTAATGGTGTAACACCTAAAACAATAGGAGGAAACAATGAGAATAAAAGATTTTATGACTACCAACGTGGTAGTCGTCGGCGAGGATACCTCTCTTCACGATGCCAGAAAGATAATGAAGGCCCATAAGATCAGAAGACTGCCTGTTCTCAAAAAAGATAAACTGGTAGGTTTGGTAACTCAGCACATGCTCCTGGAGGCAGCACCTTCGCCTGCTACAGCCCTCAGCATCCATGAATTGCATTATCTCTTAGCGAAGATGACTGTAAAGGATATTATGGTCAAGAAGCCCTATAGTCTTTCTCCTGAGATGCCGGCAGAAGAGGCCCTGCAATTGGGGCAAGAAATGGGCTATGGTGGGTTCCCAGTTGTGGAAGATGGCAAGCTGGTAGGCATGGTCACCGAGTCAGATATTGTGAGGGTTGTGACCAGAGTGTTGGGGGTAAGAGTAAAGGGTAAGAGAATAGACATAAAGGCCTCTAAAGAATTTGGAAATATGAAAAGGATCATGGAGATCCTCGATGAGCATAAAACAGTCCTGTTGAGTTTGATGACCCTCCCAAGACCTGAGGATGAAGATTGGCTCGTAATTTTGCGAATAAAAAGCGACAATGCCGAACCAATCGTTAAGGAGCTCAAATCCGCTGGTTTCAATGTTGTATATGTGGGCTGAGAATTGAGGAATTGCGAATTGTGAATTGTTACTAGTTGCTGTCCGGTAAACACACTAAACCCTAGAGAGAAGGAACGCTATGGAGAAAAACAAAGCCCTAGTGATTGATGATGAGCAGATTGTACTCGATAGCGTAAGCAAGATCTTGGCTGATGAAAACTACGAGGTCGATGTGTCACTGAGCGGCCGGAAGGGACTGGAAAGTGCCATCCAGAGAGACTACGATATTGTTCTCACCGACATCCGCATGCCTGATATTGGAGGTATGCGGGTTCTGAGGGACATCAGACGGGCCAAACCAT
>Ga0114919_10002645_pt1 | contig 14524 bp, 11 predicted proteins | sample BlataG_FD_88682 | JGI IMG/M metagenome (GOLD analysis project Ga0114919, IMG submission 88682) | Deep subsurface microbial communities from Black Sea to uncover new lineages of life (NeLLi) - Black_00105 metaG | ecosystem: Environmental > Aquatic > Marine > Oceanic > Sediment | place: Atlantic... | reverse complement strand
CTCTTCTCGAAGGCGATCTACGCGTTGAACGCGAGCGGGTGGTCCGTGCGGAGCAGCCAGCGCAAGAGTCCCCCCAGGATGTAGAAGCCCTTGGTGTGAATCGCCCCGCTCAGTGCCGCCTCGCGTTCGATGTTGATCACGCCGGCGGTACCTGGGCCGATCGTCGCCGTGATCCGTGCCGGGAAGCCGTACACGAGCGGGCCCGCCTGCAAGACGGCCAGGCCGTTGACCTGCCCTACGGCCGACTCGTGGGTTTGAACCCGGATCGTCCCATCCGCGACCAGCTCGCGAAACCGGCGTGCCGGGAGGTCCGCGCGCCGCTTGCTGCGCCAAAACGCAGTTCGCACGTCTTCGGCCGTCACAAACCGGCGGTTCTCCTTGGCGGCGATGAACGCTGCCTCACGCGCGATGTCTGCCAGCCGGCCGAAGCGAGCCGTCAGTTTGCCCTTTCTGGCGGCAACACGCGCGCCGTATTCGACCAGCGCGGCGACCGCGCTGCGGTCGAAGGGCGTCAGCTCTTCCTCGCGCGCGATCCGGGCCAGCACCCCTGCGTACTCGTTAATTCCGCGATCATCGCGCGCGATGGTCACGTCGAAATCCGCCAGAACCTTGAACAACTGCGGGAAGTCGGGGTCGTGCCCATCCAGCAGGTGGTAGATCCACGAGTCGCCCAACAGGACCACCTTCACACGGACGTCGATGGGCTCCGGCTTCAGAGACGGACCTGTCCAGGGGAAAATCAGTTCGGTGGGCGCGATCTCGAGCCGGTCCGTACGCAGCATTCTGACAAGCACCTTCCACGCCCCGGGTTCACTAAGCACGTCCCGTGCTTCAAGAATCAGGTACCCACCATCCGCACGCAGCAGAGACCCCGCGCCGATCCCCATGTGAGTCGCGCGGGCCTCACCGCCGCGCGCGAATTCGTAATCGATTGTGCCCAACAGGTTTCGCATGGTCGGGGTGTTCTCAATGATGATCGGGCACGAGACCTCATCCTTGTGCTCAAGCACGATGTTCACGCGGTACAAGGTGCCTAGCTCGCCATCTTCTTTGCCGAGTTGAGGAAGGCGATTCGCGACGACGTCCTCGAAAACCTCGTTCAGGAACGTCCGCACACTCGGCTCGGGAAAGTCCTTTTCGATCACATCGACGAACTTGCCGAGCATCTGGCGGGCGTTCTTCTCGAGCAACTCTTGCACGGCCTGGTCATGCTTGCGACGGATCTCATTAACCTTCTCGCTGATCTCGGCCAACTGCTCTTCGAATTTCGCCTGCGCTTCGCGGAGCGCGGCCTGCTGCTCCTGGTCGTACTGCCCGCGGGCGATGAGCTGGTCGAGCTCCTCCGGCGGTACGGGCTTGCCCTCGACGAGCGGGAGTATCACCGTCTGCGTAATTGGCCCGACTTGACGCGAAACCATGGCGAGCCCCGCGGCACGCAGCGCCTCATTGAAGGGTTTCATCACCGCCTGGAACTCTTGCTCGGCAGCGCGCTCGAGCGCGGTTCGGCGGGCCTTGATCGCCTCGGAGGACAGCGCGGGGCCAAGGTGCTCGCCGATGAAGTCCGCCAGCTTCTCAATCCGCCGGCGGAACTCCTTGGCCTTCCCCCGCGGGAGCGTGATCAGGCGTGGACGGTCCGGCTGGGCAAAGTTGTGCACGTAGCAGCGGTCCCGGGCGAGCGGGCAGGTCGGCTGGATCTCTTCCAGCAGACGCTTGAGCAACGTCATTCGGCCAGTTCCCGTCAGACCACGCACAAAGACATTCTGCCCGGGTGCGTTGGTCTCCAGGCCGAAACGCAGAGCTTCGACGGCATCGTCTTGCCCGACAACTCCTGTGATGGGCTCGACATCTTCGGTCGACTCGAACGCCAGCTTGGCTGGATCACACGTCCAGCGCAAGACTTCCGCCGGGAGCGCGCTCACCGGTCCCCTGTCGCCCTTCGCCCGACCACCCGCTTGATCCGACGTGCTCATGATTTCGAGCTCCCCTTGAATTCATCCCAGGCAGATTGTACGGCGTACGCGCAGACGTGTTTAGTGGAGCACTAGTCCCGGCATCGCCGTCCGCTCACCGAGCGCGGGCCGACCCCGCTTGCGGCTCCGCTGCGCGGCCGACGCAAGCTCGCCTATCCAAAGGGCTTATGAATGCCGTCCGCGGCGCCCGGCCCCCACCCCCAATAAGTCGGCAGCGCCGTTTGATACTCCGGGCCGGCGCCCCCATTCCGCAGGAGTGACGGATCAGCGATACTAGTGCCCTCAGGATCGGGCTGTACCCGAATGGGAGAGATGCGCCCTACGCGCATAATGGACCTCGTCGCCACCGGGCTGTCTCTGAAGCCCACTCGTGCACCAGGAGCTTAACATGGCCCCACGCAGCAGGTATGAACGCGCACGGCGCGTCGCGCAGCTCTTCTTGGTGCTCTGCTGGCCTTTTCTCGCACCATTCGCTTCAGGACAAGACAGCCAAGCGAGTTCCGCGCCGGCCACGCAGACGCAGCCCGCGGCCGCGACGCAGCCGACACCCCCAACCGTGGGTCAACTTACGCTCAAGGAGCTTCAGCTCCGACTGAAGCAGACGCAGGACGCGACCGACCTCGCCGAAGACGTCAAGACCAAGGCGGTGAACCTCTACGCGCAAGCGCTCCAGCAACTGCAGATGGCCGAACAATGTGCCATCAAGGCGGCCGAGTTCGAGGCGGAACGGCAGAAGGCGCCGCAGACGCTGCAAGAGATACAGAAGGAACTGGCTACGCCTCTGGGGGAGCCGACGGCGGACGCGCCGCCGGACGCCACCCGCGCAGACCTAGAGCAGCGGCTCAAGCAGCTTCAGGTCGACCTCGAGGCAGAAAAGAAGGTCCAGGCTGACTGGGAAAAGGAGCGAGACCGGCGTACTGCACGCCGCAAAGATATCCCGGAACTCCTCACCGATGCCAAGACGCGCTTGAAGGCGCCGCCGCAGCCCGGCGTGGCGCCGCCCGACAGCGAACAACCGGCTGCGGTCAGGCTTGCCCAGCAAACCCTGTCGGAGGCGCGTGACCTCGCGATTAAACGTGAGACTCAGGCTTACGAGAGCGAGTTGCTCAGCTACGACGCCCGCCGCGATCTGCTTCAGGCGCGCTTGGACCACGCGGCCCGCCGGGTAGCGCACCTCGAAAAGCGCGTGGCGGCGTGGCAGAGCGTCGTGCAGGAACGTGCCCGCATCGAGACCGAACGCGCCGTACGCGAGGCGCGCCAACAGCTCAAGCGCGCTCACCCGGCCATCAGGCCCTACGCGGAAGAGCTCGAGCAACTGGCGGTGAAGGCGAAAGAGGTGAGCGCTGCCAGCTCCCAGGCCGACGAGCGTTTCCGCGAGATTGACGTACAGGTTACCAAGCTGCGCGAAGAGTTCGACCGGATCACAAAGCGCGTCAGCGCCACCGGCCTGACGAACGCCGTTGGCCAATTGCTTCGCCGACAGCGGGCGGAGCTGCCGAGGCTCAGTCCGCTCGAACGCAACCTGCGCCAGCGAAAGGACCGGATCGGCGCCGTCCAGTTCGCCATGATGGAGCTCGACGACCGGCGTAACGAATTGCGGAACACTGAGCCGCTCGTGGAACAAATCCTCGCTAGCCTCGACCAGACCGCCACGGAGGACGAGCGGAGCGCTGTGAAAGAAGCGGCAGAAGAGACGCTCAATTCGCTCAAGGCGACCGCCGACACACTGTGGAAGGACCAGGAGAGTTATTTCCTCAAGCTCGTCGACCTGGACAGCAAGGAGCGCGTGCTGGTCGCGCAGATCAAGCAGTTTGCCAACTATGTCGAGGAGAAGGTGCTCTGGATTCAGAGCGGCTCGGTGTTCGGCCTGGACGAGTCGCGCCGATCCGGGGAGGCCTTCGCCTGGCTTCTCGACCCCGTCGGCTGGCGCAGCGTCCTCGTCTCGATCTGGGGTACGGCGCGGGCCAGTCCCTTGAAGGGTTCGGTAGCGCTGCTCGTCCTGGTTGGACTTCTCGTCGCGCGGCCCAAGCTCCGCCACTGGCTGATTCAGTCAGGGGAACCGGTCTCGAAACCGACCAAAGATTCGATCGTCCACACGCTCAAGGCGCTGCTCTGCACGGGGCCGCTGGCGATCATGGGACCGGCTCTGGTGTGGTTCATTGCCTGGGTCATCGCTTCGCCGTTCGACGCCTCAGACTTCTGTAGGGCGACCGCATCAGGGTTGCGAGCCTTCGCCCTGATCCTTCTGACCACTGAATCCGTCCGGCAACTTGCCCGGCGCAATGGACTGGCCGAGAAACATTTCAGATGGCGCGGCCATGCGCTGCGCCGTGCCCGGCGTCACGCATCCTGGTTGATCCTCATTCTGGCCCCGACGTTTTTCGTGTTCTCCACCTTGGACCAGCAGGAAACCGAGGCCTGGAAAGAGTCGCTGGGTCGCATCGCGTTTATCATCGCCTTCGCAGCGCTGGGCGTATTCGGGGATCGACTGCTGCGCCCCGTCGGCGGAGTGCTCGGTGACGCGCTGCGCAGCCGTCAGGACGGTGCGCTCTATCGCTTCCGCTATGTCTGGTACTCGCTGGCTGTTGGCGTGCCCGTCGCACTCGCGCTCGCTGCGGCGCTGGGCTACTACTACACGGCCCTGTATCTCGGCTGGCGGCTGATTGCAACAGTCTGGCTACTACTCGGGTTACTCGTTCTTCACGCGACGATCCAACGCTGGCTGCTGGTACAGATGAGACACCGTGCCATCCGTGAGGCGCGCGAGCGCGCCGCGCAGAAGCGGCAGCAAGTGGGAGCGGCGCAGGCCGCGGCAGCCGACGAGGCGGGGATCAAGATAGAAGAACCGAAGATCGGCGTTTCCGACCTGAGCAGACAGACCAGCCAGCTCGTGCGTACCGCGGTGGCGATTGCAGCCCTCGCGGGGCTCTGGGCTGTTTGGGCCGAGGCACTGCCCGCTCTGGGCGTTCTGAAGGAACTCAGACCCTGGGTGAAGGCCCCGATCACCTTGGCCGATCTCGGCCTCGCCCTGGTCTTCGTGATCGTGACCTTCGTGGCCGTAAAGAACATCCCCGGCTTGCTGGAGATCACGGTTCTTCAGCGGCTGCCGATTGACGCCGGCGGGCGTTTCGCCGTGACGGCCATCACGCGCTATGTCATCACCGTCACCGGCGTAATCCTCGCCTTTAATGCCGTCGGCATCGGCTGGTCGAAGGTCCAATGGCTGGTCGCGGCCATGTCCGTGGGTCTCGGCTTCGGCTTACAGGAAATCTTTGCGAACTTCGTCTCTGGTTTGGTCTTACTGTTTGAGAGGCCGATTCGCATTGGCGACACAGTGACGGTTGGCAACATCAGCGGAACAGTAACGCGGATTCGCATTCGCGCGACGACAATCACGGACTGGGACCGCAAGGAGCTGGTGATCCCCAACAAGGAATTTATAACCGGGCAGTTCGTTAACTGGTCCCTCTCAGATTCGATTCTGCGTGTCATCGTGCCCGTGGGAATCGCGTACGGCTCGAATACTGAACTGGCAGAGGAATTGTTGCACAAGGTCGCAGAGAGAACCGAACACGTCATGGCTGATCCGAAGCCGCGGGTGCTCTTCATGGGGTTTGGCGACAGCTCCCTCAATTTCGAGCTGAGGGTGTTCGTGCCGAGCGTGGATTACCTGCTCAGCGTGCGTCATCAACTGCATAAGGCTATCGATCACGAGTTCCGCAAGGCAGGCATCGAGATCGCCTTTCCGCAGCACGACATTCACGTGCGCTCGATCCGGCAAGCGCTGCCGATTACTCGCGAGGAGGATAAGGACGTCGGAGCGGAAGGGCTGTTCGAGGAAACTCGGCCGGTCGAGTAGCGCCCGGCGATCGATCGACCCACTGCTCACGTGGCGAGCGCCTAGTCGCCCGCCAGGCTTTCTGCTCGTTGCCCTCGTCTTCGCAGCTCTCGAACAGCCGGCGGAGACGCCTGGCATGCACGACAAAGCCGCTTCTTGACCCCTCACTCGCGTGAAGCTACGGTTAGTGCTCGTAACTCGTTGTTCCGACGAGCATTGCGAGTGGTTGGCTCCCCGGCAGATGAACGTGGCGGCCTGCCGCACGACAGATCGGGTACCCTACGATGCGCACGTTTGCTCGGGCAATCACCACCGTCCTGACGCTGCTCTTGCTCAACCTGTCCTTTGCCCGAGCCCAGGCCATGGGGCAGGAACAGGTTGACCGGAAGCTCATCATCGGCACTCGCCACGTACCGCCCTTCGCGATCCACACCGAAGACGGCTCGTGGAAAGGTATCAGTATCGATCTCTGGCGCGAGATCGCCGACGAGCTGGATCTCACGTACGAGCTCCGCGAGACGGATCTCAAAGGCATGGTCGGCGGGCTGCAAGACGGCACGTACGACGCGGCCGTCGCGGCGTTGACCATGACGGCCGAACGCGAGGAGCTGATCGACTTTACGCATCCGTTCTACAGTTCCGGGCTCGGGATTGCCGTGCCAGCGACGTCGTCCAGCGGCTGGGCTGGTCTTCTGGCACGGTTTGCTTCCGCCGACTTGGCGAAGGTAATCGCCGGGCTCGCCGTCCTGCTCTTCGTGGTTGGGTTTCTCGTCTGGCTGTTCGAGCGGCGGCGCAATCCTGAGCAGTTTGGTGGGAAATCGGTCCAGGGAATCGGGGCCAGCTTCTGGTGGTCCGCGGTGACCATGACCACCGTCGGCTACGGGGACAAGGCTCCGCGGACCGTCGGGGGGCGTGTCGTAGGGCTGATCTGGATGTTCGCGAGCATCCTGCTGATTTCAAGTTTCACTGCTGCAATCGCTTCAGCGCTGACCGTGTCGCAGCTCGAGACCGGCGTGAGCGGTCCGGAGGATCTGCCCGGACTGCGCGTGGGCACACTTCGCGATTCGACGAGCGAGGCCTACCTGCGTCGCAACCACATTACCACCACCACCTACAATACGCCGCATGCCGCGCTTCAAGTCCTGGTCGCCGGAGAGGTGGACGCGGTGGTCTACGACGCTCCGATCCTGCGATACCTGGTTAACAAGGAGCTGCGCGCGCCGCTGCGCGTACTACCGCGCGTATTCGAGCCCCAGAGCTACGCGATTGCTCTCCCCCCTGGCAGCACGCTGCGTGAACCTATCAACCGCCTCGTTCTGCGAAGGACGTCTGAGCCGGAATGGCGCGATCTGCTCTACCGGTACCTTGGGGAGTGAGCGCAGACGACCACAGGCAGGCTGCGGTCCGGCGTCAGCGGCCTATCCGCCGCCGGCGGGCAACGCGGCGCTGACGACGTCCGAGACGACCTGCTTGACGACATCCGCGATCACGTCCCCGGCCAGCGTCGCAAAGAAGTCGTCTGGCAAGCAGCTCCCGGTCACTCCCAGCAGCAGGCTGCCGCCGAGCGCCAGCATCAGGATGTTCCGGCTGATCTTATGCATGACCCGCAACCCTCGTGTCAGCGTTATGCTCGACCCGGCCCGCCCATGGCAGTGCCTCGCGTCGGCTTAGCCACCGATCGGCAGCGTCAGGACAGGGGCGACGCCCTTCGCTTCGCCGGCTTGAAGCGCGAACAACTGGCTCAACAAGCCAAAAGTGGACTTTGACGCGAGATCCGCATTGTCGATGTAGTACCAGTGGCCCAGGTAATGTACCGCTACGGCTGGGTGTATCGGGGGCGTCGCCTGCATACGGACGCGTAGCAGGTCGCCGGTAACCTGCAACCAATCGAAGGGCTTTCCATCGGCATCCAACGTGGTGGTGACCCAGCCCTTGTCGCGATGGCGTTGCGGCACTTCCACAGCCTGGGAGAGATAGAAGAGCACGCCCATCAGAGATCGCGTCACCACATTTATGTGCGACGCGCCGCCGGCGTTCGCGGCCGGGAGCTGAGACGGCAGCCCCAACCGTATTTCATAAGTGCTTTGCCCGGGCTTGAGTCCCAACAGCCTCACGATCTCCGCCACCTCGCTGGCCTCGCGGGCCACTGGCGGAATTCGCCAGACCAGCGGTCGCAAGGTCTGCGTCAGGATCAGCTCGCTCCCGTCTTCGGAGGGGCGCAGACCGTAACCCTGGCTCAGCGCGCCCACAACGTCCAGTAGATTGACACCGTCAGCGGCGAACGACACAGGAAGGTCGGTGTCGCGAGCTTCGTAACCGAACTCCAGAAGGCCCTTCTTCTGCAGCGACCAGAAGAGCTGAGTCACTTGCCCGAATTCCTGGTACTGCGGTGGATCTTTCGGGGTAGGCCCGGAGGCACGCGAGGCGTTGTCGAGGCCGTTCATCTGCTGGACCGTGACCCGCAAGACACGGTCGATGCTCCAACCCGAGCGCGACAGCAGCACCAGCACGTCGAGCTGGAGCGGCGACAGGATGCGATTCACGAAATCCTCACCCTGGAGCGGTGCGAACGTTACGGTCGGGCTCTCTTCGTAGCCGACCCCCGCGCCCAGGTCCAAGCTGTCCGGGTTGATCGGATTGGGCCCCTCATTGATCGCCCCGGCCACATCGGCTGCCCCTTGGAAACTGAACTGGGCCGAGACGCTGCCGACCTCGAGAAACAGCGGCGCCTCCCGATACTGTAGCCGTACCAGATTCAGCAGAAGCTGCTCGTTGGTCGTCTCCTGGATCACGTCGTTATAGCGGGCACGGCTCATTTCCAGCGCCGCCGGTCCCAGAACGCAGCCGCACAGCGCGCCGCACTGGGCCGACACCGCCAATGCCACGAACAAACCCCTTGTCGGACCCATTATTGTTCCTCCCTGCTCGAACACACCGGGCGTAACGTGAAAGCGTCAGAGCGTGATAGGCCGGTCGCTCCGCTGGACATCCTCCGGACACTCCTGGCTGCGTGCATGTGCTATGCGCGTACGGTTGGCCGCCCGAACCGCCAGCGCAGCCGCACAGCAGATCAGCCTATCCGATCGGCACGGGCTTGCCAACGCCCCGCCGGCGTTCCTGGTGGCACCCAGTCAGGCACGCCGCACCGGCGGTGCGGATCGCTCCGGGCGGGACCAGGGTAACGGGCGGGGCAAGTCGATATTGCCCTGAACCTGCCGCCGATTCGTACCATAGCCTACTCGGCTGGCCAACAGCCCAAGCTGCAGCAACGCTCCCAGGACTTCACGCGTCTCTTCGTCAGGCGGGCTGGCGACCTGAATTCACGCTGACGGAGCGAGCAAACTGCGGGGGGAAGGGGGTGGTTTGCCCGCATACCGAGACTCACCCCAAAAACCGCAAAACCCAAGCCCCCAAGCCCTACACCGGCCCCGCGTCTTCGACCTCATGAATAATCCGGGCCAGGGCAACCGGCCAATTCATGGGACAGTACCTCGTCAAGCTGCGCTGGATCACAGCAGGCCGGCTCCGCGGGCCGCGCCTGGCCTTCAGGTCAGTTCATACTTCTAGCCGTACTGCGGCACGACGGCGTCCCAACCGAATCTCGAATGGATCTCCTGGGCCAGTTGACCTGCTTGTTCCTCGTCGCCGTGCGCGCGGAAGACTAGGCGAGGTGGAGACTTGAGGTTGCAGGCCGCCGACAGCAGTATACCCTCCGGGTAGCAGCCGTCTTTGCCTCGTTCGCTGGCTGGCATGCCCATAAACAAGATCGGCACACGGCTGCCTGGGCCACACAGGCTTGTACGTCACGAGCTAACCAGAAGAACCCAATCTTCGGCGCTCCGCTTCTCGTGCCGCTCGGGAGTCGGAAGAGCCGGGCTGCAGTCGCGGGGCCCGCGCCACAGCAGTCGATTTCAAGCTACACGCCCATCTCCTGATAGGCGGTAACGATCTTTCCGATGGCCACGAAGAAAGCCGCCGTTCGCAGGTCTGGAATCTGATTGTGTGCGCGCATGGCCTCGTCCATCTCCTGATAGGCCAGGCGCATAGTGTCGTCAAGACCGGAACGCACAAGGTCGAGCTCGTCCGCCCCGTGCAACATCTTGCCTCGAAGACTGTCCGGTACGGCCTTGCCCAGCATTTGTTCCAGGACGTCGACCGCCAGCGCGCTCTTGGCTTCGTCAAACCGCCGTTCCATCCGGCCGAAGCGAATATGGGTTATGTTCTTAATCCACTCAAAGTAAGAAACAACTACACCGCCAGCGTTAAGAAAGACATCCGGAATCATCACTTTGCCCGCGGCTCGGAGGACTTCATCGGCTCCGAACGTGACTGGACCGTTCGCTGCTTCGGCGATCAGAGGAGCTTGAATTCTGGGGGCGTTTTCTCGTCTGATCTGTCCCTCCATGGCCGCTGGAATCAAGATGTCGCACTCAGACTCGAGAACGGACGGACCGTCGGCTACAAAGCGCACTCCAGGAAAGTCCTTGACACCTCGTGTTTGGTGCAAATGCCGGGCGATTTCCTCAACGGGCAAGCCTGTCTCAGATATGATAGCGCCATCGCGCTCGATGATTCCGATGATCAGAGCGCCGTCATCCTCCGAAAGAAACTTCGCAGCGTGGTACCCAACGTTTCCTAGTCCTTGAACGACGACCCGCTTTCCCTCAAGGTTTCCGGCGAGGTTTGCCTTCTTCACTGCTTCGGGATGCCGAAAGAACTCGCGCAGGGCGTATTGGACTCCGCGACCGGTGGCTTCGGTGCGCCCAGCAATACCTCCTTGAGTCGGCGGTTTTCCGGTCACACATCCGATCGCGTTAATGTCGTCCGGATGTTGATCGACATAGGTATCCGCGATCCACGCCATTTCGCGTGCCCCCGTTCCCATGTCGGGCGCAGGAACGTTCCTGCTGGGGCTGATAAAGCCCCGGGCAATGAGTTCACGGGCGAAGCGGCGCGTGATCCGCTCGAGATCTTCCGGGTCGTGATTTTGGGGATCGAAGCATAATCCTCCTTTCGATCCCCCGAACGGGGCATTGACTAGTGCGCATTTGTAGGTCATCAATGCCGCAAGAGCCTCAACTTCATCCTGATGAACGATGGGTGCGTAACGTATGCCCCCTTTGGCCGGGAGGCGATGCTCGCTGTGGACAGCGCGCCAGCCTCTGAAGACCTTGATCCCGTTCCCAAACTTCACGGGAAATCTGATCTGGTAGACCGCGTTGCAGCGCTTGATGTATTCGTCCAGTCCAGGCGGCATGGGCACCAGCGCTGCCGCGCGATCAAACATCAAGTTGACACCCTCAAGAAACGATGCTTCCCGACGGTCATTCATGGTTCCTACTCCGTACCCTCGTTCACGAAGGTTGCTGCGCATGTGCGCCGGATTTGTCGCTTTGAGAAAGCGCGCCTGGCGCAGCGCTCGCTCAACACCTGCCTCAATACGATCGGTGATTGCAGCATCAGCCCTACTCCATCAGCGACAGAATCCCGTCACTGCAGGAGGCCTCTCCTGGCCTCTAGGTCAACTCAAATGCCTCGCCTTGCTGTGGCACGATGGCCTCCCAGCCGAATCTCGAATGGACCTCCTGGGCAAGCTGATCTGCCTGCTCTTCGTCGCCGTGCGTGAGGAAGACGCGGCGCGGCGGCGACTTGAGGTTGCCGACCCACTTCAGCAAGCCTCTTCGATCGGCATGCGCTGACAGGCCGTGGACCTGGGCGATGCGGGCCCGCACCTTACGCTTCTCGCCATGGATTCGAACGACTCGGTTTCCTTCGACGATCTGCCGGCCCAGGGTCCCCCTGGCCTGATACCCCACGAAGACGATGGTACTCTGGGGACGCGAAATGTTGTTCACCAAGTGGTGCTTGATGCGTCCGCCCGTACACATGCCCGAACCGGCCATGATTATACAAGAACCTCGAATCCGGTTGATCGCCTTGGACTCGCTGGAGTCGCCCACGAACTGAAGGCCGGGAAAGCGAAACAGCGAACCGTCACCGCTGACAACCCGCAGAGCTTCCTCGTCCATGCACTCCCGGTGTCGCTGGAAGACCTCTGAGACCGCGACCGCCATCGGGCTGTCGAGAAACACCATCAGGTTCGGGATGCGGTCTTCCAGCACGAGCCGTCGAATGTGATACATCAGCTCCTGGGCCCGCTCGAGCGCGAAGGTCGGGATGACGATATTCCCGCCGGCCTCGACAGTCGCATTTATGATCTCGCAGAGCTGATCGTCGATCTCTCCGGCCGGCTCGTGGTCGCGCCCGCCATACGTTGACTCCATGACGACATGGTCGGCCCGTTCAAAGACCGTCGGATCGCGAATAAGCGGTTTATCCCATTGGCCGATGTCGCCGGAAAAGACGACCGTTCGCGCTTCGCCGTTTAACCGGACATTTAGCTCCAGCATGGCGGACCCCAAGATGTGGCCAGCGTCGCGAAAGATGACGGAGACGTGCTCGTTTAACGAGACGGCTTCATCGCACGCGACGCCGCGGAACAATGGTAGCGCGGCTTCGACGTCTTGTGGCGTGTACAGCGGGACTACCGGGTACGGACCTTTGCGTCGCTCTCGCGCATGGCGCCTTTTCTTGAAAGCCGCGTCCTCCTCTTGAATGCGGGCGCTGTCGCGCAGGACGATCTTGGCCAAGTCCTTTGAGGCCTGGGTCGTGAGGATCGCCCGCCCGAAGCCCTCGCGGACAAGTCTCGGTATGAGCCCCGAGTGGTCGAGGTGTGCGTGCGTCAGCAAGATGTAGTCGATGGTGCCCGGCGGTACCGGTGAAGGCTCCCAGTTTCGCCCCAGGTACTCACGCTCCTGAAAGAGCCCGCAGTCGACCAGTAACCGCAATCCGGCCACGTCAAGCAGGTAGCGTGAGCCGGTCACCTGTCGTGTCGCCCCGAGAAATCGCAGTTTCATGATGGCATGACCTCCAGTCGGGCCTCGCAAAGCGTAGCCCGCTCAGCGAGTCAGGCAAGAGCGCCGCGCGCATGGTGAGTCGGCGCACCATAACCGTGGCCCACCGTGCCTGACCACACCTCAAGACCGCCTGTCCCTGCACCTATCTGGAGGGCCCGTGGTCGACTCCCGACACCTGGCGGCCTAGCAGCGCCATCCGTTTGCCCTTCTCTTTGGCGACGGGCAGCGCCGGGTGCGGAAGGCGGATCGACCGCTCCCTGGTCCTTCCGAGCAATATAGCGGCTGCCTCAGTCCTACCGCGGAAACCCGGCTCAATCGCCAGCAGCCATCGCCTCACGCTGTCGGACGAGAACCGGCACGCCTCTTGCCTATTGCCGACTGTCGCGGGTATATGTGACGCGCGTTCTGGGAACAATCACCGGCGGCGACGTTGGCCGCTCGCCGCCTGCAAGGACCGCCATGTTCAGCGCGTTTGCTCATTTCTCCGACGGTTCGGTTGAGAGGATCCAGTCGGTTGACGCCCTTGCGGAGTCCTGGTCAAAGGAGGGAACGGTCGTCTGGGTCGACCTGGAGGGGGCTATGGAGGAGGAGCTGCGCGCCTTGGATCGAGTGATTCCCGTGGAGGAGGCCGCCGTCGAGGACTGCTTGCACGGCGAGCAGCGCCCCAGGATCGACGAGTACGGGGACTATGCTTTCGTGGTGCTGTATGGAGCGATCGGGTCCGAACCCGAGCTGGTGCTCCAGCCAAGAAAGCTCGCCGCCTTCTGCGGACGACGCTTCCTCATCACAGTGCATCGTGAGCCACTACGTGCGATTAACACCATTCGCGAGCGCTGCGGTCGCCACGGGGCAAAGGCTTTGGCGAGCGGCGTGGACACCCTTTTGTACCAGATCGTCGACATAATGGTGGACAACTTCGTGGCGCTCGCGGACAAGTACGAAGACCGCCTGGAAGAGCTCGAAGAGGCCTCGCTGGCCCGGAACGTGGACGAGTCCATCCTCGAAGACGTGTTGAATTTGCGCAGAGAACTACTGGAGTTGCGGCACGTCGCCGCCTCGCAGCGCGAGATATTCACGCTGCTCGCCGAGGGCGAGCTTGACTATATCTCCGAGACACTCAGCCAGCAATTCAGCCACGTACGCGACCACTTGATCAAGGTCGTCGAACTGATCGATGCCCAGCGCGAGCGGCTAACGGGAGTCCGTGACAACTATCACACCACGCTTGCTATCCGCACGAACAACGTTATGAAGACGCTTACCGTGTTTGCGGCGGTTCTGCTGCCACTGTCCGTCGTCACCGGGATCTATGGCATGAACCTGCCGCTCTGGCCGCCGCCGGAGCATCCGCTCAGCTTCTGGGTGGTGTTGATGATCATGTTGGCGATAGGTGGCGGTTCGCTCTTGTATTTCCGACGTCGGAAGTGGTTGTAGCGCTACTTGCGGTTCAAGGTTGTGCGCGAGACGTAGCGGCCAGCCCCGGGGGGACCGGCGAAGGCTCCCAGTTTCGCCCCAGATGCTCGCGCTCCTGAAAGAGCCCGCAGTCGACTAGCAACCGCAATCCGGCCACGTCAAGCAGGTAGCGCGACCCTGTTACTTGGCGCGTTGTGCCGAGAAACGTGACGTTCATTTGCTCGCCCCGCCTCGCGGCAGTGACACCAGCTACACGGGTGTAGGTCGAATCGGCTTCGTGGGTGCGAGTTCCTGCTGTGCCTGCACCGAATCTGATAGGGCGTCACCCGGTCGCCCCGCCTGAGTTCTCATCGGATAGATCTCGTAGGCCCTCAGTTGGATGTTCT
>Ga0114919_10002644_pt1 | contig 14528 bp, 9 predicted proteins | sample BlataG_FD_88682 | JGI IMG/M metagenome (GOLD analysis project Ga0114919, IMG submission 88682) | Deep subsurface microbial communities from Black Sea to uncover new lineages of life (NeLLi) - Black_00105 metaG | ecosystem: Environmental > Aquatic > Marine > Oceanic > Sediment | place: Atlantic... | reverse complement strand
TGTAAACCTCAAAACATTGAACATAATCCCGATAGCTATCGGGACGATGGCTATCGGGGCGATCTCATGATCCGCCGTCCCGAAACCCGATAGCTATCGGGTTTCGGGAGGCCCTGTGAAATAAAGGCAAAGCCTTTACTGCAGAGCAGTATTTCACAGGGCTGGCGGAGAGTAAATTCCGATACATTAAAGTAAATGATTTGTACTATGAAAACCAGAACGATTCTGAAAAATGCAGCAATATTGGGTGCCTTAATATACATCGCAGCATGTACGGGTACTCAGAAAAACGAGGAGAAAATCCAGCCGAATTTCGTATTTATTATGGTGGATGACCTGGGCTGGAGTGATTTGTCCTATAACGGTAGTAAAACCTATGAGTCACCTAATGTGGATAAGCTCGCTTCACAGGGCATGATTTTTTCAGATTTCTATTCAGGAGGCCCTGTTTGCTCTCCCACCCGTGCTTCGATTTTAACCGGAAAATATACTGCCCGGACAGGGATTACAACTTATTTATTACATCCCGATCGTGATCCGGAATACGTTACTCCCCATTTACCTCTTGATGAGTTTACCATTGCCGAGGCATTGAAGGAACAAAACTATACTACGGGGTATTTTGGCAAATGGCATTTGGGTTATGCTGAAGAGCACTGGGCAGCAAACCAGGGATTTGATGTTGCTATCGGCGGAATGGATCTTCCCTGGGCCTGGGAACTTGCCCATCCAGGGGTGGAAGCGCCGGATGTGGACCGGACAAAGGGGCATACACGGTTCTTTAGTCCTCACCATCTGACCTTTATGGAAAACGGGCCTGAAGGAGAATACCTTACAGATCGATTAACTAATGAGACGATCCGTTTTATTACAGAAAATAAAGGCAAACCCTTTTTTGCATTCCTCTCATTTCATACTGTACACACCCCCCTGCAGGCAAAGGAAGAGGTTGTGAGGAAGTATACGGAAAAAATACGGACCATGGGACTGGATACACTGATCGAAGAAACTCCGAATGAAAAGCGGTACCAGAACAATCCCAACTATGCTGCTATGGTCCATCATATGGATGAAAATGTTGGCCGGCTTATGGATACGCTGAAGATATTGGGACTGGATGAAAATACGGTACTCATCTTTACCTCGGATAACGGAGGAAAAGGAAGTGTTACTTCCAACCTCCCGCTGAAAGGCATGAAACACAATCTGGATGAAGGCGGGATTAGGGTGCCGCTGATTGTGCGCTGGACCGGGAAAATCGAAGCCGGTTCATCATGTGACATTCCCTTGATCACCAACGATTTTTACCCAACTCTGCTTGATCTGGCCAATGCTTCGCTGAAACCGGAACAATATATGGATGCCATTAGTTTCAAGAATATATTGCTGGGGAACAAATCTGAAGTTGACAGAGAAGCGATTTACTGGCATTACCCCCACAGCAGGATGGAGGGAGCCATAAGAAAGGGAGATTTCAAACTGGTATACTACTACAAAACGGGAGAAGCCCGTCTGTATAACCTGAAAAGCGATATTGGAGAGGCAAATGACCTGAGTCTTCAAAACCCGGAAATGAAAGAAGAAATGCTTGACATGCTGAAAAAATGGTTGAAGGATGTGCGTGCCAGATTCCCTACTGATTTGATTATTGAATAGCGTCAACATCATAAAATAAAATCAAGATGAAGCAACTAATTCGATGGGTATTATCAGGTGCGCTTATATTATTGTTTTCCACATGTACCACTAAACAGGAAAGACCGAATATAGTCATCATTATGGCCGATGATATGGGATTTTCAGACCTCGGGTGCTACGGTGGAGAGATCCATACACCTAATCTGGATAAACTTGCTTCCAATGGGCTCCGGTTCTCACAGTTCTACAATGCAGCGCGTTGCTGCCCCTCCCGTGCCAGCCTGTTAACCGGTCTTTATGCCCATCAAACAGGTCTGGGGTATATGACCGGCAATGATTACGGCCTGCCGGGTTACAGGGCCGATTTAAATGAGCATTGCGTGACCATTTCACAGGTGCTGCAGTCAGCAGGCTATCATACTTATATATCCGGTAAATGGCATGTCACACGGAGTATTCTTGAAGATGGAACCAGGGATAACTGGCCCCTGCAACGGGGTTTCGATAAGTTTTATGGAACCCTTATTGCTGCGGGAAGTTACTGGGATCCGATTACCTTGATGCGGGATAATGATTTTATCAAACCCGAGGGAGATTATTATTATACGGAAGCCATCAGTGAAAATGCCGTTGAATTTATCCGGGATTCCGATACCAGAGATCCTTTTTTCCTGTATGTTGCCTACACTGCACCCCACTGGCCCATCCATGCCCGCGAGGAGACCATTGCCGGATACAATGGCTGGTTTTCGAAAGGATGGGACAGCCTCCGCCTTGAAAGATATGAGCGCATGCTTGAGATGGGAATACTGCAGCCAGAATGGCTACTATCTCCCGGGGATACAATGAAATCCGGCCCCTGGAAAAATGCTATGCACAAAGATTGGGAACAACGCAGGATGGAGGTATATGCCGCCATGATAGACCACCTTGACCAGGGAGTGGGACAAATCCTTGAAGCCCTGGAGAAGAAAGGGGAGCTTGGAAACACCCTGATATTCTTTCTTTCGGATAACGGAGGAGAGGACCTGGAACACCGCCATGGTGAAATCGGGAATTCAGGGAAGCCATGGAACATCATGGCGTATGTCCCCTTGAAAACAAGGGACGGACGGGATGTCCTTGCAGGAGACATTCCCGGTATAATGCCGGGACCCGACGATACCTACCAGGGATACGGTCAATGGGCCAACCTCAGCAATACTCCGTTCAGAAAGTATAAGACTTATGTACACGAAGGTGGTATTTCCACTCCTTTCATCGTCCACTGGCCTGCCGGGATACTGGCCACCAGGAACGAGTGGAGGAATCAACCGGCGCATATTATTGATATCATGCCCACCTGTCTCGAGGTGGCCGGAGTAACATATCCTTCTGAATTTCAACGTTATAGCATCACGCCCGTAGAGGGCCTGAGCTTGGTACCTGTTTTTGACAATAAACCCTCAGGACATAAAACACTTTTCTGGGAACATGAGGGGAACCGTGCCGTGAGAAAGGGAAAATGGAAGCTGGTTTCAGAATTTCCGGAAGGGTGGGAACTTTACGACCTGGAAGCAGATCGTACGGAACTTAATAACCTTGCAGGAGAATATCCTGACAAAGTTAAGGAGTTGGAAAAACTGTATAATGACTGGGCGAAGAGGTGCAATGTTGTTCCCTGGTCAGAAATGGAGATACAGAAAATTCCAACAGGAAAAAATCCCCTGTTAAGGGCGGACTCATTGCTGTAGTGATGAAATGAATTCAACAATAGAACTATGAAATATAAATACTTGAAGTACTTCATATTTATAATAGTCTGTATTGCCTTTCTGGGTGTTGGGATGGCCCAGGGTCAGAGCGAGGTTTTGTCGTATGAAACATACGACCTTTTCAAATACTATCCTGCCATCAGAGATGGAACTGAACCCGTATACCTTGGCCCATCACCCATGAACGAGGCCACGGTCCAGGTGTTTCCTGATGGTGTAATAAAGGTCTATCATGCGCCAGATAGGTACAGCGACAGTGTGATGTCAATGAAGTCAGAGGATGGTGGATTCAATTGGAGCGATCCGGAACTTATCTTCAGGGATTCAATTATCTGGCAATACCCGAGACGAACCCTGATCGATCAGAAGGGAAATATCCATCTGCTGGTTTTCCGGGAACCCGACCTTGCTGTCTTTCATACAATGACATCTGGTCAGTGGGAAAAATGGGAACCATTGCAGAAAATTGCGGAAGGAAGGATCGGTGCAATCAGAGGATTTATCCAGACCAAAAGCGGCAGGCTTGTATTTGCATTTCATCGCAGGGCTTGGGACCGCAAACCTCCGTTTGGATCGAGCTTTACCTCCAGTGTCTGGTCAGATGATACCGGCAAAACCTGGAAGGAATCAAGTTCAAAGGTCGTAGCTCCGGTTTTTGAAAACTACAACGGCAACAATTACGGAGCAGTGGAACCCAATCTGGTCCAGTTAAGTGACGGACGTATCCTTATGCTCTGCCGGACCCAGACAGGCTGGCTTTACCAGTCATTCTCAGATGATGAAGGTGAAACCTGGTCGGAAGGCAAACCTTCCATCTTCCACAGTTCCAACTCCCCTGCCGACCTGTTGAAATTACCTGATGGCAGGATCGTGATTACATGGTGCAATACGGCCGATACGGATATAAAAACCTTCGGCCGCATCTATACCCACCGTGACGTACTGCACATGGCAATCTCCGGTGACGACGGTATGTCATGGACCGGTTTCCGGGAGATATTCCGGATTCCAACGCGTAATGATCAGAATGGCATGCCCGGCGGAGACTCGGGCTGTTCCTATCCCAATACCGCATTTACCAGAGAAAAGAAAATTATCCTTGTAACAGGCCAGGGAGAACATGGAGGAGGAAGGGCCATGTTCCTCGTCTCCCCTGAATGGCTGTACGAAACAGGTCTTGAAGAGGATTTCTCCGGTGGACTGGAAAAATGGTCGTGCTATACTTTTTCAAAACTGTCTAAAAAACCTGGGCGTAGTTTAGGTCCTGAATTACTGGATGATGCCAGTGCGAAAGGCGGAAAAATACTTCATATAAGGAAAAAATATCCTGAAATTTTTGGTGATGGTGCAGTTTTGAATTTTCCTAAGGGGCGAAAAGGCGAATTGAATATGAGGCTGAAGGTTCTTCCCGGCTCAAAAGGAACAGCAGTGTCATTGACCGATCATCACCGGCATCCTAACGATCCGGATGGAGAAAGTACAGCAATGTTTTCGCTGGACAGCAAATCATTTCCTGAAAATATATGGCAATTGGTGACGCTGAAATGGGACCTGGATGATGACAGATGTGATATCTTCATTGATAACATGTTCCATGAAAAAATAGAACTGAAAAATGTAACCGGATCCGGAATATCCTATGTAAGATTCATATCTCTTGCACCGGAAGGTACTGTAGATCCACAGGGATTGCTGCTCGATTGGGTAAATGTGAAAACAGAAAATTAATTTATATTGATAAAATGAAGAAAAAATCATTCCTGTTAAGTGTGCTGGCGCTGGTTATACTTGTTAACCCGGGATTACCCCAATCCGATGCTGACGGAGACTGGCCAGGTTCAGACCTCCTGTTTGCAGCCAGCGAGACAAAAGTGCCCGGACACCAGGATGGTGTACCTGTAAAGGATATGTACCAGTGTTTCCGTGAACCGGTAGTGGTGAAGACGAATACAGGCAGGCTGGTGGCTGGCTGCCATGCCGGAAACAAGCTGGAATGGCCGGAACGTTCAGGTCAGGATTTTGTCATTTCCTACTCCGATAACGGAGGCGAAAGTTGGTCAGTCCCGGTTCTGGTTGCAGAACATGGAAATTATTCGGTGCAAAGCCATGGGATGGTCTACGATGCCGTAGTCGATAGGATTATTGTTAAATATATAGTGTACCGGTGGGACTACAGCAAAGCCCACGGGCGCGGACAGGAAGCATCGGCCCCGGCAATCAGGGAAGTGCTTGATGCGGGTGAGGATTTCTCACGACAATACATGGTTTACAGCGATGACAGGGGTGAATCATGGAGCAATCCCGAAGAAATACCTGTGGATAATAAAAATGACATGCCGCACTACGGATCTTCCGAAGGAAGGCAGCTGAGCGGCAGGAAATATTACGGAAGGCTCATTATTCCCGGTGGGATACGAGTTGAGGAAATGGGAAATGTCACCAGGAAAACCATTGGTATCTGGTACAGCGATGACCATGGTACGAACTGGAACTTTGTAAAGATCCTGAATGAAGATCCCCGGAGTGTTTCCTGTGAGGCAAGGATTACCGAATTGAAAGACGGATCTCTTCTTTACAATGTTAGAACCAGATTTAACGGTAGGCAATTGGCCCGCAGTACCGATGGAGGTGAAACCTGGTCGGAACTGAAAGCCCATCCTGAATTAGAGGTTACTCAATGTAACGGGTCCATGATTACATTAAGGGATCAATCTGGAAGGTTGACATCCAATTTATTATTCAGCATACCTTCTCCCGGGGGTCGCAAGGACGGGCTAATATATGTCTCTAAAGACAATGGTGAGAGCTGGCCCTCGAAGCATCAGCCTGTGAAAGGCTTTTTTGCCTATTCTGCATTGATTCAAGTCGACGGGGAAACTGTCTGCCTCTTCTACGAAAGCAATGATTACCAAGATATTAGATTGATGCGAATTCCTATTTCAAACTTAATATCGGAATAAAAAATTATTTAAAATGATTAAACAAAAAGTTTTTTTATATCGATTTCTTATTAGTGTTGGCTTACTTTTATTGTTGGTAAGAGGGTTTGGTCAGAATATTAATCAGGATCATGTATATACTGATGTAAATCATCCCAATGTCTTATTTATTGTTGTAGATGACATGAACGACTGGATACATTGTTTAAACGGCCATCCGGATGTCATTACACCAAATATTGACCGTCTAGCTAACCGTGGAATACTTTTTACTAATGTCATGTGTACATCTCCTCTGTGTGGTCCATCCAGAGCAGCGGTTTTTACAGGAAAACGACCCGAAACGACAGGTGTTTATCATAATGTGGGGAACTATACTGACTATGTTCCAGATGAGATTTCACTACCGGAATATTTTAAAAACAATGGATACTATTGTATGGGAGCAGGTAAAGTTATCCATCCCACGGGGAATGTTGTTCCCAAAGCATTTAGTGAATATGGTCCCGGTACTGGAATTGTAGGCGGGCCTTTTACAGATGAAGAACTTCGTACAACAAGCATGGATCCTACATATACTGTTTCCAGGGGTAAATTACAGGTGGTATTGCCTATGAACGGCATTTCTACTATTGACCGGCCTAATAATAAGTGGAGTGCATTCGACTGGGGCCCTGTTGATCTGACTGATGATGAAATGCCTGACGGAAAAATTGCAAATTATGGTATAAAACAACTCAGTAAAAATTATAACAAGCCATTTTTTCTTGCTGTTGGTTTTTACAGACCCCATGAGCCGTTTTTTGTTCCCCGTAAATATTTCGATATGTACAATCTGAAAACAATACATATCCCTCCAACTGTTGCAGGAGACCTTAATGATCTTCCACAAATAGGAAAATATTTCGGATTATTGCCATGGACAGCAGGAACTCATAAAACGGTTACCAAACACAACAAATGGAAAGAAGGTGTCAGAGGGTATCTTGCGGCTATTAGTTTTGCCGATGCTCAGGTGGGAAAAGTCCTCGATGCTTTGGAAAACAGCGCTTATAATAATGAAACTATTATTATCTTCTGGAGCGATCACGGTTGGCATCTGGGAGAAAAAGAACACTGGGGGAAATATACGCCGTGGGAACGCTCTGTCCATACTTCAATGATTATTCTACCACCTGAGAAATACAGACCAAAAGGATATACATCGGGAAAAAGATGTGATGCTCCTGTAAATCTTCTCGATATATATCCAACACTGATTGATATGTGTAAATTAATGCCCAAAACAGATATTGAAGGCCATAGTCTTGTACCTCTGATAGTTAATCCCGACACAGTATGGAAAAACCCCGATGTTACCACCATTGGAAGAGGGAATCACAGTGTAAGGACCAAACAATGGCGTTACATTAAATACTTTGATGGAACAGAAGAACTTTACGATCATAAGACTGACCCAAATGAATGGTTTAATCTGGCAAATAATCCTGAATATTCAGATATTAAAAAACAATTATCAGAATGTATCCCCATCGACAAAAATATCAAACAATTCGTCCGATGGGGTAAATGGAAAGCTGTAATCTGTAATAACAACAAAATATTACTTTTTGATATTTTAGAACCTTTTGGAATATCAGACCAGCATGATATATCAGCTACAAATCAGGAAGTTGTTAAAAAGATCAGAGAGTATTTGATCAACAATGAAATCAAAAAAAGGCATATTCTTATGCCTGAGCAATAAAACCATTAACATAGAGTTATGAAAGCATTAAAGAATTATTTTTTACTTCTGGCGGTTTTACTGTTAATCGGTTCAGGTCAATGCCTTACATATTCGCAGAATAATAGGACGAACCGACCCAATATTATTATTCTGCTGGCTGATGACCTGGGATATGGGGATATAAAATGGAATAATACGAATTCATATATTGAAACTCCTAATCTTGATAAACTGGCTAATGAAGGGGCTGTATTTACTGATTTTTACTCGGCTTCTTCAATGTGTTCACCTTCACGAGCAGGGCTGTTGACAGGAAGAATTCCAACAAGGACAGGTGTTCATGACTGGATAAAAGAGGATTATAAAAAACCTTATAGCGATGTTCATCTCCCTACAGAGGAAGTTACCATTGCGGAGCTTTTAAAAAAAGCAGGATATCAAACCGCTGTAATCGGGAAATGGCATCTGAATAATGGTTTTCGCTCAGGAAACAACTCTGACCCCGATGACCAGGGCTTCGACTATTGGTTCTGTACTCCTGTTCAGTCAGAACCTTCCCATCGTAATCCGAATAATTATTTTGATAATGGAAAACCGGCAGGTCAGATCGGTACAGAAACAAACCCGGAATTTTCTTCAGGAATTGTTGCCGGGAAAGCCATTCAATGGCTTAAAAAAAGAAGAATTGACCATCCGTTTTTCCTTTATCTGGCATTTCATGAACCCCATGTTATTTGTGATGCACCTGATGAAATCAAAAAGAAATATCTTAAAAAAATTAGGGATGGAGAAATTCCTTTACTTGAGGGAACCGGAAAAGATGGTCTTGGCCAGGCAGAATATTATGGCTGCGTTGAAAACATGGACCTGGCTATTGGTCAAATCCTTAAGGCTTTGAAGGAAGAACAGATTTTAGACAATACTATTATACTGTTTACATCTGATAACGGTCCGGATACGAATAGGAAATTCCAGGGAAGATTACAGTCTGTCGGGGAAACAGGTATATTTAGAGGAAGAAAAAGGTGGCTTCTTGAAGGCGGTATCAGACAAGCTTCTATATTATTCTGGAAAGGCATTATCAAACCGGCTACGACAATCACACGAGAAATGGGACAAATTGATTTGCTGCCGACCATATGCGATATTACCGGTATTCCACTACCTGCCAACAGGACAATTGACGGGATTAGTATTTTGCCTGTTCTGCAGGGAAAATCCATCGATCGTTCGCTAAAACCCCTGCACTGGCACTTTTATTCTCCCCGTGGCAACAGCCCCAGGTCTGTCATGCGGGAAGGAAAGTGGATCATCACTGCCGACTGGGACCAGCCAAGGCCTCAGGGGCGCTTTGACACCAATTATGTGAATATCATCAAACAGGCAAATCTAACAGACCTTAAACTGTACAATATTGCAAAGGATCCCGGTCAGTTGCAGGATATTAAAAGCAAATACACTGAAGTCTATAACAGATTATGTGCAAAAATAAAAGAACTACATAAAAATGTAACCACAGAATGTCCTTCGAGTATGGAATATCAATATATAAAACCTGAAGCGAGAAAGCCTTTTTATAATGAAACAATAGTTTTCGAACCTATGACGGATGGAATGGGATACCATAACTATCGTATACCTTCCATTATTTCAACGCGTAACGGAGTTGTATTGGCTGTGGCCGAAGGGCGTGTAGGAAAAAATTCTGACCATGCAGAAAATGATCTGGTCCTGCGAAGAAGTACAAATGGTGGAAGATCATGGGAACCTCCGAGAGTTATTGCCGCAGACGGAGACAGATGTTGCATGAATCCGGTATTGGTTCAGGCAAATAACGGGGATGTGCTGCTGGTTTACATAAAATTTCCGGCAGACTGCCACACGAGAGAGCTTGAAAACGGTAAAATAAGAATGTGTGAACCCGGTTATAAAGGCAAAAAGGTGGAATGTGTTTATCTGATAAGGAGCTATGACGACGGTATCACCTGGACAAAACCCGAAGATATTACCCGGGTGGCAAAATTTTCTGAGAATACCGTTGCTGCCATATCCGGCCCCGGCACTGGAATTATTCTGCAAAAAGGGGCTTACAAAGGAAGAGTGATCATTCCTATGTCCGACCTTACTGTAAAAAACGGGGAGCGTGTGTATAACGAATATGTGCTCTTTTCTGATGATAACGGAAAAAACTGGAAAGTGGGAGAGATCGCATCGAACAATGAAAATACGTATGGTAACGAATTGCAGATGGTTGAACTCGAAGATGGATCGGTCATGATGAACTGCAGAGTATCTCCGCGTAATGGTATGCGTAAAGTTGCAATAAGCAATGATGGCGGGCAGACATGGAGCAACCTTAGAGATGAACCCGGGTTGAAGGATTCCGGATGCATGGCCAGTATCCTGAGATACAGATTTAAAGAAGGAAATAAACCGGGGATACTGATCTATTCCGGATCAACGGAACGCACAAAAAATCATCACAGAGGAAAAGGAACCTTTTACCTGAGTTATGACGATGGCAGAACCTGGCCTGTATCCAGGCTTTTTCATCCGGAGTCTTTTGACTATTCGTGCCTGACCATCCTTCCAGACGGATCAATTGGTTTGTTGGGTGAATTTGATTTTGACGGTCAGCGTGTACAAATCCGCCTTGCAAAATTTAACCTGAACCACATAACAAACTAATATATCTGAAAAATGAAAAGTTTAAGCTATTTATTTGTTGTACTAAGCTTTATATATGCTTCCTGTGAGCGTGTGGAAAAAAATGGGCAACAGGGATCCTTGCCCAACATCATTCTTGTAATGGCAGATGACCTGGGATATGGAGATGTAGGGTACATGGGAAACACAATTGTTAAAACTCCAAACCTGGATGAGATGGCTGTAAATGGAATTCGTTTTAGCCGCTTCTATTCTGCAGCACCTGTTTGTTCTCCTACACGGGCAAGTTGTCTTACAGGCCGTCACCCCTACCGAACGGGTATTACCTGGGCCGGAAGGGATGCATTACCGGAGGAGGAAGTTACCATAGCAGAAGTATTAAAATCGAATGGGTATGCTACCGGACACTTTGGGAAATGGCATGTTGGCGGATTGAGCAAAAGAATTATCCAAAGTGAATTTCCCGGTGGTCCATCACCCTATTCTCCTCCCTGGAAAAATGGTTTTGACGAATGCTTCAGTACGGAATCAATGATGCCCCTGTATAATCCATATTACCATGTTGGCGGAGAGTATGGTAGTGAAGATTACAGGCATCTGCAAACCGTTACTGTTGAACCTGGTCAGCAGACCGGTGGAGCACCCTGGAAAAACTTTTACTGGACCGGGCCAGGTCAGTTTGAAGATGAGAATCTGATAGGAGATGACTCCCGGATCATCATGGATAGAGCCCTTGAATTTATCAGGAAACAAAGTAATAAAGAGAATTCATTCTTTGCAGTGATTTGGTTTCATGCCCCACATACACCTATTGTAGCAAGCAACACCCATAGGGCAAAATATCCCGATCAACCTGTTGAAGCCCAGCATTGGTTTGGCTGTATAACGGCCATGGATGAACAGATAGGAAGACTCCATGATTCCTTGATAGAGTGGGGTATATCCGACAATACAATTGTATGGTTCTGTAGCGATAACGGTCCATCCTATATTCATAATTATAACTCAGCAGGCCCACTTCGCGGGAAAAAAGCCGAACTATATGAGGGAGGAATCAGAGTACCGGCTATATTAGAATGGCCTGGCATGTTCTCTGAACCCGCTATTATAAATATTCCGGTATCTACGAGTGACTTCTTTCCCACATTACTGGCAATGGTTAATATTGAAAATGCAGAAAATTCAGTAATTGACGGAGAAAATATCTTTCCGGTTTTGTTACATGGAGAAAAAAGGGAGAATCCTATTCCGTTCCTGTCACCTCTTCCTGACCGGTTAAAAAAGCAAACAACTTCAGATGATGAACAATTCGCTTTAATAGGTGAACGATATAAATTGATTTCCATCAATAATGGAATCACTTACCAGTTATATGATTTACTGGAAGATATATCTGAATCAGTGGATATTTCAGGAGAAAATCCTGAAATAACTGATTCCATGAAGGCTACACTAATGAAATGGGTTTCGGATGTCAGGAATGATTTTAAGAAGGTATCATCAAATAGATAACAACGTAAATGAGGGATCCTGATAAGCAACGAATTATTGATGCCATTAACCATTTTGAAAGGCCTGATGTTCCTCTACTGGAAATCGATCCGGATATGGGTTTAGTGAACCATATCCTTGAGAAAGACCTTCCTCTTTGTTTTCATCCATTTGAATTGGAGACAAAAGATAATGTTGAGCTTAACCTCAGGATGGGCAATGACATGTTGTATTTTTCTCATGTCTGGAGAGTGGGGCGGAAAGAGGTTACTGATCAGGATGGAAGACTTCATTACATGGACGGTACCATTAAGAAACGAGAACATTTCAATAAATTATGGTTTCCTGATGTTGGGGAACTTGAGCGAAGACTTGAAGCAACCTGCAAAGCTATCGAAGGTACCGGAATGGGGTTATTATGCGGAACACAGACAGCTGCTTTTACAGCTATGACCGCTATGGGATATACTGACTTTCTGATGAATACAATCGAGGATCTGGACCTTGTAATGGACCTGATCAAAACAATCCATGATTATTGTATCCGGGAAATGGAAGTATTTCTTCAGTATCCCATGGATATTATGAAAGTTGGAAGTGGTATTATCGCCACTACCGGGCCAATGGTATCCTGGGAAATGGTGGAAAAGCTGGAATTTTCATTTATTCGTGAGCAGATAAAAATAATACGTGATCATGGAAAATATGTATTTTTTCACATCGACGGAAAAGTAGATACCCTTCTTCCCGATTTTATTGAAATGGGAGTAGATGTTCTTAATCCCATTGATCCATCAGGTGGTATCCAGGATATTTATGAGATAAAAAAACAATTTGGTGACAAAATCACCCTATGCGGCAATATTGATATCAATACAGTTCTTAAAGATGGCTCTCCGGAAGAAATAAAGGCTGATGTCATAGAACATATAGATAAACTTGCTGTAAACGGTGGATATGTTGTTTCTTCAAGTCACAACCTGCATGAACTTATCCCGGTGGAGAATTTTTATGCCATGAGAGATGCTGTTTTTGAATATGAGTTTAAAAGTAACCGAAAAAAGAAAGACCCTAAGGGTTTTGTGCCGTAGGCATTCCTTTGGAAGGAAACCCTTAGGGTCTGATCAAAATTAGTAATATGCTTGGAATAGGAATCATAGGTGCCGGTTTCTTCGGCGAAAGTCATGCTAAGGCAATAAACGATGTCCCGTCAACACAACTTATTGCTGCCAGCAGGAGAGATAAAAAAGAATTGAAGAAATTTACACAGAAATTTAACATCCATGGATATACTGATTATAAAAACCTTCTGAGAAATACAGATATAAATGCTGTTGTTATTGCCACACCACATCACTATCATACCCAAATTGCGATTGATGCATCCAACGCCGGAAAACATATCCTACTCGAAAAGCCAATGGCAACAAACCCTGAAGGGTGTGACAGTATTATTGAAGCAGTCGTATCAGCTAATAAAAAGCTGATGATCGGACATTCTATGCAATTTATCCGTTCATCCATTGTTGCCAAAGAAATAATTGAATCGGGGGAACTTGGTGACATTGTTTACGGAACAGGTACAATCGCAAAATACTGGCAAAGCCCTAATCGACAGAGCTGGCACCTTGATCCTGCAACCGGTGGCGGTATGTTGATGACTGTTGGAATACACTATATTGATCTTTTAACCTGGTTGTTTAACAGCAAAGTATTAAGTGTAAAGGCAAATCTTTCTACACAATTTTACGAACAAAAGGCTGATGATGCCGGAATGCTGTTTATGCAATACGAAAACGGTGTAACAGGAGTAATCATTAGTACAGGCTATAAAACAGGAACGCCCAAATTCATGGCGGAGTTAACATGCACACATGGGATGCTCAATGTGGATATGTTCAAGGGTGTATATATAGGCAGGAATGAAGAATGGATACACTTGCCGGAATCCTTATTAGAAGATACGGAACATGAAGCATTAGTGAATGAATGGAAAGCATTTGCCAAATCAATTGAAACAAATACTGCACCACGAATTACAGGTGAGTATGGAAAACACATGATCGAGATCATTCAGGCTGCTGAAAGATCCTCGGAGGAAAAAAGGGAAATATGGATTAAAGATACCGGTATATAAGAACATAGCGACGCTATTTAATTAAAAATTAGAAATTAAAAATTAGAAATTAAAAATTAGAAATTAGAAATTAGAAATTAAAAATTAGAAATTAGAAATTAGAAATTAAAAATTAGAAATTAAAAATTAGAAATTAAAAATTAGAAATTAAAAATTAGAAATTAGAAATTAGA
>Ga0114919_10002642_pt1 | contig 14535 bp, 13 predicted proteins | sample BlataG_FD_88682 | JGI IMG/M metagenome (GOLD analysis project Ga0114919, IMG submission 88682) | Deep subsurface microbial communities from Black Sea to uncover new lineages of life (NeLLi) - Black_00105 metaG | ecosystem: Environmental > Aquatic > Marine > Oceanic > Sediment | place: Atlantic... | reverse complement strand
TGAACGTGCTTTTGGAACTTCTATATAGTATCCAAATACCTTGTTATACCTTACCTTTAAAGTATTTATTCCTGTTGATTGTCTTTCCTTAACTTCGAGCTGTGCAAGATAATTTTTTCCGTTGCGGCTGACTTTTACAAGCTCATCAAGTTCTTCGTTATATCCGGTTTTTATTATCCCGCCTTCATTAATTACAGCAGGCGCATCTTCTCTAATTGATTTTTCAATTAATTCAGCCAGATCAATAAGATTATCTAACTTTTCACTGCAAATAAAATATTTTGACTCAAGCTCCGAAATAAATGTCCATATTTCCGGCAATTTTTTTAAAGAACGTTTTAAAGCAACAAGATCTTTTGCATTGGAATGTCCCATGGAAATCTTGCTTCCGAGACGTTCCAGATCGTAAACTGATTTTAAACATTCTATAATACTTCTTCGAATATGAAGGCTATTTTTTGCCTCCTGCACAGCATCCAGTCTGGACTCTATCCCCTGCAAGTTAACCAGCGGATATCGCAACCATCTTTTAAGGAGTCTGCTGCCCATTGCCGTTACTGTATTGTCAATTATTCCAAGAAGCGTCCCCTGCCCTGAACCTGTCCTGATATTCTTTATTATCTCAAGGTTTTGAAAGCTTAGATCATCAAGCCACAGATAATTGCTTAATGTATATGTTTCTATCCTTGAGATATGTTCTGTTTTTTGTTTCTGGGTTTTTCGGATGTAATAAATAAGTGCACCCGCGGCGCTTATCCCTGCCTTAAGTTTTTCACAACCGAACCCTTCAAGGGAGAGTGTATTAAATTGATTAAGGAGTCTTTCACGACCTCTTTTATGTTCGAAAGCGATTTTTTCAAGAAAGGTTACTGCTTTTTCCGAAAAAGCATTTAAAATTGGAGAAAAAAAGGGATCGTTTTCGGAAGATTCCGGCAAAAGAACTTCGTTTGGCGATATTCTTAATGCTTCATCCACAACTGATTTCAAATCCTTTGATTCCGAAACCCGAAAAGCACCTGTTGATAGGTCTAAACATGAAATTCCTGCAACATCATTATCATGAACCACAGCGAGAATATAATTATTTGTTTTTTCATCTAAAAATTCATTCTCTATTATCATTCCCGGAGTGATCACCCTGACAACTTCTCTTTTTACCAGGCCTTTTGCTATAGACGGATCTTCAATTTGATCGCATATAGCCACCTTATTTCCATGATCAAGTAACCGCGCAATATAACCCTGTACGGCTTTATGCGGCACACCGCACATGGGAATCGGAAATTCATCTTTCTTATTTCTTGATGTTAATGTAATTTCAAGCTGTCTTGACGCTATCTCGGCATCCTCAAAAAACATTTCATAAAAATCGCCCATCCTGTAAAGCAGTATTGCATCAGCATACTCCTCCTTTATGGACAGGTACTGTTTTATCATCGGGGTTATTTTAGGCGAACTCATTAATTATTCTTTTTCTTTGTTGTCGCCGGCAGGTGTTTTTATCTCTGTACTTAATGTAACAGCTTGATCAAAAGGTTTTGATTCTGTTGGTTTAAATGTTTCAAGCTCTTTTTCAATCAAGGATATCTTCTCAAGGTGAGTATTTATTGTGGTACTTAACGTTTTATTTGTCTTTTTTAGTTTAAAGCGGTCGAGAAAAATAAAATATGCTGCAAAAAGCAGACCTGCTAAAAAACATATAAAAAAAAGGAAAAGATTAACTACTTCCGGCAATGAAAAATTTTTGAAATAAAGATTTAATCCGAGACTTTGCCTGGCAAGAAAAAAATCCTGATTCTGGTGAACTAGAAGCGCTAAAAGTCCAATAATAATAACCCATATGCCGATTTTGACTCTTTTAACATTTTTATTCCATAAATTTTTCATCATTTTATTTCCAATCTATCAAAATATACCTTCAGGTTATTATAAGTGGTTTGCAAGTGTTCCGGGATAACACGAACATCAGCAAAAACAGTCAGTGCATTTGTATCGCCAAACCATCGTGGAACAATATGAAAATGAAGATGTTCCTCTATTCCGGCACCTGCTACTTTGCCTAAATTAAGCCCGACGTTAAAACCATCAGGGTTCATCGCTTTTTTAATAATACCTACAGATTTCTCAACACTTATTAAAAGACTTTGCGTTTCTTCGCTGTTTAGTTGATCCAGTGCGGACAAATGCCTGACAGGGGCCACCAGGATATGACCGTTAATATATGGATACTTATTCATCATAGCCATGGTAATTTCACCTTTAAAAAGTGTTAGATCGTCATTCTTTGAAAGAGCGTCACAGAATATGCAACTTTCCTCCTTATCACCCAGAATATATTCGATCCGCCACGGCGCCCATATGGTCTTCATAAAAATTCCTTCATCATACATCTATCATTTTAAACTACTATTTTTAACCTGAAAACTCAACCTTTTTTTCCTTTTAAAGCTACAATCTTCACATCTCCCCACATACCCATTTTATCGTCTGTTATAACAGCAATTCCTTTAACCCCTTCAATCGTTTTCCCAAAATCTATAGCTTTTTGAATATCTGCTTTTTTCATCACATGGTTTCCGATTGAGGTCGCAGCCGCATCAGCAAGAGAGCATGATTCGGATACAACACATACTGCGTCAGCTTTCCCCAGACTTAAGGAATGACCGACACTGCCGGAAGATGTGCATATAGCGACCTGATTGCCGCCCGGGTCAACATGCAAACCAATATGCATGCTAAGGGGTGATTTTCCTGCAAAAATACCTACTGTTACTGGATTATATGTTTTTATAAACAAATCACCGCCATTTTCGACTATAACCTCATCAGTCTGTTCTAAGAGACCGATACCGACATGTTCCGCAACAGCTCCCGCCACAGCAGCCATTGGACCAACCCCTGCTTTTTCACCGGCTTGCGTCATGTCTGATATTATGTTTTGTACAGGTTCGTTAATCTTCCATGGATGAAGTGTTGTTTCAAATTCCGGATACCTTTTGATATATGTTTCTATATAGCCTCTGTATCGCAGAGTTAATTCCCGTGCAATAAGCTTTAGATTTTTTGTAGAATGGATAAAAAGATCGGTCTCTTTCACAGCCACCTGGAAAGATACAAAGTTGTTAACGAAGGCTATATTCCGGTATGATCGCTTCTGATACATTGACGAGTTCCGAGTTACGAGTTAATAATACTGTGGCTCCGGTCTCATATTCTCAGGACACTGTCTAAGGAAATATTGATCCGTCATCCCTGCAACAAAATCCCTTACCATCTCTTCTTTGCTGTGATTAATAAGATAATTTTCAGACATATCCTTTAAAAAACGTGTGAAAATAACTGAAGAATGATTTTCATTTTCAAGATCATTAAGGTATTTTTCAAAAAGCATTTCAAAAAGCTTCTTTATTGTACCTAAATGCTTTTTTATTTTTGGATTCATATAAATATGCTTGAAATTGAATTCTTTCAGCATTTTTAATGCATCTGATATTTCAGAGCTAAATGTAACGTAAATATTTTGAAAGCTGTTTTCGATCATATTAGTCACAAGGTTAAATACAATCGTTCCGTTTGAATCTCCGAGATATTTAACGCTTTCTTTTGGAAGATCAGCTCTTTTTATCATATCCAGGCGGATGGCATCCTCAATATCTCTTCCTATGTAACTGATTGTATCTGTCATTCTAACAACGCAACCTTCCAGAGTCATTGGTATAAGTGAAATATCAGGATCTTCTTTTTGGGCAGCTACCTCTTTTTCAAGTACTTCAAATGATTTTTCCCTTTCCGGCTTGAGCTTTCTATCATGAATTTCTCCATCATGGCACAGAATTCCATCCAGGGTTTGAAGAGACAAATTCCATCCGACCCCATTCCTTTCTACCTTGTCAAGAAACTGAATACTCTGAACGTTATGCCTGAAATATCCGATGCCATGATTTTTACAAATATCAGAAAGAATCCTTTCACCGTCATGACCAAAAGGTGTATGGCCTATATCATGCCCCAAAGAAATCGCCTCTATCAAATCCTCGTTTAATCCCAAAAAACGACCAATAGTCCTTGCAATTTTCGATACAAGCTGAACATGCAGCACTCTGTGAGTAATGTGATCGTTTTTTATAAGATAAAAAACCTGAGTCTTGTCTATATATCTTGCATAGGCACTTGAATGTAAAATTCGATCCACATCAACGGAAAATGCCTGGCGGTATCCTGTTTCAATATTCTTTTCATCCATGCGACGCATAGCATTTTTGTTTAAAGTTGCGACTGGAGACAGGTTCTCCGCTTCCCGCTGGTCTAAAGCCAGCTTTATCATATCAAGAGCTGGATCTTTAAATTTCTTCATTATCGATCATAGTCTCCATTAGCTTTTTATAATCTATTCCGGCTTTTCTAAAACCTTCCTTACCATATTTCATATTTGCTTCAAGAATAAAAAAGCTGTTTTTATACATACAGATATCAATACCAACGTCGTCCCACTTACATTTTTTTGCTGCATGAAGTGCAAGATCAAGTGCTTCTGATGGAACCGAATCCAAACTGATATTGCCCCCAAGAGCAACGTTGCTTCTGAATTCTCCCTCAGAAGCAATACGCCAGTAGGAATGAACAATCTTTTTGACTATAACAACTACCCGCATATCACGGTCTGTGGGCAGATATTCCTGAATATATGCTGCACCGGTCACTTGCAGATAGGCATCGAGATCATCTTTGTTTTTAATAAGATAAACACCCCTGCCCATTGCTGATCCGCGAGGAATTTTACCTATCAATGGAAATTGGAAATGATCAGTAATGGTCTTTTTCTGGCGCTTACCATAAAAAACCCTTGTTCTGGGATGTGGTATTTTAAGAAGATTAAACAAAGCTGTTTGTTTTATCTTGTCCTGAACACATTTATAAGTATGGTAGCTTGGGAAAGTTTTTTTACCCATTGCATCAAACAGATCGGCGTAGAACGTTGTGGGGTAATAGATTTTTTCCGCATTTCGTATTAGCTCAGTTTCTTCGTCGTTATAATCAGAAAAATTAGGCAGAACTCCAAGTGTTATAACATTTTTACAGCCTTTAAGGCGTGCTTCAAGGGCAATTACTTTTGATGTATGAGCCATATTTGTATTCTTCACGATTCAAACAGTTTTTTTATAATTTCCATGCTCCGTTTTGTATGGCTTCCCTGCCAGTATATCCTCTTGCATTCTATGCAAGCTTTGAAGGAATCCTGGTTTTCCCATACATAATCAGGTACAAGAGAACGTATGGAATTCTTATTGATCGTTCTTATTTCGGTGTTACATCTAATACACCTGGTAAACGTTTTTATATCTTCGTTAACAATTCCGAGTGCTTTAACAACTTCCTGCAGCTGTTTAAAAGGTTTATCAGATTCTATAAAAATCAGTTTATCGGTCGTGTACTCATCTTGGATACGTTTGGTTCGAGTCAACAGTATCCTGCCGCTTTCAGCCGTATTTTTAATATCAGGGTCGTAAATCGTATCAAATCCCAGTATTCGCAGCCATTTAGCAAGTTTGCCGAGTGTTTTTTCCGCTGCAAAGTTTGTTTCCATGATTGGAAGAATATATATAACACTTGGGCTTTATCTTTCAATAGATAAAAAAAAGGGCATCCGCTGCCGGAATGCCCTTTAAATTTGCTATTTAAATTATACTTTTTCGACGTTTTTTGCTGAAGGTCCTCGATCACCTTCTTCCACGTCAAACGTCACCCGATCGCCTTCGGAAAGGGTTTTGAAACCTGACATGTTGATCGAAGTATGATGAACAAAAATGTCGCCACCATCCTCTTTTTCAATAAAGCCAAACCCTTTCTTGTCACTAAACCATTTTACTATGCCATTTGCCAAAACTAAATCTCCTTTCATAAAATAGAAATTCTTGCCCAATGCCCCAAGTCTGTAACCTCTCATTTCGTTAGAGCAAAACAAACCGGTTTTATTAACCGGACCACCATTTGGCTTTAAGCATATGATATATCCGTTAAAAGTCAAGTGAAAAGATAATCTGTAGCATCAGTCACAGAGAATATCTGCTTTTTCTATCTGAAATCTATTTTCCCTTCAGCATCTCATAAGCTTTTTGTATTTCTTTAAATCGCTTTTCAGCAATCTCCTGGAATTCTTTGCCCAGATGAATAACTTTATCAGGGTGGTATTGCTTTGCCATCTTTCTGTAAGCTTCTTTTATCTTATCCTGGGATGCATCTTTTTCAATACCAAGTATTTCAAAAGGATCTTTTATAGAGTGCTTTTTTTCAAACTGAGAATTTGAACCGTTAGCCTTTTCGTTTGTAAATCTTTGCCCTTTATTTTGTTCAAAAGTCTTACTTGCCTGCTCGAAATTTGCTTTGTTGTATTCCCGTTTCCTTTTATTAAAATATAAATATCTGAACAAAAGACCTAAAATAGCCAGATCATCCAACCACCCCCAGCCGACAATAAAATCCGGCAGTATATCATAAGGAGAAAGCACATAAATAATGGCTAATATTATTAGTAATATTTTCACTGCTACCTTCTATTGCCTTTACATTTTCTTTAATGGTTCAGCCACTAAGGCACCAAGACACGAAGTGGCAATTTTATTGTTTTTTACTTTTTAAAATGCATCTATATATAGTATTTTCTCTTGACTGCAACCACAACCTGTTGTATGGGATACTAATATTTTAAATTGTAAAAGGGACTTCAAATGTAAACCATGAACAGGAGAAACTTTTTAAGAAAAAGTGCTTTTTTAATGGCCGGAAGTCTCATCGGCCTTAACAGTTTTTCAAAAGCTTTTGCCGTATGTGAGAAAGAAAAGAATTCCTCTTTTCAACCTTTAATTTCCATTATAATAGATGATATCGGATACAGCATATCCCGTGCAAGAGATTTTTTAAGACTTAATATCCCGATTACCTTTTCCGTCCTGCCCCATCTTACCAATTCATATAATCTTGCTGTTGAAATCGACGACAAAGGCCATGAAATAATGCTGCATCAACCCATGGAACCTTATAATTCACACCTTGATCCAGGCCCTGGTGCACTATATGTCGGATATGAATCGGAAAAGATTGCCGGTATTGTGGAGAAAAATATTTCAAACATCCCTTTTGTGACCGGAGTTAATAATCATATGGGTTCAAGGTTTACTTCTTGTGGTAAGGAAATAAGCGAAACGCTCAGAGTAATCAGTGACAAAGACCTCTATTTTATTGACAGCCTGACTTCAGGCCGTAGCGTTGCATATAAAACAGCCAAGAAACTTCAAATGCCGGCTGCGTGTAGAAATATCTTTCTGGATAATCATTTGGAAGACAAATATATCCTGCGCCAGCTCCATAAGCTTCGAATTCATGCAAAAATACATGGACATGCAATAGGAATCGGCCACCCTTTTCCGGAAACCGCAAGATCTATCAGGCAATTTATATCTAATTCCAAACATTCCGGCGTATCTTTTGTTCATATCTCTGAGTTGCTCCCGACTTTCAACAACAATACAGATTGCAGTTGAAACTTTCTTGCTTTTTGTGATAAAGGCTAAAAACAATCACTAACTGTTAGTCCATGTTTATCCAACTTAAGGCTACCCTGTGATGTATTATCTCAAATCTTTTCTTATTATTTTTTTTACATTTTCCCTTGTATCTCTCATCGCTTTCGAGTCATTTCCGTCTGATAATATCCGCATGCCTGTTTGGGCCGGTAAATTTTATCCTGCCACACAGTCTGAACTTAAACAAATTATTGAAACCCTGACACAAAAGGCCAAAAAAACTACCGTTAAGATTCCTCCCAATAAGGAGCTTAAGGCCATAATCCTGCCGCATGCGGGGTATATTTACTCCGGCTTTGCTGCAGCCCATGCCTCTCATGTATTATCGGAAAATCAGTTTAATAAGGTCATCCTCCTTGGACCCGATCATCGAGTTGGTTTCAGAAACTGTGCAATAAGCAATGTAAAGGGCTACCAGACTCCCCTCGGCTTTATCAGGCTCCATGAAGATACGAAAACATTACTTAAAAAATCAAACTTGTTTCAATACATTCAAAAGTTTGATGAAGTTGAACATTCTTTAGAAGTTATTCTTCCTTTCTTACAGTATTACCTTAAGAAATTTGAACTGGTACCCATTATCATGGGTCGTACATCTGAGATCAATAACATAGCGGATGCAATCGAACCTTTGCTTGATTCAGATACACTGCTCGTAGTCAGTTCCGATTTATCCCACTTTCTCCCCTACTCCGAGGCCGTAGCCAAGGATAAAGAGACAATTGATATTATATTAAATTACAAACCGGAAGAACTTAAAAAAAGAGAAAATTGCGCCTGCGGTAAAACACCTATTCTCATATTGATGGAAATTGCCCGCCGTCATGAATGGCAGCCTGTCCTTCTTAATTATTCAAACAGCGGCGACACTGCAGGGGATCGTTCAAAAGTGGTGGGATATTCTGCAATTGCATATTTTTCAAAAACATCTTTGAATCAAAAACAGGGTGAGATTCTTGTCAAACTGGCTCGTAAGACAATTATGGAAAATCTTGGCAAAAAGATGACGTCCGACAAAGCCAGGCACTTATCAGATGCCTTGAAAGACAGCTGCTTTAATGAACGCTGTGGCACATTTGTTACCCTTAAAATCGACGGCCGTTTGCGCGGCTGTATCGGAAGCTTAACCTCGAATGAATCGATTATCACAGGAATCAGACGTAATGCGTTTAATGCTGCATTTAAAGATCCCCGTTTCCCTCCATTAACTATTGATGAGTTTAAGCATGTTGATATCGAAATCAGCATACTTACAAAGCCCCAACCCCTTGAATATGCCGATTATGCTGATTTGCTTTCAAAACTGCGAGTTAATGTTGATGGTGTAATTATCCGCAAAGTACGTTACAATGCCACTTTTTTACCCCAGGTATGGAAACAGTTGCCTGAACCTGATATTTTTCTTTCTCACCTTTGCGCAAAAGCCGGTCTTTCTGCAGATTCCTGGAAAAACACCAAACTTGAAGTTTTTACTTACCAGGTTCAATACTTCGAGCTCACTCAAAAATAACTTAGCCGTTCACAGGTTCAAAGGTTCAGGGTTCAGAGATTGTCGGTTCTCATCACAAATCTAAATCCAGCGGGAATTCGTAATCACTGACTGGCGAAGGCATAAGAATAGAAAGATTTGAGGATATTGAGGCATGGCATTTGGCCCGAGAGCTAACTCGCAATATCTATGGACCAACAAAAAAACAACCCTGAACCTCTGAACTCTGAACCTATGAACGCTTACAAAATAACTTCACATTCTGATGAGAAAATTTGAACTTGCCATAAACAGGGTAGTTATCGCCACGGGCATCTCGTCCGTTGTAACCCAGCTTTTAACCATTCGTGAATTTTTAGCCCAGTTTAATGGAAATGAGTTTATTATTGCTCTCATTTTGTTCAACTGGCTCGTACTTGGCGGAATCGGAACGCTCCTGGCCCACACTGTTTCCAAGAACTCCCGGAATGTCGCTGTAAATCGCCTGGGCTGGCTTTCTTTTTGCCTGATCTGCCTGCCTGTATTGCAAATCCTGGGAATACGCGTACTTCGAGAAGTCTTCTTCATTCATGGAAGTTCGGTTGGATTTTATCCTACATTTGCATTTACTTTTTTTACCATTGCACCTTATTGCCTGCTAATCGGTTTTGTTTTGCCGTACAGCCTGTTTACACTTAGAAATAAAATCCATGATTATCCCGGTGCGAGAATTTATATAACCGACAATTTAGGCGACATTACGGGGGGGGCTTTATTTTCTTTTATTCTTGTCTTTCTGGTCTCTCCCATGCAGGCTATTTTGCTTGCAAACCTGCCGCTGCTTTTAGCAACTTACCTCTTATTTCATTTTAAACGCCGGTATCATCCGGGCGCTGTCCTTTTTTCGATACTGGCCTTTTTCATCCTTTCAGCCGGCATTTATACGGAAACCCCTTCCCTTGCCCCGCCCGAAGGGAAACTGGCCTATTACCGCGAATCACGTTATGGCCGCATCTCAGTTCATCAGGACAGGGAACAATTCACTTTATTTGAAGACGGCATCCCATCATTTAGCAGTCAGAATCTGACCATAGCTGAAGAGGCGATTCACTACCCTTTATCCCAGCTCGATGATCCTAAAAATATACTGATTATCTCAGCCGAAGGCGGCATGATGACCCAGTTAGAAAAACATCAGCCGGAATCTGTTGATTTTGTTGAACTTAATCCTGATGTTACAAATGTCCTCTTCCGGTTCAACATGATACGAAAAATCCCGGGCCTTAACGTCATAAACCAGGACGGCCGTGCCTATCTTTCTCGCTCAAAAAAGATATATGACGCTGTAGTCATTAATCTGCCTGAGCCAACAACCTTTCAAATAAATAGGTTCTTTACAGATAGATTCTATGAAATTGTAAAGGATCATATATCTCCCAATGGAATTCTAAGCTTTTCCGTACAAGGATTTGATAATTATCTGGCAGAACCTCAGCGGCAGAAGCTTTCCTCGCTGTATAATACTGCTGCCGCCCATTTTAATCATATTCTTATGCTACCCGGTCAAAAAATCTTTTTTCTTTGCAGCAATAATCCTGTTTCCACCGATATCCCGGCCCGCCTTGCTGCAAAAAATATTTCTACCAGTTACATCAGAGGCTATTATTATGGAAATGTTACCTTAGAGAGAATCCGGCAGTTAAAGAAATTGATAGACAAAACCACTCCAAAAAACTTCGACCATTCTCCTTACCTGATGCGCCTTATGTTTTCCCAATGGTTTGCCAAATTTTCAACTTCTCCCAATCCATTTATTGCTGTCTTGAGTTTAATCACGCTGATCTATCTAATTCGTATTACAAGGGAAGAATTTGTACTTTTTTCCACAGGATGTCTTAATATGGGGAGTGAAATTTTAGTTATCTTTGCTTTTCAGATTTTTTTCGGCTATATTTATCTCCAAATCGGCCTGATTATAACTGTTTTCCTTGCAGGATTGCTGCCCGGAGCCTGGCTGGCAAACAGGCTTAAAAAGATTGAAAAAAAGCACCTGATTTTAACCGACGGAATCCTTATTCTTTTAATGGCAGGGTTTATTTTTGCACTTAAGTTCCAGGCTTATCACCTGCCCGTCGCCTTTTTTCTTTTTTTCGGCTTTATTGTTTCTCTTGCCTGCGGCTTTCAGTTTCCTGTAGCTCTTCATTTAAGAGGAGGGGACAATCTTGCAGCATCAAAATCTTTTTCTGCTGATTTGATTGGTGCCGCTTTTGGTACACTTCTCACCAGTGTGGTCTTACTGCCGTTTTTAGGAATCTTTAGAACCGCAGCAGCCTTGATTGCTCTGAAGTTAATCAGCTTGATCTTGCTGGGAATAAGTCATGAAAAAAATTAGCAGACGAAATTTTATTTTTTACAGCTCAGCGCTTATTTCCACTGCCTTTCCTTGCAATGCGTTTGCCCTTTTGAAAGGAAATAAATACAAAATATCAGGATCTGATGATATCCGTGGAAAGGTATTTAAAGGTGGTGCACCTGCTACGCCCTGGAAATGGGCCCATGAGGGTTATTTTTATAATAAACTGGAAAGCGGCAAGTTGGTTTGCGGTATTTGCCCGAATCGATGTATACTTTCTCCCGGCGACCGTAGCGTCTGTCGTTCCAGGGCCAACATAAATGGCATTCTTTACAGCCTGACTTATGGCAATCCATGTGCATTAAATGTTGACCCTATAGAAAAAAAGCCTCTCTTCCATTTTAAACCCCGGTCAAAGGCCTTTTCCCTGGCAACCACCGGTTGTAATTTTCGCTGCCTGAACTGTCAAAACTGGGAAATATCCCAGAGCAAACCCACTGAGGTCCGTCACCATGAGCTTTTCCCCAATGATGTTGTCAAAGCTGCAATACAGTCAGGTTCTGAATCCATCGCTTACACCTATTCAGAACCTACTACATTTTTTGAATATATGATAGATACATCCCGCCTTGCAAAAGCAAAGGGAATAAGCAACCTCTGGATTTCAAACGGCTATATCAATAAAAAACCGCTTTTAGAGTTTTGTAAAGTTCTAGATGGTGCAAATGTTAACCTGAAATCTTTCAGTGATGCCATCTACCGGAAATTAAACGGGGGACGACTTCAGCCTGTATTAAATACCTTTAAAACTCTCCATGAGCAAAAGATCCATTTTGAAATGACAAATTTGGTTGTTCCCGGATATACTGATGACCCGGATATGGTTAAAAAGATGTGTGAATGGATTCTCAATAATTTGGGGCCTGATCATCCTTTACATTTTCTGCGCTTTTTCCCCAGGTATAAGCTCGACCGGTTGCCGCCAACACCTGTTTCAACCCTGACCAGTTTCCGGCAATTAGCCATGCAGGGAGGAATCCGCTATGTCTATGTCGGTAATGTGCCTGGCCACGAAGGGAATAACACATTCTGCCACAACTGTAAAAAACTGCTGATTGAGCGTCAAGGCTATTACATTCACCTATAATATGATCGGTAATAAATGCAAATTCTGCAAAACCGTTATTCCCGGAGCTTGGTAGAGATAAAAGGGGTGAATTATATTTCTGATTACAAAAAACAGTTATGGAAAAAACTGGATGAACTGTCAAAAAAATGGCAATCAACGGGTTTACCCTCCAGGTCTGGGCTTGAAAAAACAGCCGGAGATTTGCATGAATGGAAAGTAATAACAGGTGTTTCTGGGCTTTGGGATAAACCTCCGTTGATGCTTACAGCAACCCTTGACGATGGCCTGGGCCATGGACTCGAAGTTATTCGGATGTTTTCTGAAACAGCTGGTTTTGAAACCATTGAACTCGGGCTGCTTCTGACACCTGAAAAAATCATAACCGCATGTAAAAGGTATCAACCTGATTTATTAGGATTAACCGTACTCCAGTTTGATTCAGAGGAAGACATTTTAATGATAAGCGGAAACCTCCCGTCTAAAACAAAGATAATTGCAGGAGGACCGGTTTTTACAGCAGACCGTGAATTTGCGGCCCGGGCAGGTATCCATTTCGCAGCAAAAAATGCAGCCTTTTTTATCCAGTACCTGCTTCAGTTTGAGAAAAAAGTAACAAACAATTATAAATGATACGAGACCTTTGAAAAACGGTCATCCCCATTCCTCCTCCCAGGACGATGTAAATTTTTGCTGTTTTATCCCCGAAAGAACGACCCCACCGCAATAAGTAAGATCATTTACCGAAAACAAAACCCCGATAAAGCTCGATTTTTGCGGAAGTTACCAACCATTTATCGCCCTTTTTCAAAAACTGTAACAGGAAGAGGCTGTTCTTTTTTAACGATCAGAAAATGCACTTCATTCCGACAAAAAATAAATCAATATATCGCTTGACCGGAATACAACGCTTGGTTATAGTCCCGCTTTTTTGCCAAACGGACCGGAACCTCCGGCCGTTGATTGATTAGCGTGCAAGGGACAACATATTGACATCCGATAAAATTATTAAAGCCAACGTCAAGGTGATTTTTGCCCTTACCCTGGTCCATTTTATTGGCGATTTCTACAATTCGTTCATCAGCCCGCTGTCTCCACTGTTTGTCGACAAACTGAATCTGTCTCTGACCCAGGTGGGAATTATTGCCGGTATGAGCCGGCTATTGGCCTTTATCGTACAGCCGTCGGTGGGGTATCTGGCCGATCGCTATCAGACCCGGTGGTTTATTCTCGGGGGAGTGCTGATGGCGGTGGTGTTTATTCCGCTTTCGGGCATTACCCCCACGTATGCGTTATTGCTCCCCTGCATTGCCGTCGGCTCAATCGGCTCGGCGATGTATCACCCGTCGTTGACCGGAATGGTCCCTGTGTATGCCGGCCGTAATGCCGGATTGTCCATGTCAATTTTCAACACCGGCGGGACCCTGTCGTTTGCCGTAGGCCCCCTTTTCATCACCTGGTATGCGGCCTCCTTCGGACTCGAAGCGGTTCCTTTGACTATGGTCATCGGTCTGGCCGTTGCAGCATACCTTTTCATCATTGTCCCTCAGCCGGTCAGCGAGGGGTTTAAATACAAAGGGTTTTTCGGAACGCTAAGGGAAACACTGGGCCCGGCCATAAAGCCTATTTTTCTGATCTGGTTGGTGATGGTCTTGCGGGCTATTGTCGGTCAGTCGTTTTTGACCTTCATGCCGATTTTGTATGTCTCCAAAGGGTATTCTCTGGTGTCCGCCGGTTTGATGTTCTCGCTCTTTACCCTGGCCGGTACTATCAGCGGGATTATCTCCGGGCATCTTTCAGACCGGATCGGTTTCAAACCGATTTTTCTGGTAACTCATACTCTGATGACGCCGGCGCTTTTGCTGCTCCTTTATCTACCTGGCAACTGGATATATCCGGGGGCGGCCCTGGCCGGGTTCTTTAACCTGGCGACCATGCCGCTGGGAGTGGTGATGGCTCAGTCCCTGGCCACCAAAGGCCGCTCGATGGTGGCCAGTCTGATGATGGG
>Ga0114919_10002641_pt1 | contig 14537 bp, 20 predicted proteins | sample BlataG_FD_88682 | JGI IMG/M metagenome (GOLD analysis project Ga0114919, IMG submission 88682) | Deep subsurface microbial communities from Black Sea to uncover new lineages of life (NeLLi) - Black_00105 metaG | ecosystem: Environmental > Aquatic > Marine > Oceanic > Sediment | place: Atlantic... | reverse complement strand
TTATGCCTTAAAAAGCAGCACTTCTCTGGGGGAAAGCGCCGTGAACGATAGCTCAAAGGCGTTAGAAAACCAAGCGGAGGAATATCTGAGTCGTTTGGCAAAAGATCAAGCAGACATCAGCAATACGCTATTTGAAAAGGTAGAAGCGGAAACGAGCATCATGGCTAAATTTGCTTCCACTGTTTTGAACGATTCGTCGTCATTTAGATGCAAACACTCGTACTCGCAAGAAGAAAAGCCCGCGGATATATATGCGACTTCGGCGTATGCGCTGGCACCAGATGTCGCTGTTGACACTATAAGAGAAGAATTGAACTTATCGAGTAACATGGATGACATTTTTATCCCGATATATGCTAATGACCCACAATTAACCCAGGTGTATATTGGAACTGAGTCGGGCATGCTTCGAATATATCCCTGGTGTTTGGGGATAGATCCTTCTTATGATCCCAGAGGTCGTGAATGGTACAGGAATGCGAAAGAGAGGGGGGATATTAGCTGGTCTGACCCATATATTGACGTTGTTGGACATGGATTAATGGTGACCTGCTCAAAACCTGTTTACAACTCAAAAGATGATTTAGCTTGGGTGATTGGGGCAGACGTAACCATAGAAACAATCAATCGGGAGATTATCAACACCCAGGTTGGCGAACTTGGATATGCTCTTTTGATAGATAATAAAGGTAACGTTATTGCCCGTCCTGGATTGTCGAGCGGAGATAAAAGGTGGGATAAATCCTTTGAAACCGAGAATTTACTCCTTAGCGATAACACCGAATTGAGAGCGATAGCAGAGAATATGACGGCTGGCAATACCGGAATCGCCAGATGCAGTTTTGAGGGTGGTGATAAATATATTGCTTATGCTCCTGTTACCTGCACAAATTGGAGTGTAGGTATAGTGATGCCTGTTGAAGAGATAGTAGCACCAGCACTAACCACGAAGGACAAAATAATTGCAGCCACAGAAGAAACCGGCGAACATATCAATCGGCAAATAGATAACATGAAAAAAATCTTCATTGTGATTTTCATTGCACTATTTTTGGTGGTTTCCGGGTTATCCTTTTTGCTGTCACGAGTAATCACAAACCCAATCGTGGCACTCAAAAAAGGGTCTGAAGCCATAGGAGGAGGAAACCTTGACTATAAGGTCGAAATAACGACCGGAGATGAAATCGAGGACTTTGCAAATTCGTTCAATAAAATGGCATCCGACTTAAAGGAGTATATGGAGGAGCTGCGTCGCACTACCGCGGAGAAGGAGCGCATGTCGAAGGAATTGGAAATCGCAAAAGGGATTCAGCAAAGTTTCCTGCCTGAATCCACGCCAGAAATACAGGGAATAGACCTTGCAGCAGTTAATCTACCGGCGAGGGAGGTTGGAGGAGATTTCTATGATTTCATTCCCATCACAAAAGATAAGTGGGGCCTGGCGATAGCCGATGTTTCCGGGAAGGGCGTGCCCGCAGCACTGTTCATGGCATTGTCACGAACCCTGATTCGTGCCAGCACAGCAAGAAACCCCACCGTCGCAAATGCGATAAGGCAAGCAAATGAGTTGATTTTTGAAGATTCTAAATCCAGCATGTTCGTCACCCTGTTTTACACCATCGTGGATTCAAAAAGGATGAATTTGACCTACGTAAATGCAGGGCACAACCCTCCTCTGCTGCTCCGGGAAACGTCCGGTGAAATTATCTTATTAAAAGCAAAAGGAATCGCTCTGGGTGTGATAGAGGATGTCGAACTGCAAGAGGTAGAGATTGGGCTGAAGAGTGGTGACATAGTGGTTCTTTATACCGATGGGGTAACCGAAGCAATAAATGAAAAGGAGGAGCAATTTGGTCAGCAGAGGCTTATCAGTGTGATTAGAGATAATCATACTTTACCGGCGCAAGATATAATTGTGCGTGTTCAGAATGAGATAATGGCGTTTGCCGGGAAACAGTCACAGTTCGATGACATTACGCTAATGGTGTTGAAGGTGGAGTGAAAGTGAATATTCAAATGAAAGATGAGTTCGAACTCAAAATAGGAGGAAAATTGGAAAATTTATCACATATAGGTGATTTTATCGGCGATTCGATGCGCGAGTTTGGTTTAGATAATCGTAAGATATTTAATGTTCAAATGGCAGTTGACGAAGCATGCACCAACATAATCGAATATGGGTATGCAAATGAAGTGGGGACGATTGATATTGCCTGTCAAAGAAGGGGGGGAGAAATCGTTGTGGTCATCAAAGACGAGGGGAAACCGTTCGATCCTACGGCTGTTCAACCACCTGACCTGAATGCGAGTTTGGAAGAGCGAAAGACAGGTGGGCTTGGAATATACTTCATGAAGACGTTGATGGATGAGGTAAAATATGAGTTCAGTGGGGGAAAGAACGTGTTGACGATGGTTGTGAAAGCTTCATCGAGGTAATGGTGGAGATTCAAAGGGGGAGGATAAAGCTTCCGATTTTACATACATGTGCAGGTGAACATGTAAAATGGAAACTTTTATATTAATCCCCCAAACAAGGCATAAAACCATGAATGAATATGCTTGTCATCTTCTTTGGTGCCTTTGTACTCAACCTTAAAATTTTGGGAAGACGGAAACATGAAAACCATAGAGGTAAGAAACGTGGAAAAAACATATAAACTGGAAAAGATTGAAGTCCCGGTGTTAAGAGGAGTAAGTCTTTCGATAGAAAACGGGGAGTTCTCTTCGATTATGGGACCGTCTGGCTCTGGAAAGTCCACGTTACTGTATGTGATGGGGTGCTTAGATAGACCAACTGAGGGAGAGAGATATATATATAAAGGGGAAGAGAGCAGACGATTTATCAGATAGGGTCCTTGCACATCTAAGGGGAAGGGAGATAGGTTTTGTCTTCCAGAGCTACAATTTGATACCGAGAGAGAGTGCGCAAACAATTGAGAATTAGTGTTGTTTTTATTATTTTGATATTTTTTACGCTGTTATTTTATCCGACTGCTGCACTGCAAAGACCAACGGTGATGGTAACGGATTATACCGTGTATCCAGAGGTATTGATGCCCGGAGATACTGGAACGCTAACATTGACGATAACGAACATGGAGGATAAAGCGAACGTGAAAGAGGAAAAGGTAGAAACAAAAGGAGATGTAACGACAACGATCGACACGACGACGAATATAAACGCAAGAATAAAAAGCATACGTCTTTAGAAGTGGAGTCTGTCATCGTCAAACCATTAACGAAAGGACCGATATATCATCCATCAGAATATCCCTTAGGCAATATGTATGAAATCGGGTGCTCAATGCTCGGTAACATTTGATATAGAAACGTCAAACATGAAACCAGGCGTAAATAATCTTGACTTCGTGATAATCTACCGATACTTGGACGGCTACCACGAATCTGATGTATATACGCTCCCATTGAAGGTGATTCCTGCGATAAAAATGCCAGAAAATGAAATATCACCATCACCAGGAAAATTCTTTATCCCCACTCCAATTATTGTAGTCATTGCCTTAATTGCACTCGGAGCAGTTGTTTATATTTACATCAGGCGTAGAAAGGGGAAGGAGTAGATGTAGGTAAGATAGATGGATCCGATAGAACCTTTTATTAGCGCGTTTAGAAGCATCAAGAGTTCGAAGACAATGTCTTTTCTGACCACGCTTGGCATACTAATAGCTGTGGCAGCGGTAATCATAAATATTTCGATTCGAAGTACGATTGAAATCACGGTAACACGTGCAAATGGCGAGCAGTGCACCAGGACATTCTCAGTAAAGGGAATATTAATAAACGAATCAGGTAGGTTTCTTACTAACCCTAACATAAATATATATATTCCAGAATCAACACTGAGCGAGATGCTGGATAAAAAAGGTTATACTATTCAAGTCCGTGCAGAGAGTACGAACGAAGTGAACGAGGTTAAAAAGGATATAAAACACCGTTTAGACCGTCTTCTTGGTTTCACGAAATATTCGAGAGAAGAGCCACCATATAATATCCCGAAAAGTCTTGGTGAACTGGTAGGAAGTGGTATGGGTAAGATGGAAAAAGCAGCGGAGTCTTTTAAAACCATGCTACTTTCTATCGCCCTTATCTCTTTATTGGTCGGGGCTATTGGAATCATGAACATCATGTTTGTAACCGTGACAGAGCGTACGAGGGAGGTAGGATTGATGAAAGCGGTTGGTGCGACGAGATTCGATGTTTTGATAACCTTTTTGGTTGAATCAGCTATGCTGGGATTGATCGGTGGAGCTTTTGGCGTTGCTGCTGGTGTTGGCTTTTGCAAGGTGTTTCAGAATATCCAGATAGGTCTTATGTTTTCATCAGGGATACAACCAGTTACACCACCAGAATGGATATTCATTGGATTTGGTGTTTCAGTCGCAGTAGGAATTGTGTCAGCTTTTTATCCCGCGTATAAGGCAGCGAGAATGAAACCTCTGGAGGCATTGAGATATGAATGATGATAATGAAGCAGGAACAAAAAGCTTAAATCTTCTTGATTACCAGAAGAATCTCATCTTGCATCATGCGATAGCCATCAGCCCTTTTGTGGTGTGATTCAAAATACTGTCGAATCTTCTCTTCGTATTCCCTGAACCGATGGTCTATCAGGAGAAAAAAATATCTCCTGTGGTAAAGCCCAGCAATAATCTCTCCAATCTTCAACAGCTCGATCCCTTTCTCTGTCGAACATCGGACAAAGAGAGCAAGCTGCCGCTGGTACTCTGTATCCTCCTCCATTTCCATTGATTTATTTTGGTGTGTTTTCTCCTCAGCATCTAAAGACATTAGGTGACTCCTTATGGTGCTTCTAACTACTTTTTCTCTACTATGATAACAGTGGGATTTTCGTCAACAAGTGCTTGGTAATCTACGTTTTAGGGAAAACCCCCTTGCTTTGTAAGAATTTAATCTCCTCAATTGTACTTGGATTCCGCTTGGGAAAGAACAATAAATTTCGGTAGACCAATAGTAATCCTTGAATTCTATACTCTCATTTTCATTTTTGAAATAAGTCACTATAACCTCATCACCGGGATTGTATGTTTTACCCGGTTCGCCATTCTGATAGGTGCTGTCGTAATCCATCATGGATTTATTTAAACTTTCTATTTATATATAAAAAAGTAGAAATGAACATAACTATATTATATTTAAATCGTTAGAGAGATACCAGGAGGTGTAAAAAAGATGTTGTTCATAACATGCGTGAGAGTCAATCCAGGCATGGTGGAAGATGCGAGAAAATTCGGCGACTATATACTTAAAAATCCACCCACCGACGTCAAGTTCCTGCAAGTGTATCATACGCTGGGCAGGTATGACGCGATGTGGATTTACGAGGCGGAACACCCGCAAGTAATAATAGATTTCCTCCACCAGAGCAGGGATGTCTCAACAACTGAAACCTGGGTTGCCTTTGCAAGGGAGATGTGAAGGACAAAAAATCCGCTCTTCTTTCTCTTTTTTATTTTTAGAGAGAAATTTCTTTGCGTGATGAAATGAGGGTAAATGGGATTCCCGTCGTTGAGCAGGCGCGATGTACAGGTTGTAGAGAATGCATTAGTGTGTGTGAAGTAAATGCAATCGAGATCGTGAATGAAAAAGCAAGAATAGATTATAGCAGGTGTTATGGTGATACAGAGAGTTGCAGGGCTTGTATAGAGATCTGTCCGCAAGGCGCTATTTTTGAAATGGATTAGTTAGTAGAAAATGGGAGAAGAGAAGGAGAAACTAAGTTTATTGCTGGTGTACTGGATTGATTTAATGTGTTATCAAGAAAAAATAAATTATAGACACAGATTAACGCAGATTAACACAGACAAGATGAAACGAGCAATGCCGTTAAAAATAGGCCAGCCAGCCCCCCCCCAAAAAAAAAATCTGTGTAAATCTGTGTAAATCCGTGTCTTAAATAGAAGAAGGTTATACTTTATATACAACAAGAAGGAAAAGATTTGAGTTGGAAAATGCCTGAATTTTTTACTAAAATAAAGCGAAATGCCAGATATGGAAAAATAAGTGGAAAAGAAATTAAATGTATTGCATCAAGATTTAAGATGGGCATGGAGGATAAAATAGGGGTTTTAATTGCAGAATTTAAAGCTGCTGGATTGATCAACCCTTATTTTTCTTTTGTTCTCGGCTTAAAGAAAAAGGATGTAACCTATGAGCTTCATCCTTGCTTCTGAATTAATTAATTATGAAGCGAAAAAAAGTTGGTTGAGGGATATGAATTAAACACGGCAGAGGATTAAAGTTAAAAGTTAGAGATGAAAAAAGATTTAGATGCACTGTTGCAGGAATTAAGAACCATACACGAAGATTTCGAAATTATTTCAGCAAATGAAATAGAAGTAGCTGATTGGGTGCGGTGGAAATGCAGGTATGGATGTAGAGGCTATGGTAAGCATCTGAACTGCCCGCCCTATACACCAACGCCGGAAGAGACGCGGAGACTCATAAAAGGGTATGAAAAAGCGCTTATCACAAGATTTGCGGATGTGCAGCCCAATTCAGATGTTCCTCCTCGCCATCTTCACCATTTCCTCTGGGACGCCATTACGAAGATAAGTGATACGATGTTTGAATTAGAAAGACACGCTTACCTGTCAGGATATTACAAGGCATTCGCAATGGATGCGCTCCCCTGCTCTTACTGTGATCCTTGCATACCTGAGCAAGATAAACCTCTTGACCAGGCACCTGAGAGATTCTGTAAACATCAAGATAGAGCGAGACCCTCAATGGAGGCGTGCGGAATAGATGTTTTTGCAACAGTGAGAAAAGTAGGCTACGAGGCAGAGGTGTTCACATTGCCATATCAAAAATAACCCTTTTCGGGCTGCTATTGATAGAATGAATCCTTCTTCCGTATTTACTTCATTCTCTTTTCCAATTCTCAATAGTTTATTCAAAAAACGGAAATTGTTCTCCAAACCAAACCAGCAAATAAAAGACCATAAACTGCTGAGACTAAGGTTAAAGCAAGCGCTCTCTTAGATCCAAACTCCTTCAAAAGCATCCCTGTTGCAATTATGCAGGGGATTCCAATTGTAGTTGCTACACCAAATGTATATACTTGAAGAGGCGATAAGACCACTGCTATTTCGGTCCCAAGGACAGTGAAAAGCATTGCTGCAGAGAGGTCTTTTTGTAAATAGCCAAATAGCCACGGGATAATTGCTACCGCAGGTAATCCCAACCACCACATGATAGGAGAAAATAGTCCTACTACCGCTTTAGTAACACCTAAGGTATCTAATGCTGTATAAAATATTCCGCCTATAATCAGAAATGGCATGACTATGTAAACGAAAGTTTTCATTCTAATCCAACTCTTGGTAATAATGTTTTTAATTGAGGGTATTCTATAAGGTGGCAATTCAGGTAATTCATAAAGGACAGGTTTCTTTTCCATTCGCATAACTTTTTTCATCAAATAGCCAAAAATTAAAAAAGCAACGATGAGGGAGACAAGAACAGAAGCTGCCAAAAGTTTACCGCCAAAATACCCGACTATCCCCCTTATTATAGCAATCCGAGAAGAACAAGGAACCGCAGTGAAAAGGGATGCTGTATAGAACCTTTCTTTTCCCGAAGCCAGAATTCTTGTAGCCCTAACACCCGGGACCGTGCAACCCAAACCTAAAGCTAACGGAATAATTGCCTTCCCAGGGAGATTCAACCCTCTCAAAAATCTTTCTAAGTTGACAACAAATCTTGAAAGGAGCCCCGTGTCTTCAACTAAAGTAAAAAGGATGTAAAATAAAAAGACGTACGGCAAAGCAATAGAAACGCCAGCCATCAATCCCGTCAGACCCGCTTCCAAAGCTGTACCAATAAAACCGCCCCCTATGTGAATTGCTGACAAAAAGGATCCTGTAAAGCCCATGAGAGTATCCTGCACCCAGCTTCCGAGGAATAACAGCGCACCAATGATGGCCACAAAGGTTAGAATAGTGAGAAAAGGGCCCCACACGCGGTGTAGGAGAACCCGGTCAACTCTCTCTTCCAAACTTTTGGATTTTTCTGCCACGGAGGTTATCCGAGTGATTTTTTCGGCGATAAATGCGGCTGTACCAGATCTTGTTATTGATATGTCTTCTGAAACCCTTGGGTGATCGACCAAACCTTTTTTAGCTTCTTCGATTATTTCCTCATCTTTCAAGTACTTGTAGAAATCTGCGTCTTCCTCCAAAACCCTCAATGCCACGAATCTCCTCGGCAGCCTGGTTTTCGTTACTTGAAAGGATATTTTCTTTATTGCTTTCTCTATATCATCGTCATACCTGACGGTGAAAACCTCCTCTTTAGTCTTTTTAATCTTCAAAAGTGCGCCTACAAGTTCGTTTATTCCTGATTTTGTTAAGGGGTTGATAGGGATGACGGGAACACCCAGTATTTTACCCAATTTTTTGTGATCAATTGTAATTCCTCTCTTCTCAGCACTCTCAACAAAATTAAGAGCTATAACAACTGGAATCTCAGCTTCTAATACTTGAAATGCCAGATAAAGGCTTCTTTCAAGAGAGACGGAATCAGCAATTATCATCGCTCCATCTGGATTCTCTTCAAATAAAGCCCTCTCTGTGACTTTTTCTTCCGCACTTCTATCAGAGATAGAGTATATTCCGGGAGTGTCCTCAAACTCTATTTTTGTTCTATCAAACACGTTTTTAGCTTTGGTAATCTCCACAGTAGTCCCGGGATAGTTAGATACTATAACTTTTGGGCCTACTAAGGCGTTAAGTAAACTTGATTTCCCAACATTTGGTTGTCCAACTAAGAGAATCTTAAGCTTCATTCCAACACCTTAATTTTCTTTGCTATATCTTTGCCTAAAGCAATTTTTTTACGACTAACATTAACAACAAAGCCATCAGGGGTCTTGTACATGATTCTAATTTTTTCTCCCGGATGTATTCCCATGCTGACCATTCTTTCAAATAGTTTACTATTGGGAATGAGAATATCGGTAATTAAGTTTTCTTTATACAATTCAAGCTCTGTCAAGGGAACTCCTCTTTGTTTAAATGTAGATAATTTTTTTATATTCTTAATGACTTCTTCGGAAACATAGTGCTCAAGAATATCAGTCATTTTATGCGCCTCTTCCTCATTTTTGGTTCTTTTAAAATAATTTTCGAGCACGAGATGCTTTTTGACGATATCTTTCGCTTTATTTTGTCCATCCTTTGTCAATCTAATAAAATTTTTTCTGACTAATATCTGGTTTTCTTCTTCAAGACCTTTAATTGCTTGAGACACAAAAGAAGGAGAAACTTTGATTTCTGCTTTTATAGAGTCTAATAAAACTTCCTTTTTTGTTTCACCCAATATTCTCAATATATCCTCTTTTACTATCTTTAAAATATCGGGCTCTTTGGGCATATTATACCATAATCAGTAGTGTTTAATAATGTTCAATCATTCTACTTCAACTATTTACTTAAGGCTCCTCCCCTTTTAATTTCTTCTCACCAGCACGTATAAGCACTTTAAGCCAGTTCTCCGGAGGCACAAAAGGGCATACATAGTTTTTACTGTATGCGCACCATGGATTATACGCTTTATTAAAATCCAGAATCCATTTTTCTTCCGGTGTGCGGTCTCTATCATACTCAAGGTCAATATACCGTCCCGCCCCGTATGTCTCCTTACCACTGGTTGCATCCTTGAACGGAATAAACAGCCGTTCCTCCCGAGGGTCGCTCTTATATGCTTGAAGTGTGCATTCTTCATCACCAACTTTAAATCGAAATTCGCCCCAGCGCAGGAAGTCCCGTATATTGCCTCCTGTGTCTTCAATTTGTAACAGCTTCTTATCGTGGTGCTCATGAAGTTCGAGCTCGAACCGGTAGTCTGCGTTAGGGGGATAATACTCAAGAGCTTTGAACTGCGCTCGCTCTTCCGGGGGTATCGGCGATTGCCAGTGCACCGCAAAGGATTTATCCTTCTCTTTTCGCTCGCGCTCAAGCCTTTCCTTCCACTCAGAATTTTTCTCCATCGTTTCTTTTCACCTCACACTTTTTCTCTCTTTTTTTTATAAAAAGAGACACAATCTTCTATTCTAAGTTGAAGATGAAGAAGAAAAATCAAAACAAAAAAGAAACGCATTATGCAAGGGAAAAGGGCGTTCAGAGTACCTTATATAAGTTTGGTATTGGAAGAGGGTTAGCTAAAAGAGTTACTTATCGTTACCCTATCCGTGTCTTAGAGAAACTCATTGAAGAAACCAAAAAACATCAACCTCAAGACCCAGCCGATTATTTCCTTAATGGTCTTAAGAGGTCTAGAATAAAGTACGGCTGTAATCGAAAACTTAATCGAAAAAGGAAAGACATGGGCATGAATTAAAAGATAGAGAGGAGAAGAAATGGCACTCATTGTAAAAGATACGCTCATCCGAAAAAGGGACGGTGCTCTTCCAGCGGGGTCAAGCGGATTTTTTTGTTTTATGAAGGAAGGCAGAGCGGATTTGAAACTGAAGGAAGCTATTCAAGGGGGTAAAGAAAAGAGGAAGCAGCTATACCCGAACCAAACCGCCGATTCCCACTGCTGCGATCAAAAATACTGCTGCTATTTAGGACTTTCATAAGAGGCACTCAGTTCTTTGAATACCAATGCAGCAATGAGAATGCCGGTTTCGATAGCGCCAAAAGCAACTGCGGTCATTACATTAGTAGCAGTGGCAACTACCACGGTAGTTGTAGTGTAATGATGACACGCTCATTTCAACACCTAAAACTTCTTGTTCAGGCTCTCTATTACCGATTTACCACGTTCAGAAAGTTGGTAGCTTGTTCCGTCGTCACGCTCTATCTTATCCACCAGTCCAATTTCGAGAAGTGACTTTGACTTAGCAGCAAATCCGCTGTCCATTCCTCGTAATCCACCAAGGACATTTATTGCATCCATTCCTGTACCCCTCGCTATGTTGGTAGGATACGACGCCACAGGGTACATATTATATAAATACATTATTATTTCTGTTCTTACCCTGCTTTTTCTAAGTGAATGTAACATTTGCGCTTCACGCAAAGGTTCTTTAATTCTTCTAATACTTATTATAACGGCACAAATTCCCAGAAATACTTCGACAATCCAGATGACTTTGTTTGGCTCGTAATAATAAATCAACGCCCCCTGAGAGAGAAGAGCAAGCAATACAATAATCAAAGTAAAAGCAACAAGGATTACAAGCCCCACCACGTCCATGAAATTATTCCTAATCCTCTTTGCAAACGCAGCTTTGAGATTGCTAATTTCATTTCTGTTCATCAGCTTTTCTTCCATTTTTTACTTAATTGATTAAATATTCAAAACTCTTAAAAAAATCTATTGATTTTATATACTCCCCTGCATATACCACTACATAGTACAGTCTAAAAATCTAGTGATTTATCACCGCGGAGAGCGCAGAGACCCCCCAGAGTTTTAAGACTGTTTCACTCTTTGCTCGGGTTTTCTGGTGCCTCTGCGTTCTCTCTGTGCTCTGCGGTGAAATTTAATCCTTAATATTTACTTTCAAGCCATCGCAACCTTCTGCCGTCACTGTAAATCGGTTTTCTATCTCCGGGATATTTATTTTAGTACACAGATTTACACGGATTTTTTCTCGTTATCATTATGCATATATATATAAAGGATATTTTTTCTTTGGTAAAGCTTTCTTTTTTAAAGAAAGGTTTATTTCAAGCTCTTCATTAGCGATTTTCCTCGTTTAGAAATGCGGTAGCATGCCTCGCCCTCACGCTCTACTTTATCCACGAGCCCTGTTCCGAGTAGAGTTTCTAACTTATTCTTATTGCTCAGCGTGTGCAGTCCCTCGAGGACACCGTTCAAGTCAACACCAACCTGTTTGGCAATATCTACTGGACGTGACACTTTAGGAAAAGTCGTAAACAGATACATTAACACTTCAGTTCCTAAGGGTTTTTCTGTTAGCGAATTGAAAGTTCGTCTTGATTTATGTCCTGGAATTATCAATAGAGCAATTATTAACATGAAGATAATTATTGCCAGCAAAATCCACCACATGTGTGGGTAAAGTGTTTGTGGTAGTTGCAGAATAAAGGGTATTATTTCTCTTTCACGCTCAGGAGGAGTGAGGATAAATATATATTCTTCAGTTTGAGCAGAGTTCCCGCGGGGGTCCGTGCTATTTACAATAAAGTAGTAAGTAGTGTTTTCAAAGATATTTTTAAGCGGAATTTGTTTAACAGGGATAGCGTGGTGAAAAACATAGCTTGCGTTATACTCTTTGATTGTATATTGTCCACATTTCATGCCGCACTTCACCCGCGAATCGCTTTTTTCGTTTGTGTCCCAAGAGATAATTACTGAATCCTCCTCAATGGTTACGGAGATGTTACTTATTATTAGAGATGGAGGGGGATGAGCAGGGGTAGGAGTAGGAGTAAAGTAGAGTAAGGCTCCACCGCCTCCGCCTCCGGGACTAATAGTTGGAGAAGGAGAAGAAACATAAATCGTCTTTGATGCTTGAACTTCTTTTTGGGTGTTACTTGCATTTATTTTGATAGTAATGTTATGATAGCCTGCGGAAAGAAAGATATAGTTGATAGAAACGCTTTTTTGTGAAGCTGAAGGCACTTCATCTATCTCTTTCCTTACTATTGATGTGCCGTCAATATAAAAATCAGCCGTTACGTTCTTTGCCATGTAGTCACCGATGTTATGAATAATCGCGCTTATGTTTACCGGCTGTCCCATGACTGGATTTTCTGGAGCGAAAGAAATATCAGAGACGGTGAGGTCGGGTGCTAACACTTCAGCACTCTGCGTGGCTGCAAAGACGACTGATGGAAGCATCACTACTAATAAAAACAATAAGACAATAATTATTCGTTTCATCATTTCTTTATGAATCCCATTATTTCCTTCTTCTTCTTCTCAGCATCACCACGATTAGTAGCATGATGATGATAATCGCAATGAGTGCAATCGCTGTGATGTTTTCCTGTGTTAACTTTATGACCGGGGCGGGTGGCTTGGGCTGTAATGGCTCTCCAAGAACTTTCACAGATACAGGTATTCTGAAGGCAGTCCATGCAACTGAACCCTCTCCCTTTACTGCTGCTGCTACATCAGCATCCTTAAATCTTATGTACGTTCTCCTCTCTCCGGAATGCCCAACTATATTTGCGTCTTCAGATATTGCACCATATAATCCTGGTTCTGCGTTTTCCGGTATCCTTATGATCAGCTTGAATGATTTAGATTCCCCGGGCTTTAATGTATAATCCTTCGGCTCTATCTCAATCCAAGAAGTAATATTCATCTTCTCATTGTCGCCTTCCACCGCTTTGTAAAATACCCCCCAATATCCTATTCGATCTGCTGAAGATGTGCTCGTTAGTAGGATATTCTCCTCTAATTGTATCCCGGGATAACCTTCGATATTGCAGAATAATGCACGATCAACCGATGTTGCAGATGCAATCGGGATGCACAAAAGTCCGATTATCAATGCAATGATTATCTTTCTCATATTTTTTACACCTAAAAAATAATATAGGGAAAAATACATATATATTTTTCCCTATCTCTATTATATTTTTCCTTATCTCTATTTTAGGCAACCTCAGATTCCACGGTGAAGGTTGACGTTGGGGTTCCTCCTGTTTTCAAAAGTTCTAACTTTAGCCACATATTCTTCATCGTATTACTATTAATGGTACCAATGTCAATCGGTGGTGTACCATATGTAGCCTCTGTGAAAGTTCCTGCTGAGGTGCCTCTGGCAGTTATACTGTAATATTCCTTGCCTACTTTATTCCCTCCTGTCCACGAACCAAAAGTCAGATCCACTCTCATATCCAGATCGGCGGTATTCTTTAGCGTGGCTACTGGCTTGTCATTAGCGGTTATATCTTGTGTTTCAGTGGCACTATTTCCTGGATCCGCATCTGTTGTACCAGCCGCACCCGTGAATGTCCAACTCGAAACATCCGTACCTCCTGCTTGATCCATAATTGTAACTGCTGCTACGCTCTTTGATATATCAGCAGACTGCTCCGCCTCATGACCCGCCATCGCTGGTAGAACAAAAGCCGTCACCGAACATACCATTATCACCGCAAGGAGAAATGCCGTTATTTTGTTTTTCATGTTCATTTTTTTTCTTTCACCTCCTAACAACTTTTTTACCTTCGGTTTTGGAAATGGTATTTTTAGGGCGCCCCATTCCCATCCCTATCCTCATTCCTTCCTTTTTACCGGCGCCTTTACCTTCGAGCATCGTGAACATGATGTTTCTTCGCTTCTCTTCTTTTCCCTTTCCCTTTCCCTTTCCCCTTCCGCTTTTACCTTCGCTTTTCATCATATTCATATTCACCTGCATATGTATGTATATATGCCGTGGAGTGTAAAAAGGTTTTCGGTTTTTTAAAAAACCGCAAGTCTGCTAAAAGTTAGGTTTTAGGTGCAAATTCGAAGATGCCGAAGAACGTGCGGCCAGCCCCACCAAAATATTTTCTTTAGAATTAGAAAGA
>Ga0114919_10002640_pt1 | contig 14537 bp, 10 predicted proteins | sample BlataG_FD_88682 | JGI IMG/M metagenome (GOLD analysis project Ga0114919, IMG submission 88682) | Deep subsurface microbial communities from Black Sea to uncover new lineages of life (NeLLi) - Black_00105 metaG | ecosystem: Environmental > Aquatic > Marine > Oceanic > Sediment | place: Atlantic... | reverse complement strand
GTGAGGGGGGGTTGAAGGGACGCAATTCCACCATTATACAGCCTGCAATACTACCGGGCACCCGGTAGTGATGTTGCTCTAGTAACATATACCATTACTAAGTATGTAAAGTAAAGTACAGTTAAAGCAATTGCCATGTCATTTACAACAATAGTGTTGAAAGCAGACGTTTTAAAGATTCTTCTTCTTCTTCAATACAATCAGACAGAATATAGAGATAGTACCCCATTTGCACCAACATCATCGGTACCCAGGAAAAAATAGCCGTGCCTGCGATTATTGAGCCGCTCCTGGTCAAATTTATATGTACGACAAAGCAGGAGATTGTAAATTAAAAGAAAGAAAACAACAGGAAAAAGGGAGAGCATAACAGGAAATTTGAGAAACAAAAAAAGGAAAAACTGAAGGGAGGACAACAATACATATGCACCCAACTTGAGAACAACCACACTTTGATTTGGCAGAGAGAGAGAGAGAGAGAGAGACAGAGAGAGTGCGTATATTACTTTCCTTTCCCACCCCACCCCCTCTTAATACCTAATTCACTACCTGCCCAACTCAACCAGTCAACCTAGCAACCCGTTACTTAGTTCCTCTTCCTATCTAATCTGTAGAGATATATTATCAGCATTATGTTATTTCTTATATTTTTTAAGCTACTACTAAGCAGGCGCATTATATGTCTCTATACATGGTATATATACATACACACATACTCGCTTTATATATATATACATAGATATATATGTAGAGAGAGAGGTAGACATCTCTCTTTCCTCAACATACTATTCCATCACACATCCTTCCTTCCTTCCTCCACGTCCTAACCAAGGGTGGGGAAGTCTCTGGTGTTGTCAATCTTGATGGCAGCACCTGTGCCTCCACCTCCACCACCACGTCCACCTGAACGCTGACCACCTCTGCTGCCACGGCCACTATCTCCATTGGCGCGATTACGATTACGGTCTCCTCCTCCTCCGCCACCACTGCGAGAGCCCCCACGGCCACCTCCACGTCCACCACCACGCTGCTGCTCTCTGGCAGGGCGCTGTTCAGCCTCGCTGACGATACGGAACCCGACGTTGGTGATAACATCCTTGGCCTTGAGTTCCTTCTCACGCCCAGCCTTGCTGATACCAATGCTCTTGGCATTCTTGGTCAATACAATGCCAGCATCGTCCTCTTGCTTTTCAAGGTCTTCATGCCGCTGAATTGGGCAGAGTCGACCTTGAAGGCTGATTCACGCTGAGCTTTGAGGGCAGCACGCTTCTCTGCCTGCTGTGCCTCGTACTCCTCAAGACTCATCTGGACTTCGGCTTCTTCTTCTTGGGCCCCATTGGCCTCTTCCTCTTCCAGGGTGAGCTTGGCAACTCCGTCCTCGTTGGCCTCTTCTCCTTGGGCACCCCAATTGCCTTTGCCAGTACCGTGGCGTTTCTCAACTTCATGACCGCGGCCAGTGGCATCGTGGCGGTCATGCTCGCGTTTGCCTGGACGTGCAGCGTCACGGCCACGGCCGCCACTGCGAGAGGCTCCTCCGCGGCTGCGAGGGCCCTTTACGTCGGGAGCTGCCTCGGCGTCGAAAGCATTGTCGGAGCGACGGCCTCCCTTGTTGTTGTTGGTCTTGGCAGCATCTGCTGGCTTGCCGGGCTTACCCTTGGCAGCGGGAGCAGCTGATTTCGAGGCTGTAGTTGGGAGAAGTTGATGGATAAGAAGTTGAGTTGAAGGAAGAGAGAAGGAGATTTTCAATCTCCATCAAACATTGCTTAAGTTGATTATAAGACAAAACGTGCACAAAATGGCTATATGGATGTTCAATGCATACAACTTGCATACTATTTCTCCATATACAGGTCTAAAACTCTGTCGAAAGCTGCCATCTCCCAGTCTTGATGGGTGAAACTTGAAAAGAAATTGTATACTGAACACATACCTTGCTGCTTAGATTCTGCCGCCTTCTTCTCAGCAGACTCAATTGTAAGCTTGGCGGCTAAAGCACCAGCATCAAGGGTCCCTTCATCGTCTAGTAAAGCAAAGGCATTGGCGGTGGCCATCTTGGTGGTAATTATTTATGGCTTTTCCTTGGGGTTGTCCGCCTGCCCCTCAATATTGCATTTGCCAGTACTTGTGTTAAATAGTGCACTGGTAAACAATCGAAATCTATGCCATTATGCATGCGTTTGCACTGTTTTGTAGCATCGCCTCGCCTGCCGGCATCCCGAATTTCACCTTTGTCTCTCCTGTGACCCAGGATTGCGTTGGGGAGATTAAATTATTGCACCAACGGCGCAGCAACCCATTCACAAACAAAAGACAAAAGAAGGATGTCTTCAGGATGCTTTGGTAAGCTTCTTTAATTTCCAGCTTTGAATCTCAGCCGATTCGTTTCTTCCCGATTTAGTTCTCAACTAACCTTAAAATTTCTATATGCAGCTATTTAAAGCGTCCAAAGGATATCTCGAGCATCATCAAAGGAGTGTACGCAGCAAATTATCAGTATTTGCAACAAGAGATCAGGTCTCAATCAAGCATGCCCTCAGGGGCTACAGCAGCCAGGCTTTCAAAGCCTGTGCCCTCAACACATTCTAAAGTACATGCACCTAACTCGGGTTTCAAACTACCCAGCCTCTTTCACTCCCAACAAGCAGCATCAAATCGACGATTCTCCAGCGACGTCCGTCTCCCTGCCTCTCCTTCCCACCGTGATCAAGGCACCTCCTCCACAAGCAGCTCTCCCTCCTCTAGTGACCTCCAAACCATCCGTGGGGTTGGCCCAGTCTATACTCAAAAACTCATACAAAACAACATCCCTTCAATCAGAGCCCTTCAAGAAACATTTCACAACAAGTATAACAGCGACAGAGATGAGCTCCAACGCTTTTTACAAGAAGACGTCGGCATCAAGGCTCATCACTGCAGAAACGTAGTAGAATATATAGAAAACTTAGACTATGAAATTTCCAAGCATAATACTGCCGTCACTCTAGCTGTAGAGGGCAACATTGGAGTTGGAAAATCAACCTTTTTAAACATCCTCACTGAGCCCACCATTGAATTGCAAGACGTCATTGTGGTCCAGGAACCAGTGGATGAATGGCAGACCATGCGTACTCAAGATGGCAAACCACTTGACCTTCTTCAGAAATTTTACGAAGATCCAGGCAAGTATGCGTACGCCTTCCAGCACATGGTACTGATGACTAGAGTTGCCAAGGACCGCAGTACTAGAAACATCAATAATGCCAAACTCAGGATCTTGGAAAGATCCATCTTCAGTGACAGAATGGTCTTTGTCAGAGCTCTACACGAAGCAGGGAACTTGAGTGACATAGAACTCAACATATACGACTCTTGGTTTTCAATGGAACTCAACTTTGACAAACAACTCGTCCCCGAGGGTTTTATCTATCTGAAAGCAGCTCCTGAAACATGTGAAGCCAGAATGCGTCATCGCAATAGAGAGGGAGAAAGCAATGTAGATCTGAACTATCTCCATAAACTTCACGAGAAACACGAGCATTGGCTCAACTTTGGAGCTCGCAAGGTTGATGATTTTGTTCAAACTGTTTCAAGATTAGAATACACTGCCAAGGGTCTGGGGGTCTCCCCCCATATCAATGCTTTCAGCCGTCCTGGCAACGTTGGTGAGAGGTCAGAGGGAGTCATGTCGGTTTTGCCTCTAGGCAGATTATCCAATAGTAAGAGCATTTTAGATATTCCTGGTTCTATTAGAGATAGTGTATACATACTAGGTGCAGATGAAGCTACAAGGCAACAACAAGAGGAACTTAATCTATATCAGAGACACCATGAACCTCATCACTCTTCAATGTCATCACTGTCGTCGTCATTGCCTCACCATTCAAGGAATGATGCACCATCTTCCATCAAAGGCAGCCTACTCGGAGTTCCCGCCCTCATGCTAGATCATGACCAAGATTCCATTCTCCATGACCCCCTGGCCAGAGCTGACTATGCTAAAAAGGTTAGAGATTTCCAAGAGTTTGTAGGAAAGTACCGCTGGGACCTGGCTCAAACAAAACCTGGAGCAGCTGCAGGGCCAGTGTTTCAAAGTGATTTGAAAATAGGCAACTTTGCCAATGTGTTGGAGGAGTGTAAACGGGTAACGTTGCGTGCTGCTAAGAGAGATAAGCAGCTGGGGATTAAGTTAGATGGGCTGATGAAGCAGTTGGAGTCATACCTTCCTTATGGAACGAAACCGTCACTTTTGGGGTGAGATATGTGTTTTTAGACCGACATAAAAAGAAAGAAGAATGAATGAACGAATTTGCTGTAGTTACTTCTCTCTCTCATTCGTTAGTAGCAGACCAACTATACACACATCGTATCAATAAAGAGAGAGAGAGAGAGAGAGAGAGAGAGAGAGAGAGAGAGAGAAGGAAAAGGGAGCGTGACCTGTTTTTACTTTCTTTTTAATGACCATTTCGTATCTGACTTTGATTCCTCGCCAGTTTCTTACTTATATATTTTTAAAGACAAGAATGTGTATGTGCGCAGTGTATGCTACGTGATTACACTATTCCCTGCCCACCCCACCCCCACCCACCCACACAGGACTGGCAATCCTTGTAACATAGAGTAGACAGCCCCACCACAATGCATGCATATACTAACTTTTAGCCTTCGTTTCTCCTCTTCTTTTCTCTTTTGCTAATAGCAAATTCCACCTCTATCCTACTGTTTTAATTTACTCCAGGTAATGATGATGATACTAATTGCATCCACCTCCATGTGAGGGTAAGGGCAGGGGCTGTCTACGTAGTTGTGGAATGTTATTCTTGTCATCAATTCGTTACTGTGTGAGAGATTGTGTCTAAAGGAATCAAAACTCAAACCTTTGCTCACCCCAAAGGAGCCCCACTTACAGGGGAGAGGGAATGCTGCATGTGGTCCTCCTTCCAATCATGTAAACATACATTTGTCTTACAATTTTCTATACAAACCATACTCTTGAATATACTCTTCCACTCCCTCTGGCACCAGATACTTTATAGGCCTCCCTCTCCCTACCTCTTCTCTCACCAAGGAAGATGAAACTTCATTGGGCACCCTCTCCTCTACAATAATAACTTTATGTCTATGTACTGCCAGGGGAGAGTGTGGGGAGACCTCGTCTAGTAATTTGGTAGTCTCTGCTGCTGCTGCACTTCCTGATCTAGTGATACATACCAGGCCGTGTTTATCTAATAACTCGTCTAGGAGATCTTGTCGCCATAGTTTGGGGTCGGCCATGCTGTGGAGAACGTCTGACCCGCATACCAATGTGGCTTTTGGGGGCCGCTGCAGAAATCCTGGTGATAAGGATGTTGCTGATCTATTGTATGCATCAATCCCATCATTAGCATTCACATCACAACTACTATCCTTATTATTACTATTAAAGGCATCATGCAGTCTTTTTTCTACACTCTGCAAAACATACAAGCTCCTGACATATTGATCCTGCTCAATTTCCCACCCGTCGGCCATGATGTGCACGCTGCCCTCTACTGCCTTGTCACACATCCTCAGTCTATGTATACCTGTCACTAGCCCCTTCTTCCAGTACGCATCATTTACTGGAGATAAGTAGGACCCTAAGACATCATAACCCTGGGCCATAAGGGCGTGCCGAGCTAGATCTAGCATTCTGAGATGCATGATGGTGGGGGGGTTGAAACTGCCACATGCCACGAGGATGATGGGATGCGTGCCGGGGCCTCCTTGGTTTCTATGACAAACAAGCTTATCGGTGGATATTGGGTAGATAGAGGCCGGTATGGGGGTGGAGGAGGTGGGGAAGTGGAACCAGGATGATAGTTTGGAGAAGAGCCTGCTGCTGGTGGAGGAGGAGGGGTGTTGTTGTTCAGGGGAGGAGGCATGGGCTTGGTGTGTATAGACAGCTGTGATTCCAACTGTTAGTAGGCCTAACCGTAAGTAATTAGGGAGCTTGGATGATGTAGTACTGGAATGCGTTGTGAAGTTCCTGCTATATCTGCCATAGTTGAAGAATATAAACCTTGACATCTGATCGATCGCACTGTGTTGTCGACTTGCTTTGAACTAGAATTTGTGGATAAATTGCATAATTGCATAGTTTGGTTGATATGATACACGTAAAATCAACATCTCCAATGCTCAGATCATGGCATAGAAGGCCTTCAAGGTGTCAAGTCTCTGGAAGAATTCTTCGAAGGAAAACTTATGAGACTGTGCAGGGCTACATGACATTGTAAATTCAACATTTTGTTCTAGGTTTTAATTTTCACAATGTTGCGAGCTGGAAGGCAAGTGTGCCGCCGGCTTTTGACCGCCACTGAAAATAACAAAGTGAGTTTTGCATCTTGTTATTGTAGACGTAGTGTTTTATTTGGAGAATCAGACACTTAACCCTTGAAAACCCATTGAATCACAGGCATTGAATATTAAAGATGGCTTTGGAATACCAGAACTCCGCTGGTTTGGGTAAGAGATTCATGTGGCCCGCATTTCCTTCGTTTTCATCACCATTTTCTGCTAGATACTTACCAATTTTCTTCTTACATGGCATCTGCAGCTCTACTGGATCTCGATTTGCTTCTGGTAATGAAGTCATCGGCATTGATCTTGGCACAACCAATTCCTGCGTTGCAGTGATGGAGGGCAAGGTAAGAGAATAATGCCGCCCCCTTCTTTTCTCCTACCCTACCACCTCCTCTCTTCACTCTCTTCCTCCACCAACTACCCTACCCAACTAACCCATCCACTATCTACCTATTTCAACCAAATAGGTCGCCAAGGTTATTGAGAATGCAGAAGGACAACGCACCACCCCATCTGTCGTAGCTTTCACCGAAAAGGGCGAACGCCTCGTCGGCCTGCCAGCCAAACGTCAGGCAGTCACCAACCCCTCCAACACAGTTTACGCCACTAAACGTCTTATCGGCCGTGGTTTTGACGATGTAGAGGTCCAAAAAGAATCCAAAATGGTCTCATATAAAATTGTCAGAGCAGATAATGGTGACGCTTGGGTGGAAGCTGGAGGCCAACGCTACTCCCCCTCTCAAATTGGAGCCTTCACTTTGGGCAAAATGAAGGAAACTGCTGAGAGATACCTAGGTAGAACTGTCTCCCAAGCAGTTATCACCGTTCCTGCCTATTTCAACGACCACCAGCGTCAAGCTACCAAGGATGCAGGCAGAATTGCTGGCCTAGAGGTGCTCCGCATCATTAACGAACCCACCGCTGCTGCTCTGTCTTATGGAGCTGACAAAAAAGAAGGTCTCGTAGCAGTGTACGATCTTGGCGGTGGTACATTTGATATCTCTATATTGGAGATTTCAGGAGGAGTGTTTGAAGTTAAAGCCACTAATGGTGATACATTCCTGGGTGGAGAGGATTTCGACAACACTCTGTTGCAGCACATGGTGGCAGAGTTTAAAAAGGCAGAAGGCATCGACTTGACAAAAGATAAGTTAGCAGTGCAACGTCTTAGAGAAGCTGCCGAGAAGGCTAAATGTGAGTTGAGCAGTACCAGCCAGACGGAGGTGAACCTTCCATTTATCACTGCAGACGCTTCTGGTGCCAAGCACTTGCAAATGACCCTGACCAGAGCCAAGTTTGAAAGCCTGGTCAAACCTCTGCTGGACCGTACTGTTCAACCTTGCCACAGCTGCATGAAGGACGCTGGTGTACAGCCGGCAGACATCAACGAAATATTGTTGGTTGGTGGTATGAGTCGCATGCCCAAGGTGCACGAAATGGTCAAGGACATTTTCAAACGCGACCCCAACAGATCAGTCAACCCTGATGAAGTCGTGGCCATGGGTGCTGCCATCCAGGGTGGTGTTTTGAGAGGAGATGTTAAAGATATTCTCCTCTTGGATGTCACTCCTCTGTCTCTCGGAATAGAGACCTTGGGCGGTGTGATGACCAAACTCATCCCCCGCAACACCACCATCCCCACCAAGAAGAGCCAAGTCTTCTCCACCGCAGCAGACAACCAAACTCAAGTTGGCATCAAGGTCTTCCAGGGAGAGAGAGAAATGGCAGGGGATAACAACATGTTGGGACAGTTTGACCTAGTAGGCATCCCACCAGCTGCGCGCGGCATTCCCCAGATTGAAGTGACATTTGACATAGATGCCAATGGTATCGTCCACGTGTTTGCTAAGGATAAAGCAACTAATAAGGAGCAGTCTATAACAATTCAGTCTTCTGGAGGGTTGAGTGAGGATCAGATTGAGAAGATGGTGGGAGATGCTGAGAAGTATGCTGCTAAGGACAAGGAGGTCAAGGATGCCATTGAAGCCAGAAATGATGCTGATTCTTCAATATACTCTGCTGAGAAGTCGGTTGAGGAATATAAAGATAAATTGCCTCAAAACGTGGTGGATAATATTAATACGGCTATAGCTGAACTCAGAGGGGTGATGGAAAGTGAGAATGCTCAGGAGATTAAGGCCAAGACGACAGCGCTGCAGCAAGCAACGATGAAGATTGGCGAGGCTCTGTCTGGCAAGACAAGCAGTGGTGGTGGTGGTGAAAGTGGTAGCGAAAATGTGGAAGATGCTGAGGTTAAAGATAAGAAGGAATGATAGATTGAATAGGAATGTCTTTTTAAGAAATTTACAGAAATGAAAAGGGTCTGCGTCTGCTCACCACGTCGGTGGCGTCTCCTTCAGATCATGAAGCTGGTGGTGGATGGTGACAGTGCGAGGATATAAAACAGAAACCTCTCAAAGTACAGGTGTAAATAAACAGAATGCGTTACAACTACAATTGACTTGAATTATACAGACTGGAAGAAGCTAGCTTGGTTTGACGAGAGATTCAAAATTTGTGGATCTTAAATCTCTTAAATCCCTTTACGTTTACTTATATTTACCGTTTGCAGTTACAAATCAAAATATGTCACAGAAGATAGCAGCAGAGCAAGCAATTGTTGATCGCCGTCAGCTGCTCAGCTGGATGTTGGCAGATCTTCACTCTCGAGGAAGAACAGTTCTCCTCCCCGTTGGCTGCAATGAAAACGATTATGACGCCTGGCTACTAGATGCTCTAAATGTAGACAGATTACTCAGGCAGATCGGCTCAGGTGGCAACGTGGATCTCGTCTCTGCATTTGTCCCGACCAATCAAACAGCCAACGCTCCTCACACCTCCACCTCCAAAACTAAGTCTCTAGAAGAAATAGCACACGAAGTCACACACGCAATGGACTCTCACCTACCACACCTATCCTCCAAGTCCCTCCAAATCGCCTTGACAGAAGACGAACTCGGTGAAATAGCGTATGCAGTCTTTATTGCAGCATGCAGCAACTCTGTCCAGCAGCTCTCTCCTAACCTCCACCAATGCCTCAGAGCCCAGCTGGCTCTCACTGAAGTCCACGCCGATGAAATAATCAGGACTGTGTCTGTTGCCAACAACCAGGGTGTTACGTCACTGGCTTTATTAGATGCTCATGTCAGGCTGTTGCAGGTTGTGAGACCCTCGTCATTTGATACTTTTAGGAATTTTGTCAGATGGAGGAATATTGTGACATCTACTGTTTGGTTGGTGTTGAGCCACGGGGCTAGGGATCTCTGGATTGGAGACAGTAGTACTTCATCATCATCAACATCAGCTAAATCTCTGTTGGCCAAATTGAAAGGGGGACTACGCCGGCTAGATGTCAACGATCCAGACGAATTTGACGAAGAGGAATATTCCCAAGCAGCCACTGCAGTCCACCAAGCAGCAGAAGAGATCGCCAAACGATGCTCCTCTGGGTGGGGTTTCTCATCAGGTTTAAGAATACGCCTCGCTGAAATGCTGCTGCGTGCTGCTTTTGATGCACTCGAGGAAGGTCAGTACTCTGAAGCAGCTGAAGAGCTGCTGTCCGTGTTGGGCAAGTGTGTGTGGAGCGATCTGGGGATTGATGCGCAGACGCATGCGGCGTTGTATGCTTGGAGTCATTTTAGGCAGTACATGGGGAGTGGTAATGTTGAGATGTTGGAAGCTTCTAGAAAAATTATAGCTACTGCTTCTTTTAGTAGTAGTCAAATGAATACGAGCACTGGTGGTGGTTGTGGTAGTGGAATAGTGTCCATAGTTGGACAGGACGAAGAAGGACAAAAAGGTGATGATGAGACAGATACTGGTGGTGTACCTCCTCCTTCCATACTCGGTTACACCACGACAACAATACCCACATCATCATCATCTTCTTCTTCTTCCACCTTGGCACTGGATGTACTGAGTTGCTTATCCGACGAGCTGTACAAAATGCTAAGTGACTATCGGAGGACCATAGTCGACCCCCGTCATCTCAAAGCGGCCATCGCCCTTCTTGCTGACATTGAAGCTTCCCGTGGCAGAGAAGAGTGCATGCCTGACATCATATCCTCTTGTATTTCCTCCTCCCTAGAACATGCCTTTGACCGTAAAGCTCAGGATCTAGAAAAGACGCAACAACTAGAGGAAGACAGGATCACCCTGCTTGCAGCAGCTACCAGTGAATTCCTGAGGAGTGAATTCAACGAGTATTCCCCCCTCATTCTCCCTCACTACCCAGCTGCCAGGAAAACGGCAGCCAGGACGTTGCATGGTTTATTTGGATCCAGGATGCTGCCTTGGCTGGTGGGTGTGGGTGCACTGAACAAATCGGCATTAGAGGCCATTAGGGCCAGTATCACCCTTGAAGATGCCCTGGTGAGTGAATGTAAAGAGCAGCCGCCCACTCCATGGGGAACAATGGAGCGCCTATCTCCGCTGCTATACAATTGGGCCCAAGGACAGACTGCTACGCTGAGCAGCTGGGTGGATAGAATATTAAAGCAAGAAGATTGGAGCAGAGCAAGCAACCAAAGAGCGGGGACGAGTAGATCTGTCACTGAGACGGTTAAAATGTGTCATGAAACGCTGGAAGCATTGTTTGATATGAAACTTTCTATTCCTCCTGGTGTAGTAAGATGCTTGGTGGAAGGTGTGGATGCAGCTCTCCAGAGGTATTGTGATTTCATTGAGAAGGATGTTGGATCCGCTGACGTGATGGTACCGCCACCTCCCCCGCTGACCAGGTATAAAAAAGATGTTGTAGCCGAGGTACAAGCAATGGAAACTCGAGCTGCTTTGGAAGCTCAAGGTGTCAACTTTAATCAACATGACGATGCAACAGGCAGCAACAATAATAATGGCAAAAAGTTGGGACTGAAAGGTGTCAAAACTAAAATAGAATCTGCACTCACCGCTTCTCAATGGTTGCCACCAATGAGCCCAGACCAGATGACCATTCTCATGTTATCCTACGATTCTCTTATAGTCCGGGCAAACAGTGTGCAGCATCTCTGTGATTGCCTCCCTGCATTGGAGCATCTCATCCTTGATAAATGGGAGGAAGCCAGGCCAGAGACGGTCAGAAAACAAGGTGGTGACCGAGCCTATGACTGGGTTCAGGGAATCTTCAACGCTACTAAAAAATCCGCTCTCACCACAGCAGAGTGCCTATGCAACTTTATAGGAATGAAGCTCATATTTGGTGGCATGAGAGACATCATATTTGAACGACTGTACAGGTTTCATGTCAGCTCTGCCAGACTGGAATTTGTCTTGCAAGAAGTGGATCGCAACTTGGGGGAGCTGTGCTCTAGAGCCCACGATGCTCTGCCGCCTCATTTAGCAAGGGCTATTGCATCTGCTCTGGTTGCAGCGATTAAGTTTGTCCTCCTGGATGGAGGTCCTTGGAGATTGTATACTCTTGGGGATATTGACATGCTGGAGAGTGATTTGGCTCAGTTGCGCGCTACGTTCTACTGCGGAGGGGAAGGTATTCCCCTGGATCAGATAGATGCAATTTGTAGACCAGTGAGCGACTTGATTGATGTGATGCAACTGGATACAGGTATCATTATTAGCAATTTAAAGTCTGCTGGAGGTGCAGCGGGGAGGTCAGCAAGTAGAAGGTTGTCGGGTAATGGTGGTGGCCCCTTGGCGATGAACCCTGATGTCATGCTGAAGGTTCTGTGTCATAGAGCAGATCATGCCGCTAGTAAATATTTGAAAAAGGAATATAAGATTCCAAAGAGGTTGCCTCTGATTGTGACTCAATCAGTGCAATCTTCAATTGAAAACTTCGGGAAGAGTTTGTCCCCTAGTGGGAAGAAGTAGAGGTTGGCATGTGTCTATAATCTGTAATGAATCAAAAACTCAAACCTTTTGCTCACCCCAAAGGGGCCCCGCAGGAGGCTGGGATTGCCGTGTGTAGCCCTCCTTCCAACCATGTAACATCAAATGAATCAACATATATAAAAAAATTCTTTTCAATGAACAATTACACACATCATTATTCTATAAATACACAAACTATAACATCATCATTCCAGGTGTGCCATGGTATTGTTGCCCACCACTCCCACTACCCCCCATTCTCTCAGCCTGCGGTGCTGTCCCCTTCCCTCCTCTCTTGATCATAGAACTGATCCTCTGAAACGCATCATTGGATTTCTCAATCAATTCCGATTGACTGGCATTCACTTTTGTAAGAGAAGCTAGCAGAATAGTAATTAAAATATCATTGACTTGAGTATTGTAAGAAGTTTCAAATTGTTGAGAATCCATGGCTGGTAATCTTGCTGACAGAGCAGCAGCATGTCGTACAATTTCATGATCAAATGGAACTTCTCCAGATTGCATCTTGATGAGCAAAGCGTGCAAAGCAGCTACCCTCTCCACCAGCATAGTCACGGCGCTGTGCATGCTGTTTAATTGTGATGTCAATTGGGTGCTACCTGCAAATGAGCCGGTGGAAGGGACAATACGAGCGACTTGGTCGACACCGATGCGTTCTGCTTCGCTGGTTGCAATGGTGAAATCTGACGAGACAAAGTGAAGCATGGGAGTGCCATCCTGGACATGTAGTTCACTTTCATATAGTGTAATAGGTAGCATGTTACCTTTTGTTTGTGTTTTTAAATCGGCATCTAATAGAAGGAAGACAGGGGACTCGTTGATGTCCAGGAGTTTTCTGTGGGCTTCCATGTCAGTGGCGGTGATAGTGGAGCCAGTTGCATACCACCCGACAATATCCAATTCAGGAAAGGTTTGATTATACTGCTCCATTTTCTTGACGACAAGTGGATGGTCTAGAGAGAAGCCATCTTCTGCTAGGTTGACTTCAAAGGAGTTGCTAATATCAACGGTGCGACCTGATTGTTGGCCGAGGAGGCAACCGACAACACGGATGGGAGTGATGGAGGAGGAGGAAGTGGACGCTCCGGAAGTGTTGGCGCGCTCTCTTGTGTTGTGGTCACTGATGTTGATGAATACGAGCTGTGAGATGATGGGAGGGGATATGTGTTGGTCAATAGGTGCTTGTAGGAGAGAGATTAAAAAGTGATCAAGGGATGGGATTGGTCAGGTTGCTTACCGGGTGCAGCTGGAACGTCAACCCACTTTGTGACTGCCTTATCGTATCATTATTCATATTGGTTATGCATTCAAAACGGGAAACAAGGTGGCACAGTGGAGTTTTTAAGTCCCTGACAATGGGTGCCCCAAAACGCCATAAAAAACTAGGAAGGTTTAATGCTCGATCGGTAAATGGATAGGGGCAAATTTTAAATTTTCACAATCTTCAAACTGACGCATATCCAATACATCCAGGGATTCTCACGATGGTGGGCTTTACACTGCAAGTTCAGTGTAATCGGCATCCACACACCCAAAACAAACCTCCTGCACGGCCTTCACCTCCCAAATCCACTACCATCCCACCAATCCCATCACAATGCATAGATAGACGCACTGCAATCATTTCATTTGCACTAACTCTCAATTCAACTCTCCTCCCGACATCCTCCGCCAAGGCCGCTGCCAACGACGCTGTTCAAGCTGGTCTTTCCAAATACGTAAAGAAGAAGAAACTTGATCGCATAGATACCTACCTTGCACCCCTCATAGAAGCCAAAGGCCAGTTAATTAGAGTAGGTAGAGTTATGCTGCAAGAGCCAGGGGAAGCTAGGAAGCTTCTAAGGAGTGGGATTTTTGCAGGGCTACGGGATGATGTCAGAGCAGTGGGAGAGTATGCATCTCAAAAGGAAGGCGAGAATGCAGCTACAGGTGCTGCTTTGGTGTCTGGATTCTTCAAACCATTGGAGCAGTTGGACTATCTGTTGAATAGGGATGCTAAGCAAGGTAAGCCAGGAGATGGAGAGGAGGAAAGGAAGGCTTTAGAAGAGACAATAGTGGGGTTGGAGGCCTTGTTATATAGTGCTCCCGATTCAGTTTTGAAACGAGCGCAATCAGTGGTGGATAGCTTTAAAGAATCAGACCAAAAGGGTAATACCAGTGGGGATGTGCCTGCAGTAGATACTCTCTCACTAGAAGGAGATAATCGAAGTGGTAGTGGCAATAGTGAAGCAGAACTACAGCGGTTGTCCAAGTTGTTGTAAAAAAAAAAGCAGTTACTGATAGTTTGATTTGGCATGGCCTGTCATCAGGATTGTTTTAAAATATAGTGACAATACATTCTCTGAGGAATATGGAGGTTAGGGAAACAAATTTGGGGGGAAGGGGAAAGG
>Ga0114919_10002639_pt1 | contig 14540 bp, 7 predicted proteins | sample BlataG_FD_88682 | JGI IMG/M metagenome (GOLD analysis project Ga0114919, IMG submission 88682) | Deep subsurface microbial communities from Black Sea to uncover new lineages of life (NeLLi) - Black_00105 metaG | ecosystem: Environmental > Aquatic > Marine > Oceanic > Sediment | place: Atlantic... | reverse complement strand
TTGAGCTTGGCCGTCGTCCGCGCCGCCCGCCCGAGCGAGACGATCTGCCGCACCAGGTCCATCTCCTCGGCCAGCCGCTCGTCGATCAACGACTCATCCGCCCGCGGATAATCACACAGGTGTACGCTGATGGCCGTACCATCTTCCCCTTCGTGCCTGCGTGCCTGCGTGCCTTCGTGCCTCACCAGGTTTTGATACATCGTCTCCGCGACGAACGGCGTGAACGGCGCGATCAGCTTGTTGAGCGTGGCCAGCACCTCATAGAGCGTGTTGTACGCGTCCCATTTGTCCTGATCCTGGTCTTGTGGGACAGGCCTCTGGCCTGTCGGTTCTGATCGGCCGGACGGCGGTCCCCCAGCTTCAGTGCCGTGCACCGGCCGCCAGAACCGCTCCCGCGCGCGGCGGACGTACCAGTTGGACAGGGCGTCCACGAAGTCGTTCAGCCGACCGGCCGCGGGATAGTTCTCAAAGCGGTCCATCCGCTCGCGGACGAACCGGATCGTGCGGTGCAGCTCGCTGCTGATCCACCGATCCAGCTCGCTGCGCTCCGCAACCGGCCTGTAGCCGGTTGCATCCGCGCGGGCTGAAGCCCGCGGCTCTTCACACGCTTCGTGGCTCCGTGGCTTCGTGGCTTCGTGGCTTCCTGGCTCAAACTGATCAATGTTCGCGTAAATATTGAAGAAGCTGAACACGTTATACAGCCGAATGAGGAACTCCCGCTGCGCGTCGCGTATGTTCGCTTCCAGGAACCGCACGGAAGTCCACGGCGTCTGCGCGCTGAAGAAGTACCAGCGCATCGCGTCGGCCCCGTAGTGGTCGAAGATGTAATCGGGCTCCCGATAGTTCTTGGCCCGCTTGGACATCTTCAGCCCGTCCTCGCCCATCATGTGCCCGAGCACCACGCAGGTCTTGTAGGGGTGCGGGTAAGACGCTGTGAGGCCGGAAAACTCCGCGTGCCCGTCGTCGACGCGTCCCGTGGCGACAGCTAGGTACGTGGGTTGCCCGGCTTCGGCGTGCTTCGGGGCGGCGTCAACTCGTTCGAGCGCCGCAGCCATCGCATCGATTTCCTGCTGTGACAACCCGTGGGAGCGGGCCTCTTCAACGAGTCGCTCTTTGACCCTGCCGGGATCTCCTGCCCCTGGCTCGCCTTCATCGATCCCGAAAAGGGTTGCCAGCATGTCAAGTCGTTCCTGCGGAACCCCTCGATCGCGTGCATCCTCGATAAGGCGCGCCATTTGATGTTTGCCGGCCGCGTCACTGAACAAGAGCGTGCTGATTGCCAACAAGCCGTAGAACCAGCCGCGGGTCTGGTCGATGGCTTCGCTGATGAAATCGCACGGGAAGCGCTCGGCAAACGTCTGCACGCTGCCCTCGACGTGCGGGAAGCCCCACTGGGCAAACGGCATGCTGCCGGCGTCCCACCAGCAGTCGATCACCTCCGGCACACGCCGCATGCGAGCCTTTCCCTTCGTGGCTTCGTGGCTCCGTGGCTCCGTGGCTTCTTCAACGAACGGGCTGGCGTACGTGATCGCGTCGATATACGGCTTGTGGACTCTCAAGTGGTCGGGCAGGTCCGGGTTCTCCTTCTTCGCCTGCTCCCAGAACTCCGTGCCCTGAACGTCGGGCTTGGCCAGCAGCTCGGCATACGAGCCGACCGCCTCCATCTGGCCGGTTTTCTCGCAGACCCAGATCGGTAGGGGGGTCCCCCAGTAACGTTCCCGCGACAAGGCCCAATCGACGTTGTTGCGCAAAAAGTCGCCGAAGCGGCCCTCCTTGATGTGGTCCGGCAGCCAGTAGATGCGGTCGTTGTTCTTGAGGAACTCGTCGCGGAACTGGCTGGTGCGGACGAACCAGCTTTTGCGCGCATACTGGATGAGCGGGTCGTCCTCCGACCGCGGGCAGAACGGGTACTCGTGCTCGATCGTCTCGCGGTGGTAAAGAATCCCGCGCTCGTCCATCTCCTGCATGATCTCTTCGTCACAGTCCTTGACCCAGCGGCCTCCCCATGCATTATCCACGACGTTCCGGCGGAACCTGCCGTCTGGGCGCACCGCGTTCAGCAGCGGCAGACCAGGTTGCCCCAGTTCGTGTCGGCCAAAACGCGTGCGCTGTTCCTGCAACAGATCGAAGTCCACTTCTCCATAGGCCGGCGCTTCGTGGACCAAGCCCGTCCCCGCGTCGAGGCTGACGAATTCCGCGGCAACGAGCCGCCAACCGACCGGCTCACGGTCGTGCCTGCAGCGTTGGGCTTCTTCTTCCGTCAGCGGAGCACTGAGCTCGCCGAGCTTCCGGTCGCCGATGGCGTGAATCCACTGCTGCAGCCAGTCGTCGTCCTCCGTAATCCCGTCGAAACACGATTCGGTCGGCACGCGGTTATAGTAGAACTGAGGAAACGGCGGCACGTAGCGCAGCCCGACTAGGTCGCTGCCCTTGCAGGTGGAGACGACCTCCAGCTCGTGTTTGACCTTTTCGGCCGTCGTGGCGACGAGTGCTTCGGCGATGTACAGGTACTCGTCGGTTGTCTTGTCGTGGACGAGGGCGTAGTCGATGTCGGGGCCGACGGCGGCGAAGTGGTTGCTGATCAGCGTCCAGGGCGTGGTGGTCCAGACGAGCAGGGAGATACGTGCTCCAGGAGGAGCCGCGGACTTCAGTCCGCGCGGCTCTGCGGCCGCGGCGCCGCTCGTATCACTTGAATCCGCGCGGGCTGAAGCCCGCGGCTCTTCATCGATAAGCGGGAATCTGACATAGACCGCGGGGTCTTTGACGGTGCGATAGCCTTCGCCGACCTCGCCGGCCGACAGGGCCGTCCCGCCCTGGGCCCACCACCAGACCACCTTGTGACCTTGATAGAGCAGCCCGCGCTCGAAGAGCGTCTTCAGCGACCACCAGACGCTCTCGACGTAGCTCTGGTGGTAGGTGATGTAGGCGTCTTCGAGGTTGACCCAGAAGCCGAGCCGCCGGGTCATCCCCTCCCACTCGCGCACGTAGCGGAACACGCTGCGGATGCAGCGCTGCACGAAGCGGTCCAGCCCGTACTGCTCGATCTCCTCTTTGCTGTGGATGCCGAGCTCGTTGCAGACCTCGATCTCGACCGGCAGCCCGTGCGTGTCCCAGCCGGCCTTGCGCTCGACCAGGTGCCCGCACATCGTCCGGTAGCGTGGGAAAAGGTCTTTCATGGCCCGGGTCAGACAGTGTCCGGGGTGTGGCATGCCATTGGCGGTCGGCGGCCCCTCGTAGAACACGAAGCGCGGAGCGCCCCGGCGCAGTTCCAGCGAGCGCTGGAAGACGTTGTGCCGCTCCCAGAACTCCAGCACTTGCCGTTCGGCCTGGGGGAAGTCGGATCTGGCCGGCAGAGGCTCAAACATCGGCTGCTCCGTGCGTTCGTCGCTCCTCATTCCGAACAAGCCCCGCAAGATACTACCCCCGTGCGTCTCTGGCTACTCCGCGGGCACGGTCGCCGACGTGGGCGCTCCCGCTCCCGCCGCGTCTCTCTTTGTATCGTCAAACAGGCGGATGCTTCGCCAGGCCCCGCGACGCCAGCGCCACCGCAGTAGCAGACCGAGCAAAATGATGTACACCGTGCACATCAGCCAGGGCCCGTTCAAGCCCCATTGCGGCAGCATGCGGCTCACGGCGTACCCGCCGCCGATGAAGATGCCCCACGACGACGTGCTGATCACGACCGCCGGCCAGCGCGTGTCCCCGGCCCCGCGCAGGGCGTTCATGTACGTGATGCACATGGCGTCGAAGACCTGGAAGATCGCCGCCCAGATCAGCACCCACGAGCCGGCCTCGATGACGGCCGGATCGGCGTTGAACAGCCACATCAGCGGTCGGCGGAAGAGCAGGAACGACAGCCCGACCACGCCCATGTAGGCCCCGGTCAGGCGTATCGCGATCCGCGTCTGCTGGATGGCGTTTTCCGGCTTGCCTTGCCCGATGGCGAACCCGACCTTCGAGCACAAGGCCATTCCCAGCCCGATGGCCGGCATGAACGACAGGTGCATGTATTGCAAGCCGACGTTGGTGGCCGCCAGGGCGACGGTGCCGAAGGGCGGCATGATCAGCACCATGAATACCATCCACGAGCCCATGTCGATCACCCATTGGATCGCGGTAGGAGCGCCGACGCGGAGCAGCCCCGCCATTTTGCCCCGGTCGAACGCGAACGAGCGCCGGGTGTGATAACGGCGGTCGAAGTTGGACAGCAGCATGGCCGCGGTCAGCACCGCGGCGCGGACACACCAGGCGATGACGGTAGCTACGGCCGCCCCGGCCACCTCCATCCGCGGAAACCCGAGATTGCCGTAAATCAGCAGCCAGTTGCCCACAAGGTTCACCACGAGCGAGGCCAGCACGGCGATCAGTGCGATGCGCGGGCGTTGCACCCCGTTGAAAAACCCGTTCAGGCCGATGCATACGACCGAGGGGGCGACCGACCACAGCCCGATCTCAACGTACTGGACTTCCATCGCCGCGACCTGCGCGGCGTGCTGGCCCAGGGCGGCGATCCAGCCAAACCACGTTTCCGTGGTCGCGGCGAGCGGAATGGTCAACAGCCCCATGACGCCGGCGATGTAAAAGCTCTGCCAGGCGTACCCCCCGGCTTGCTGCGGCTCACCGCGGCCGTCGGCCTGCGAGACGAACGTCTGCACGGCGTGGGCGACCCCCATCCCCAGACAGCCGACGACGAAAACGAACACCGTTGCCGGCGAGATGGCCGCCTGCGCGTCGGTCCCCAGCACCGACACCATGGCGAAGTCGATGAAGGTCATCGCCAGCCGCGAGACCATCATCAGGATCATCGGCAGAGCCAGGCGCAGCAGCGCCAGCGTCTGGTTCCGCGGGTCTCTGGTGTATGAGAGCGTCTGCGGCACGGCGTAGCCTTACGTCAGCTTGCGGCTTTGACGGATACGAAAAAACCCTGGGAGTCTTGCGCTCGCCAGGGTGCTCAGGCTCCGGTTCCTCATGTTCGGCGGAGGGCCTAGTGCTCCGTCAACCATCAAACGGTGGGTAGTGCGGGCGTCTCGCCCGCCTGAATGGTTCCCTCACCGCGGGCGAGACGCCCGCACTACCCGCGGGCGAGACGCCCGCACTACCCGTCAATCGACGGCTGACAGAACACTAGCCCGGCGCGTGAAAGCCTCCCTTAATGAATACGCACGGATTCCAGATTGTCGGCAGGACCACGGCGGCAGCTCCTGGTCACGCACATTACTCTGCGCCACGCCGCTGCTTGGCGCACCTCCCCGAGTCGCTTCCGTTTATAATGGATTCTCAGCATCGGTCAAGCGTCCTACGGTTCCAACGATGGTCCCTTAATATAATGGACGCATCGGTCGGCATCGCTAGAGTGCACTTAAACCGGGCGGCTATGGCCGCGTACAAGGAGTGGTGCCGGATGCCCAGGTGGCTGATCGGAGGGTGGCTGTTCGTCGTGGCGGGGGCCGGCCTCGCCCACGCGCAGCCGGTGCAGGGCGACGTGCGGGCCGTGGGCTTCCGCACGCCCGGCCAGACCGGGTTTGTGCTCCGCGAGGGCCAATGGTTCCCCATCCTGGTCGAGCTGAACGCCGCCGGCAGCGAGCATCAGGAGGTCGTGCTGCGCTGCGAGTGCCCCGACCTGGATGGCGACCGCGTCGCCTACCTGAGCGAGCGGGTGACGCTCACCGGCGGGGGCCCGTCGCGCTCGGCCTGGTGTTACGCGATCAGCCTGACCGGCCGGTCGTGGCGGCCGACGCTGGACGTGCTCAGCGCGGACGGTGTGCTGATCACCCGTTTCGACCTGCCGCCGTTCGAGTTGATCAGCAATGATGAGATGTTGATTCTGGACATCAGCGCGCGGCCGGTGACCGGGCTGCGTGCCGTGGGCGGCCAGCCTGGCATCCCCGACCGCCGCTACTATCGCGACGTCATCGTGGGCCAGATGCCCGCCGCCGAGCTGCCCGACCGCTGGTGGGGACTGGAGGCGGTGGACGTAATCGTTTGGGACGAGCCCGATTTCGATCCCAAGACCATCAGCCCGAACCAGCTCGAGGCGTTGATCGAGTGGGTCCGCAACGGCGGGGAGTTGGTGGTCGGCATCGGGGCGAGCTGGCCGCGGATCCAGAAAAGCCGCTTGGCCGAGATCATCCCGCTGCGGGGTGACGCCCCGCCGGTGACGACTCGGCTGCTGCCGCGCTTCCTTGCGAGCCTGGCCGGGAACGTAGACGAATTCAAGGCCCCGATCTCGGTTGCCATCGCGCAGCCGACTACGGGTGCTTTGCCGACCTTTACGGATCGGCTGCCGACCGGTCAAAGCGTCAATCTGATCGTCACGGACCTGGTCGGCTCCGGGCGTGTGACGGCGGTGGCAGCCAGCCTGCGCGATCTGAACAGCGTTCAGCCGCGGCTAATCCCGCCCGCCGGGACGCGCGCCCTGTTCCTCAAGCTCTTCGACCTCAACCCGAACACGAAGGAGTTCCTCGAAAGCGAGGCGCGTAGCAGCGTCGGCCTCATGGGTTCACGGAAGCTGTATGGCAAGCTGACCGAGCCGATCGAATTTCGGCAGATTGGCGGGCTGCTGATGCTGGCGGCGGCGGGGTTCGTCACGATCTACATCGGGATTTCGACGCTGGCGAGCTGGGGTTGGTTGCGACGGCGTGGGCTCACGCGCCTGAGCTGGACGGTGTTCGCCGCCCTGGCCGTGCTGGCCAGCGCTGTCAGTGTGGGGGCGGTCGGCCTGAGCCGCGGGGTCTTCGGGCGCGTGGACGCGCTGAGCCTGATCGACCTGGAAGGAGGGTCGAGCCAGGCGCGGGCCATGTGTCTATTCGGCTACCGTAGCCCCCGGCGCCAACGCGTCGATCTATCCCTGCCCGGCGAGGGCAACTACTTACGCGCGCTGACCCCGGTCCCGGATGATCCGAGCCAGTATGCCACGCCCGAGCGCTACACGGCCGTCACGCGCGAGGCGTTGCTGCGCGACACGCTCATGCGGGCCACGCTCAAGCAGTTCGAGGGCTTCTGGCAAGGGCAGCTCGACGGGACCATCCGCGCCCAGCTCGTGGCCGACCGCCGCAACGGCAAGATCGCTGAGAACAGTTGGATCCAGAACGACCTGGACGTTGACCTGGCCGGCGGTTACCTGCTTTATCTCGACCCGCGCCTGGTGCGCCGGGATGACAGCGTGGACCGCGCCGCCGGACACACGAGCGCTTATCGCCTGGATTATCGCGGCGGCGGTCCGGTCCCGCCGGCGATCAACGTTCTGGCCGTGCGCCTGCCGGCGATCAAGGCCGGCCAGCAGATTCGCCAGCTCGGTGCCCAGGAATACGCCGACTACGAGAAGGCCTGGAACGGGCCGCGCGGCTGGAATACGCGCCAGAACCCCGACCCCAGCAAGGAACCCGACGATCTGATCACCCTCTGGCACCGCCAGCAGCTCTGGGCCGCCGACGTAAGCCCCGCGCTCGGCATCAGCAGAAGCGGGTTCAACGAGACCGCCGTAGCGGCCTTTCTCGCCGCGACCCGCAACTTCTATCTGCACAACAGCACCGGAAACTTCGACTCCTGCGGCACGCCGCTCACCACCGACGGCCTGGTGGATCGCGACATTTCGCACTGGCTGCTGCGGGGGCAGGCCGTGCTGTTGCTGATGGCCGACGATCCCGGACCGGCCGTGCTGCACGGCGACGGCAAGCCGATGAAACCCGAACGCGGCCGCAGCCTCTATCGCGTGCGGGTTCCCATCCGTTACGGACAAGCGCGGCGGGGGACGACGCCATGATCATTCAAACCATCAACCTGACCAAGCGCTACGGGAAGCTCGTGGCCCTGAACAACCTCCATTTGAACATCGAGGAGGGCGAATGCTTCGGGTACATCGGGCCGAACGGGGCCGGCAAGACCACGACGATCCGCATCCTGGCGACGCTTTTGCAGCCGACCTGGGGCGAGGCCCGCGTCTGTGACCACGTGGTGGGCTACGAGAGCCGCAAGATTCGCCCGCTGATCGGGTACGTGCCTGACTTCTTCGGGGCCTACGAGGACATGGTCGTCCAGGAATACCTCGAGTTCTTCGCCAGCGCCTACAACATCACCGGCAAGAAGCGCACGCAGATCGTCGGCGACGTGCTGGAACTGACCGACCTGAGCCACAAGCACGACGCGCTGGTCGATGGGCTCTCGCGCGGCATGAAACAACGGCTCAGCATCGCCCGCGTGTTGCTGCACGATCCGAAGGTGCTGCTGCTCGACGAGCCGGCCAGTGGGCTCGACCCGCGCGCCCGCATCGAAATCCGCGCCCTGCTCAAAGAGCTGCACCGCATGGGCAAGACCATCCTGATCAGCTCGCACATCCTGCCGGAGTTGGCCGACCTGTGCACCAGCCTCGGGATCATCGAGCAGGGGGAGCTGGTTTATCTTGGTTCGGTGGCCGAGGCCCTGCGGCGGGCGCGCGTCGGCACCGTCGTGCACGTCGTCACGCCGGACGACCAGGAACGGGCTCGGCTCGTCTTGTCCGAGCTGCCGGGCGTGCACGTGGCCCAGATGCAGGATGGGATGCTGGTGTTGAATCTGGACGCCGAGACGTCGGACTTCAGCTTCATCGCGCGGGCGATGCTCGAGAACAAGCTGCGCGTGCAGGAGATCAGGCAGGAAGAGGTGAACCTGGAGACCGCGTTCATGCGGCTGACGAAGGGAATCGTGCAATGACGGAGGCGTTTATTTGCATTTGATGTATGTGGACGAGTCCGGTGACCCCGGGTACCCAGCGCCAGGGGATCCGTTCCCTACGACGGGTGGTCCATCACGGTATTTCGTGCGGGCTGGGCTTGTCCTGCACGGGTGGAAATGGATGCGGGTCCACGAGATGGTTGCGGATTTCAAGCGCTCCCGCGGTGTGGCTTGGGACGCTGAAATCAAGGCGACGGACCTTCGTAGGGGAAGCGGGGCATTTGCTGGTTGGTCCGTTGCCGAGCGACGGCAATTCCTGATGGACCTCCTGGATTCGATTGGCCGCGAACTGGACGTTCATCTGCTGGTAGTGGTCATCGACAAGGAACGCGTTGATCGCGGCGCGCGAGCGCGGTTCGCGAACCCCGCCGTAAGATCGCTCGAGCTGTTGTTGGAGAGGTACAACGGCTTCTTGGCCGAACAGCCAGACAAGTCTGGGATGGTTATTCTCGACGCCGTCGAATCCAGCAATGACGAGAACCTGCGATACTTTCAGAGCTATCTCCTGCAGTTCTCCAATCACATTGAAGTGCGCCGTATCGTCGAAGGGGCTCTGTTCATGCCCTCTCACACGAGCAACCTGCTGCAGTTGACGGACGTCTGCACGAACGTCGCCTATCGGCGATACGCCAGAGAGGATTCCAATCAGGACGAATACGGGCGGATCCGGGCGCGTGTATATGCGGAGAAGGTCTGGCCATAAAAAGAGCGGCCAAGGAGGAATAATCCTCACCAGTCGCCGAAGCGGCTGTCTTGGTCGCACCCATAAGTATCGTGCGAATTACCCCAGAGTCAAGCGAAAGTGGCGAGAATGTTTGACGACGAGTGTGAGGAAGGCGGCCAGGAACGGAACGGCGGGGTGCCTGCGTCTGGTCGGGTCGCCAAGGGCATCCCGCAAGTCATTGCGGGACAGCGGCTTGCGCGCCACTGACGGGGTGGCGAGCTGAAGGCTAGTGGTTATGGGACTCCTACGCGACATCGGACTCTGGCTCTGGCGGCTGCTGCCCGCCAACCCGATCCTGGTGCGCGTGGTCGGCGGCGGTGGTAAACGAAGCCGCCACCTGTGGGCCCGCTGCCTCTACCTGGCCATCCTCTTCGTCGTCATGATCGTCATGGGGACCGGCCTGCTCAGCAGCGGGTCGCTCGCCTCGCTGGCGAAGAAGTCCACGCAGACCTTCATGGCGGTCAGCCTGGTGCAGCTCTTTTTGATGGCGTTCATCGCCCCGGTTTTCACCGCCGCCGCCATCACCCAGGAGAAGGACGCCAACACCTACCATATTCTGCTGACCACCCCGCTGACCAACGGGCAGATCGTGCTGGGCTCGCTGATGAGCCGGCTCTATTTCGTGTGGGTCCTGCTGCTGTCCGGGCTGCCGATCTTCTGCATCACGATGATCTACGGCGGGGTGACCACCGCCGAGGTTTTCCAGAGCTTTGCCCTGGCCGCCTGTACCGGACTGGTCACCGGTGCCCTGGCGATCACGATCAGTGTGTTGAGGGTGGGCACGCGACGAACCATCTTCGCCTTCTTCCTGGGGGTGGCGGTGTACCTGCTGGCCGTTGGGGCTTTTGGGTACTCCTCGTACGGGTGGCTGTCGGAAGCGCCGCTGGGCGCCGGCTTGCAGCGTAAGATGAGTTGGCTGGCGCCAATCCATCCTTTCCTGGCGTTGCTGGTCGTCACCGGCCAGACGCCGGCCCCGCCGCCCTCCGACGTTTATCACTACGGCTGGCCGTGGCGTTGGCTGCTGGCGTACCCGCAGTACGGCTACCTGACGCTCACGACGTTGGCCTCGGCCGTCATGATCCTGATCAGCCTGCTCTTCGTCCGCCGGGGTGCCAAGGAGGGCGAGGCGACCGTGTTCACGCGCATCCGGGACTTCTTTGTACGTCAGCCGGCCGGCGGCGAGCTCCGCCACAAACCGCGCCGCGTGTGGCGTAACCCCATCGCCTGGCGGGAGGCGGCCACACGGGCGTCGGCCGGCGGCCGCTCCACCTTGCGCTGGACCGTGGCCGGGGCGGGGATGTTGGGCGCCATCGTCCTGCTGGTTGCCTACCTGACCAACTGGTGGGGCCTTCAGCCGGCCGGGCTGGCCGGGCAAGTCCGCCTATGGCTGCTGGTGGTGGTGTGGATCGAGTTGGCCGTGATCTTGCTGCTGGTGACCAACACCGCCGCCATCACGCTGACGCGCGAGAGAGAATCGCTGACCATGGAGCTGCTGTTGTCCACGCCGCTGACCAGCCAATACATCATCGCCGGGATGCTCCAGGGGCTAGTCCGCTTCGTGGTGCCGCTGATTGCCGTGCCGACGTTCACGCTGGTGCTGTTCGTGCTGGCCGACCTGCTGCGCGGGCCGGGGCAAACGCCGGTGACCTCGCTCGAAGCCGCGTTGCTGACGCCGCTGTTGATGATCGCCTTCGCCGCCCTGGCCGCGATGGTCGGCCTGCAATTCTCGCTATTGTCGAGGAAGACGGTGCAGGCGGTGATGATCAGCACGGCGATCGTCATGGGGGCGGCGGGGCTGCTGTGGGGCTGCGGCATCGTGATGGGCAATGCCGGTCATTATGTGGCGGGCGTGGTCTGGCCGTTCACGCCGTTTCCGGCCGTCCAGGCCTTGATCGATCCGGGATCATTGTTCGCGGCCGGCAGCACCCCGTCGGCTACGGACATGCTCAACGTTCGTGTAACCCGGCTGTTTTTCAGCCTGATCTCGATGGCGGTCTACGCAGCCGTCACGTACAGCTTGTACAAGAACATGGTCCGCAGCTTCGACATGACCGTCCGGCGGCAGTCAGCGTAGCCCGCTTCGCTTGCGCCTCAACTGCCGATGAGGACGGTGAAGCAACCCAACGCGATCGCGTTGCCGGCACAAACGCTGGGGGGACCGATCGGATCAGCGACGCGGGCCGCCGGCATGAAGCCGATCAGCACCGTCATGCTGCCCGTGAGGATGGTGCCGGTGGCATGCGGAACGGGTCCGTTGAACATCGGACAGGCCGCCTGATCCATCGCCGGCATGCCGCGGACCGCGGGCATGTTGCCGATCAGGACCGTCGGGCAGCCCGGCCCCACGATCGCCCCGCCGTGCGCGCATAGATCGCCGATTCGCGCCGCCGGCATGCCGGCCCCAGGCGCGGGTGGGCCGGGGATGGTCGGTGGCGTCGGCGGCTCGGGCGGACCGCCCTCGCCGAACCCGGCCTCCCACGCGGCCATTCCCGCGTCGTAGGCCGCTTGGGCGGCCTTGGAAACCGGCTCCTCGGGCGGCTTGGGATGGCCGTCCCAATAATCGCCGACCGCATTGGCTTCGTCTTCCACGCTCATTCAGCACCGTGACCCTTCGTACGCGGCTCCCTGTGCTTCCCAGTTCGTTTTGCCCGGGTTGGACTGCTTCTGGCCGGCGGCGTGCGCGGCGGCGCGGAGCGCTACTTGCCTTCCGGTTTCTCGTCAGTCGGCTTTTCGGCTTCGCCTTCGGACTCTTCGGCGGCGGGCTCCTTGGGCTTCGGACTGGGCGGTTGTCCGGTGGCCTCCTTGGATTCCTCGGGCTCCCAATAGAGAATGTCGTTCTGCTCGGCGTTGCAATGCTCTTTAGCGTACTCGCTCTGCTCCTCGTTCAGTTGGCCGTGGTAGAACTCGACCGCCCGGGCGCAGCTCGTGACGTATTTCTTCAGGTCCTGCTTATCGCCGGGGGCCAGCACCCCCTTGCGCGTGGCGGAGGTGCGGAGCAGCTCGAAGCCGTCGCTGAACGCGGTGGCCAGTTGCGGTGGCTCCGTCGCTTTGCAGTCCAGTTGCAGGATCATGGCCGCCCAGGTGCGCAGGTCCACGTAGGCGTTGCGGTCGAACCGCAGGTAGCAGCGCCCCGCGTCGCGCCGCTTCCGCTTCATGTCCTTGAGCTTGAGTAGCTCGTGTTTGCGCTTCTTGGCCTGGAGGACGGTCGGCAGCCGGTCGTTCTGCAAGTCCTCCAACTCGTAGTACGCGACCGCGGCGTCCTCGTCGCTCTCTATCTTTGGCTGCAGCGAGGACATCTTGGTGCTGATCGGCCGGGCGATCATCTGCTCGTCGGCACCTTCGGGCAGGTGGAAGAACAGGTCGACCAGGCGGGCGTAATACTGCGGCGCCAGGTAGTGGCCGGTCAGGTGCGCGTAGTAATCGGCGGCTTGCTTCTGCTGGGCGTCGTCACCCAGGTCGCCGAGCAAGGCCACCGCCGTGAGCGAACGTTCGAGTTGCGGAGCTTGTCGCTCGCGCTTGTCGAGCAGTTTCGGGAGCTGCTCGACCCGCTCGTTGAGCGCGTAGAAGCGCATGAGTTCTCCGCAGCGGGACACCTGGCGATCGTCGAGCTCGTCTCCTTCGAGGGTTTTCTTGACGAACTCATCGACGAACGTCGGGTCGGCCCGCTTGGGCAGGGCGACCAGACCTTCGTACTGGCCACCCTTGACGAAGCGATTGAGCAACGGTTCGGCGAACTTCTTGTCCTGATAACCGTCCGGTGGTTCTGGCAACATGGCAGACAGCAGCTCCTATAGGTTCGACCCAGGGGCGGGCTGGAGGCGGCGCAGGTTCCCCAGCACGGACGCTGACAGCGTGCGGAAGCGGGTGACCGGCGAAGCGTTGGCGCCGCCCATCGTTTCGATAATGGCTTGCAGGTTATTGACGTTCTTGCGGACGACGGCGTACTTGACCGTGAGCGGGTTGTCCGACATGCGCTTGTGGATGAGATTGGGTTCGCGGTTGATCGCCGACATCCACTCGGAATACGCCAGGTGTGCGTTGTCGTCGTAGTTTGAGCCGTCCCAGTCGCTCTCAGTGTTGGTGGGCCTGTCATAGGAAGTAGTATGAAAGGCGTCCAGCAGCACATGGCCGGCTTCGTGCGTGAGCACCGTTCGCCGTGTGGCCCCGCCCTGATCGAGGAACACGGCCATCGAGTAATCCCGCCGCGGTCGCAGCCGCGCCCGCACGTCGCGGTAAGGCAGCAGCGCTTCACCGAGCAGCGTCGCGCTGGCAAAGTCGTTCACCAGCATCACGCACAGGTGCCCGGTGTCGGTGTTGTAGCTCTTGGCCGCGGCTCGATAGTCCAATCCGCCGACCATTTGGGCGTCCCTGCCGTTGGCCTCACCGTATTGCGCCTTGGCGGTCCTGACGTGATTGTTGAGCCAGTTGCCGGTGTGGGCCAGCTTCTGGTCGGAGTCGTTGGATGTCGCGGACAAGACGCGCGCCGGCGTGTCGTCCGTGTTGAAGCACAGAATGTCGCACGACCCGAAGCTCTCGGAAGAGCTCTGGACGGGCGGATTCGTAGACATACGGCAGCGCACGCCGCGGGCCCGCAGCGCGGCGACCAGGCGACTGGCCGTCTGCTGCGGCGTGTGCTTGCGTTGCGTCTCGATGCTGGCCTCGACCTGGCCGCTGGAGAGCGACACCCGCACGCGCATGGTCCCGCCGCCAGACGCCTTGACCCCGTTGTAGTCGGAAACGCCGATCATGTTGCGGGGGAGTGGCACGTCATGAATCCGGTTGTCCACGAGCTCGACGCCGACGTTCGCCTGGGCCAGTGTCGAGCGGTAGTTGGTGTAGATCATGGTATTGATGTCGTTGTCGGAGATGCCCGTGCCCGCCGCCCCGCCGATGCGGTACACCTTTATCCGCAGGACCTTCTCCGACTTGCCGACGTCGGCCGTGGTTCGGGCGCGGCAGATCGCATCCGGATTGGTCGCGCCGCAGTCAGGGTTGAGCCGGTCGGCGTTCACGCGTAGATCAAGGATCTCGATGCGATTGTCGGTGGTCTTCGGCGTGACGAGCGTCTGTTTGGAGACGTCAGTGCCGAGGTCGGGCGTGGGGCTGG
>Ga0114919_10002638_pt1 | contig 14540 bp, 16 predicted proteins | sample BlataG_FD_88682 | JGI IMG/M metagenome (GOLD analysis project Ga0114919, IMG submission 88682) | Deep subsurface microbial communities from Black Sea to uncover new lineages of life (NeLLi) - Black_00105 metaG | ecosystem: Environmental > Aquatic > Marine > Oceanic > Sediment | place: Atlantic... | reverse complement strand
GACATCGAAAACAACACCGTTTAAGAGAAACGGTAAACATAAGGCTAGCATTTGCAGACTTTTATAGTAACGACTGGACTAGGGAGGACCATTATAGAGAGTCAATAGCCGCGCTTCAAAAGCTTACAGACTTCGTTTTTGATAAATTAGACACACAAGGATGTTTTAGTTTTGAAAGCGATGTAGGCAAGGATATAGTGCCCAAATGGGGCGAATTTACCCGAAAGGGAGTAGAAAAGAAAACGTTTAATGAATACCTAGACGCTATCGAATGGAGCTTTAAACTAGGTATATGTAACTGTTAATTAATATTATGGGAGTATTTTGCGCCTGTGGAGGCGACAACACCAACGGAAACACGGGTAAAAGCGTAAGTGCTTTGCAGTTAAAACGCCCGTCATGCTATATCTTTATGGCAACAACTGCCAATGATGGCACAAAAAACACAATTTTAGAAAGTGATTTTAGTAACGGGGTTTTGCCTGAATTGTTTATTCAGCAGAAAATCAACCACATAGACCCATCAAAGCGGTGGTATATTGTACAGGACTTGCGATCTGTAACGAATGAGCGTGCAGATCCTGAACGGCAAAGTTTTGACGGTGGGCAAAATACAGTAATTACCGCAGAAGGGTTGCGTACTGTTTTAGCTACGGTAGTAGATGCTAACGCTAGATACAAAAAGAACTTAGATAGATTGGCGTGTAAATACCCTCTTTCTTTCTTTGAGGTTGATGAATGCGGAAGTCTTGGAGGCACGGAAAACCCTAAAGACTCTACTATATTTGAACCTCACGCTATTGCAAAGAAAACATTCTATGCTAAGTTAATGAAAGCGCAAGGGTCGGACTCGCAGACATTGCAGATTAGCTTCGAATATTCTGATGTAGAAGACGATGCAGATGAAGACATTATCCCTTCTAATTCATTGGGGGTTGATTTATGCAAAGAAGACAGTTTATTGAATTTACTTGTGTCTTATAGTGGCATCGCAAATACAGCATTTACCGCAACGCTTAATTTAGAATACGGTGGTTTTCCTAGCATTGTACAATCAGGGTTGTTAGTGGCTGATTTTAAACTATTAGATACTGTCACTGGCTTGCCTGTCTCTTTGACTTCTGTGACGGAATCACCTAAAGGCACTTATGCATTTGTAAGCGATGCAATGACCGCGGGGAATGCGATGCAATTACAGATTGCTGATGATGGCACTAAGTACATTAAAGAGGGGTTTGAAGTCCAAACTAAAACATTTGACGCAGTAGCTTAATGAAGTACAATAATACATCATTTAGCAAAAATGCTTGCAGCAATATGACACTTAGCCGCTTTAAATTGCTTTATAGTGATAAATTAAAGGGGTATGATTTGAGGAAAGTGTTTGCAGAGCTTGGAGGAAAACAACCTAAAAAGCGGCAAAGGTGACGGAAAAAGAATAGAATGTTTGAAGCAATAGAGAAGTTAGCTAAAAGAGCGCATGAATTAAATAATGATTTGATCATGCGCTCTATTTTTGAACAAGAACCAGACTTCAAAGAATTGGTCATAGAGCTAAACACTAACAACCAACTGTTTGAAGGAATAGACTCTAATGGCGTTACCTTATCAAGTATTGGGGGGAAGTATGCTGATGTTACAATAGCTTTTAAGAGGAGCAATAGCCAGCCATTCGATAGAGTTACACTAAAAGACACGGGGGCTTTCTATGAGTCGTTTAATGTTCGTTATGAAATGGGGGGTATTGTAATAGACGCTGACACTATAAAGGAAGGTGACGACTTACGGGAAAGATGGGGAAATGATATACTAGGGCTGACTGATGAAAGTATTGAGAAGCTAGTTTTTTTCTTAGTACCTTTAATTGTAGAATTTATCGGAGATTATTTAACACAAGATTTATGAGCCTACTGTCATTAATCAATCCAAAACCTAAATACTACATAAGCATTTATGATTGTCCTATTGGTACATTTGAAAGCATACTAAAGACTTTGGATTACTCTAAACTGTGCTATGAAGGCAAAATGAAAGATAGCACACTATCCGATGTGTGGATTAAAATATACAGTGAGTTTATAGAGGTATTCGGTACGCCTGATACGTATAAAAGATACATGGCTTTAAGGGTTAAATGGGTAACAGAACAGCGCAAAATATGGTGTAATGGGCAAAAGTATAGAGAAAGCTTTGCACAAATATACAAGCAAGAAGCTGATGAGATCACCAAGGGAGTAAAGGATGACTTCCACAAAGCAATTGCTTATGTATCGAAAGAAATGAGGTTTAGAATTAATCCGAAAGAAATAACAGTTTTTGAATTTTATGGTTATGTCAAGTTATTAGAGAAAAATGGCGAAGAAGTTAGAAAATAAGCAATTACTAGCAGATGACTTATTAAAGCCATTGGTTGATGTGTTAGACGAAGCTCTTAAGAGGATTCGCCTAATGGATGATGAGCTAAAAAACCTGATCAAAACTCAGGAAAAACTAGCTAAAACCACGCCTTTAGATAGCTATGAGAATATAAAAACAGTAGAAAAGTCTATAAAAGACGTAGATCAAGCATCTGAAAAACTTAGTAACAATGAGAAAAAGAGGATAAAGCTGCTTCAACAATTAAGCGACTTAACAGAAGATCAAGCGCAAGCTAATGAAGAGTTAAGGCAAAGAGCAAACGAGCTAAGAAAGAGCCAAAGAGAGTTAGCGAAGGAGAATCTAGGGCTTGTCGATACATACCAAAATCAAAGCGAAGAGCTTAATAAAGCTAGAAGGCAATACAAAAACCTTTTTCTTGAAACAGAGAAAAACAGGAAGGGGTTAAAGGGGCTAGCTTTCAGGTTTACGAAAACTGGTAAAGAGCTGGTTAAATTAGGGAAGGAAGTAAACAAGGCGGATAAAAAGTTAAAAAAATTAGATAATAGTGTAGGGCAAAACGTTAGGACAGTAGGAGACTATGTTGGAGCGTTGAAGAAAGGAACTGTTTCTATGACAAAGTTTGGGGCGGCGGCCGTTGCTTTTAAGGCATTGGAAGGGTTAGCCAAGTCATTTCAGTCAAACTCAACCAGTGCAGCTATATTTGATAAAACATTAGGAGCAATCACTGCTACCGTTTCCGTAACACTTAACACATTAGTTAGTGCTATTCCTGCGGTTTTAGGGTTGTTGTCTTCTTTAGGATCTCAATTTCAAAAAGCATTCTTAGAAGTTAAACTATTCGGAGAAGAGTTAAAAAACGTATTTGGCACAGGGGACAAAAAGAGAATAAAAGAGTTAGAGGATTCAATTGCATCATTAAACAAAGAGATTGAAAACAACAAAGGGTTTGATGATCTTTCAAAAGCGTTTGATGGTTTTTTTGATGATGTTACCAAGGCAGTAGAGGCAAGTAATAAACTAGTGGACGCTACTCAACGATCTAGGTTAGCCGTGATTGCATTAAACAACACCTTATCCAAACAGGCTGATAGTATCAAATCATTATCTGACGAGGTTAAGGATATTACCCAAAGTAATGAAAGCTTAATTGAAGCACAAGTGCGTCTTGAATCTCAATCAGGTAATAACTTAATTTCTTTACAAGATAGAGCCAAAGCGACTAAAGATCTTTTTGTTATAAATGCAGCAGTTGCAGAACAAAATGTAAAAATAGCACAGGAAGAGCGGGACTTAGCCGCACAAAGGGTTAGGCTCACTGAAATAGGAAGTAAGGACGGTGCTAAAAATATTGAAGCACGGGAGCAACTAGCAGCGGCTGATAAAGCATTAGCCGAAGCGCAAGCCAATGCAACAAAGGAACAATTAGACGCACAAAAAGAGCTTGCGGATATTCAAAACGACATAATAGAAAGGAACTTAGATTTTGAAATTGATGCAACAGCCGCAAGAATAGACGCTAATGCAAAGCTTATAGCGGACGAAACGCAAACATTTGCAAAAAGAAGGGCGTTAATTGTAGAAAATAACAGATTGAGAGAAAAATCATTTAGAGATAGTATAGAAGAAATAAGCAAAGGCATTGAGGCAGGAAAAGAAAAGCTAGATTTTGATAAACTAGTAGCTTTAAATGATACTAAACTAGTAGCGCAAGCTATTGAAAATTCAGGTTTAAATGACAAGCTAGCGGCAAGGGCTTTAGAAATCATAAAGGAAAGAATAGCATTTAATCAAGACCAATTCGAAAGCGAACGCGATCTAAACCAAGCACGAAACGAAGGATTTGAAATAGAACAGGAAATACTATTTTTAGCTGAAAGGTTAGAGATAATCAGGGCTAACCGAGGCGAAAACATAAAAGAGCTTGACGCATTAGAACAAAGAATCCTTTTAAATGACCTTGAAAGAATTAACCAAAGGCTCGGAAACATAAAGAAACTACGAGAGGAAGAAGCTAACGAGCTTAAAGCTAAAATAGCAGCGTTAGAAGGGTCAACTAGCGAAGAGGATAAGGTTATACTAGAAAGCTACAACAAACGGTTACAGGCATTAACAGGGCTTAGTAAAGAAGAACTAGACTTGCTCAAAGAAAAGGCGGAAACTGAAATTGAGATTGAGCAGAAAAAGAATGAAAAGATAATCGAGCAAAGAACAAAGTTACAAGAAACATTAAGCGAGTTAACGGATGCTTTTTTTGATGCTAGGTTCGCAAGGCAAAACGAACAGCTAGACAAGCAGCTTGAAGCAGAGAAAACTAGAACGGAACAGTTAAGAGAGCTTGCAAAGAACAATGTTGAAGGCGCAACAGAAAGTTTAGCTTTGCAGCAAAAGAGAGAGGCGGAGATTGAACGGGAAAGAGAAAGAGCAAGAAAGAAACAGGCAAAACAAAAAGCGTTTTTTACTCTATTGGACACTGCAAGCGCAAAAGCGGCAGCAGGTGATGAAAACGCCATAGTTAATACTATCTTTGATGCGCAAGTATTAAAAGCCTTTGTGCAAACCCTTCCTAGCTTTTACGATGGTTCAGAGGATATAGGGACGGCAAATAGTCCGCTAGACAGTAAAGGCGGTCGGTTGATTATTGCGCATGATAACGAGCGCATACTAACAAAGAGGCAAAATAAAGGACTGGAAGGAGCTCCAAGTAATGAGGCTCTAGTAAGTACCTTTAATTTAGGGCGCATGATCCTTAACGAAGGCATGCCGAAAGCAGCGAGTCAAGTAGTAATAGAAAAGGATGATAGAGTATTAGGTAAGCTTACAGAAGTCAAAAGAGCGATAGAAAGAAAGCCAGTATTCCAAGGGATTGACTATGACAAATTGACTAACTTAGTTAGTGATAGAATAGTGCAAGATAGTAAGGTCATTAATAACCATAGAACAGCAGTAAGGAAGCATTAAGGATGGCAGAACTAAGCAAATCGGCAGAAATCAGGGAAACCATAGGAGGCATAGAAGTAAATTCTAGCTTAGAAGTGGCGGACTTGGAGTTTTTAGGAAGTCTTGATAGCTCATCGGGTTTAAACGTATCAATCCAAAGGGTGACATTTACTAGGGATGGTTACAATGTAGTTAAAAACTATATTGATTCGGGTAATATCTTTGAGGGCTTATCCTATAATGTGGAAGTTTTCAATAAAAACACATCTACAACTATTGAACAGTGGCTAGACCTAACGGACAATGTAATTGACTCACCAGAGCGAGGCGCAATAGAATGCAAGGCAGTTTTAAAGGAAGGGGTACAACAATTAGATGACAGATTAAGTGCTATTACTTACGCTTACTTAGAAAACATTGGAGTAATAACAGAAGCGGACTATATTAATGCTGATTATTCAGTTCAGAAGATTTTTGAACCTTTAGAGATTGCAACAAGCATAGTAATTATTTACATAATGCTAACGGCTCTAATTGAGAAAACTAAAGAATTAGGCAAAGACACGGCTACAAGTTCAGGCATTGCCGCATCTGGTGTTACTGGTAGTTTAGGCGCGGCTATATTTTCAGCAATTGCTTTTGTTTTGGAGATAGCCGCAAATGCTGCGGTAGTAATCGCATTGATCGAGTTGGTACGAAATGTACTAGGATACTTTATACAGCCTCAAAGAACCCATAAGGCTATGACGCTTAAAAGCCTCCTATCAAAAGCTGCGGAACATTTAGGATATGGCTTTGAAACGGATATAACCGATTTTGAAAATATCACGCTGTTACCGTCAAACCCTAACACTGATGCAATTAATGATAATGGTTTTATTTCGATTCCGGGAACTATCAAAAAGGGTTATCCAAATGCGCAGGATTTCGGGTATAGCGCAAGTGAAGTATATGAAGGCGCGGCAAGATATGCTAATGCAATTTATCAAGTAATAGATGGGGTTATTCAATTCCGATCGAAAAACAGTGATTATTGGGTGAGAGAAACCGATTACATACTCCTTGATGTATTGCCCACGCAAAACGGATATAATACAAATGAATTAGTAGCAAATAGGATTATAAAGTTTGCACTTGATCCTATCGCGGATGAGTACACGCTAGATAATTTTAAAGGAACAAACTTTGCTATTGAAACGGATATTAAAAGCCCTGTAAATCCTGATGCTAAATTTATAAAAGGCTTAGATGAAGTATTTATACCTTGGGCATTAGGAACTAGAAAGGACAAGTTAAGCCCACTAGAAAACATACTCAAAACACTAGCTAGTATTGCCGATAGTGCTATTAATATTTTTGGCGGTAATAGTAATCTAGTTAATGAAGTAAAAACTAAGATAGGGACTTTAAAAGTAAGTTCTAACAATCACACAATCCCTAAACTACTATGGCTTGAAAACGGGCGAATCCCATCCGACCATAGAGAAAAACTAAGTGCCAGAGTGGCATGGCAAAAGTACTGGAGTTATGAAAGCTTTGTATCAAACGGTTTTATAGGACAAAAGCTTGTGTTTTCAGGTATAGAAATACCATTCGGATATGAGGACTTTTTAAAAGTGTCTAGAAATTCGTATTTTAGGGACTCGAAAGGGCGAACAGGTCAAATAGTGCAATTGTCTTGGACAACTTCTAAAGATAGGGCAACAGTTGACTACTGGATTAGAGAACCATACACAAACAATTTAACAGAAACATTTACAGAAGTAGAATAGAATGATTGAATTAACCAAAGATCAGAAGCTACATATTGATAGTAATTTAGCTATTATAAAGGCTCAAAATCCTGAATTATCTGAAATGATATTGCAAAATTTAGAGGTAGCTAAAAAGGGCGAAATGACAGAAGAAAGGGCTGCTGCTTTTGTAAATAAAGCCAAGGAAATGTCAGGGGTAAAGATACCTAATTTAGAAGGAATAAAGGAAATGGTTAACAAGCTAAAAAATGCCTAAAGTCATAGACATATCAACAGAATATAGGAATGAGTTTAAAAACGGCAACTCTTTTTCTGATAACCCTATGGACTTCACCCAAAACTATACAGGTGTGGTTATGGAAAAGGTACAGGCTAAAATAACCGCTTCTGTTCAATGGTATGCAAACGCTGATTTTACTGATACTTGGAATATTGACAATGTTAATAATATTATTAGCAGGTCAATAGGGGATTTTAGAATAGACGGGTTTAAGGCAGGGCAAAAGTTTGTTTTTATAACGGATTATTCGATTGACCCAACATCGCCTCAAGAATTTGAGGCAACAATAGACTTTATTCGAGATGAAGGGAAAAGGATTGATTTTACTGTAACATCTGGATTAGTAACAACAACGGGAAATCAATCTGATGTGGCAATTCGAGCAAAAGGTAATGATTCGGCAAACTATTTAACAGGTCTTTTTTATAAGTTTGGGTTTGTTGAAAATTCTGGTGCAATAGATTTTACTTCGCCAGTTACAGGCAATAACATGACCTATCAAGCAGGGAACATCCCTAGAGTAGCAGGGGCTAACCAAATGCAACCAGTAGGTAATATAATAGACTGGGTAACAGGCACTACAAATATTGAGTTTGTAAGTGATTCGGACTTTGAGCAGGTTTATGAAATAACGCATGAATTTGTCGTACATCCTTGGTTTAAAGACGGAGAATTAAACAATCTTAAGCAAGGAATACCGCCAAATGAATTTGAAGGGAGTAATAGCTTAAAGCATATATTTACGCTAGATTTTAGGCAAGTACTAAGCAATCCTAATACATCCATAACAAACGATTTTACTAACATTCTTGGAAGTGTTGGATGGTTTGATGAGAATTACAACGGGCTAGGGAAGGCTTACAATGTGTTATCTGTGTCTTACCAAGATACGACAACACTAGAAGCGGTGGAAAGCTTACAAGCTGGTTTAAATACCACTTTAACAATAGAGATAGAAAAGATTAACGGGGCAATACCATTGGGGCAAAAAGTGGGTTTATTTGTTTCGTTACTCCCCCCACAATCACAATATCAAGACAAGAAAACCAATTTACTAGATAATTTTTTGTATGATGGGATTTATCATGTAGAAGGGGATCCTAATAGTACAGGGGCTAATATTATCAAAACCTTATCAAGTTCCATAGTAGGAGGGAATCTAATTATAGTAGCTGAATTAGAGTATTCTAACGCTCAAAAAGGTGTTTTATCATCTATTAGTAACCCCAACTATATTATAGGCGTTAGTTTGGCAGATGAGAGTCTTTTAAACGTCAATACAGACAGGTTAACGCTTAATGCAGATACACGCCCGTATATAGTTTCGGGGGACGTAGCGGGCTTAATATCATTTGATAAATTTGATATTCATTTTTCAGGCTCGAAAATAGGTATAGATTCAGGGGTTACTGATTTTATAGGATGGAATGAAGATTCCTTGGCCGTTGAGTTTAATTTCACATTAAATAGAGATTCTTTAAAAGAAGCCTTTCTAAATACTATATCTTTTGATTTAATCGCGTTTAATGATGTAACAAATGAGTTCTTTAAGCTAGAATCAACAAATATAGATATTTCGGGCGCGGTCATTTCTTCTGGAATACAACAAATGGAAGTTAGTAAGAATAGAGGATATTTATTTGAAGATGGCAACCAATTCAATGAAGTATCAATAACAACGGGGCTATTAATAGGCAGTCTTCAAAACTATTCAGGCGTATTTGCGCAAAAAATAAGATGGGAGGATTGGATTAAAAACCTAAGTGCTGACCCTATATTTTACGATTTATTGCAGCCTAATGATGGCTTAAATAATAAAAGCTCTAATTACTCATTAAGTAATGATTATAGTATTAGGCTATCAGTAAGCGCAAATGTACAGGGTTTGAATGATTTGGGAGTTTCGGTTGCTACTGATTACCTAATATTAAGCCCTGCTATTACTGTAAATGATTTTAATGTTGGTGCAAATTACACTGCTACAACTCAAATATTTAGGCTTTCTAACTTAACAGAAATAGACGCGCCTTTGGTTGGTGAGGATTCTTTATTAAGGGTAACATTTACAAGTTCATTAGGTGCAATTACTGATTTAACAGGGTTTTGGTCTGCATTAAAAATGCAAGCATCTAGCGATTTCGGGCAACAAATAAGCGAACTTAGCACAAGCTATTTAGATAGTTCAGGGCTATTGAAGCCTAAAAACGGATTTTCCTTTTTAGACATGCAAATAGTAGGGGGAAATGCGGTTTGTGAGTGCTTGATAGATGGCTCAAAAGTGTCTAACTTTGACTATAATATTACATCTAGAATAGATTCACCTTTAGTAGATGAGTGTTTTGTGGAGTTTATGAATGGCGACTGTGTAGAGTTTATGAATGGCGATCTAGCCAAATTTCAAAATCAATAATTATGGCTGAAAACTTTAATAGCAGAACACAAAGAGGTACATCATATTTTGATAGTACCACATTTGTGTATCTTTGGAAGAATAGCGAAGTCGACCCAAATAACCAAGATATTAAGTGCTTGTATGATGACATTAAAGCGGACATGCAAGGGAATGGACAATTTACAACAGGTTCATTATTTTTTGCAGGTAGTACTGGTATAATTAGCGAAGATAATGCTAATTTGTTTTGGGATGATACATTGAACCGCTTAGGAATAGGATTAAATACAGGGATAGATGCTAAGTTACAAGTAAGGGGGGAAGGTTTAACCGCTTCTACATCTACATTTCTTTTACAAAACTCACTCGGACAAAGAACTTTAGAAGTAGATGATTTAGGTCAAACATTTTTCGGCACATTTGGGAGTAGAATAACAACATCCGCGGGAGCAAAAGCAGTACTAGTTAATTTCTCTTTGATAAACCCTACGTTTTTCACTCCTATAAACTTAGGAGGGCAAAACCTAACAAACGCCAATAACTTTTCAGTAGGGACAGCTTTGGGCGCGGGAGGTGCATCTAGCACTATAAATATACTTAATGACGGCAACCCTAGCGCAGGGCTTGCTAACAATGCGTTACTTTATTGTAATGATGTGGTAGCGGGAAACGCGGCATTGTTTACAAGAACAGAACTAGGAGACATTATTAAGCTATATGCGGCTTCTGGATGGGACACAGCAACAGGTACAGCAACAAGGACTACGTTCGACACGTCAACAGTGACAACGCAACAGCTAGCCGAAAGGTTAAAGGCTTTAATAGATGATCTTTATACAGGCAATATAGGAATGTTAACTTTTTAAATTATAACTATGGGATTAATTATTAATGGCAATACTCAATTCAAAACAGATGGGTATAGGATAGATTCAAGTGAATTAAATAAGATTTATTTGGACATTCAATGGATTACGCCAAAAGGAACAGATACCTTTGTGCAGGTGCGATTTATGAAGTTCGAAGATGAAACAATGCAAAAAGTTGTCACCGCAAAAATTGACGGCATACCAGAGGGAACAGATACGGTAGACATAACGCCATATATTCAGCAAGCAGGTAGTTTAATGGCTTTGACAGTAGATTTATTGCATGATGCTGTTATTGATAAGATGGTTTTAGATTATCCTGATTTTGACGGACACATTACAAAATATGATCCATTTGCGCCATGAATGAAGAGAAGAAATTAATGATACTAGCGTATAAAAAGCTAGAAGAAATCAATCGTATTCAATTGAATTTGGATAATGCTAAAAAAGAGCTAAACGATCTACAATTGAAGATTAACGAGGAAAGAACGAAGAACAAAGATGATAATTCATACGCTAAATAATACAAACCCTTACGGGGCTAGATCAGGCATAAATAGTAAAATAACTGTTTCTGCTATATCCTCGCCTTTAAGTGTATTAAAAAATGACTTTTGTTATTGTGCGTCTGAATGCAACTATATAGAAACCGCATTTGCTGAACCTTTAGGAGAAGACTACAAAAACGATAGAGCTAGCTTTTTGTTTCAAAAACTATCTAGTAGCGATACTATTGTATTTGATCTTTACAAAGATGGGCAAAAGATTGCCACTATTTCAGATAATACATATGGCGTTTATTATGATGGTTTTGATGTAGCGCCTTTGTATGTGGGATTTGTTCTAGAATGGGAAAAGGTAATAGATTTGCATGGGGCCGGAATGTACCAAGTAAGAACAAAAAGAACTATACTAGGTGTATCTGATGAGTTAGAAAGTGTTATTTATAGGTTACTTCCTTATTCAGATGATCATGCAGACAAAACTGTTAAGATTGTAGGAAAGCAAACAGGGAATATAAAAGGCAATCCGTTAGACTTTACAGGGCTCTTGCCTGATGGATGGGCTTTTTATGTTAGAGTTGATGGGTGGTTAAAGTTGGTAAACCCTACGTATATTCAGGATAATTACTTAGATTCTAATGATACAAGGTTGCAAATACAGGACAAAATAGTGAGTAATTACGAAGTAAATATTTTACAAGCTCCTGCAAGCGTGTTAAATTTGTTTTTAAAGGGTTTTATATCATTAGCCAATGACATATCCATTACAGACTACAACCTGTTTAACGTGCAAATTTACAGGGATTTGAAGCTTTATACACAGGACTTTAACTATGAGCCTATAATGAACCAAAGGAGGCAAGATTTAGTCGTACTCTTTTCTGAAAAGACAGAAGACACTAAAATAAGGAATTTTTAGCAATTGAATTATTATCATGGAGTTATTTGTATGTGTTACATGCGTATTGATTGGTGGTTTTGCTATTTATGGCGGGGCTGTATGGTATAAACAAGGAAGAAAGTAATGGAAGACGTTTTGAAATTTAGTCAGTTAGAATACATGGGGGCGTTTTCTTTTGCGTCTGGTTTAGCTATTACTTTTGTGTGGCTTTACATATTGAGCATGAACGCTAGAGTTAAGGATTTAGCCAAGTTTTCACAAGAAACCATAAAAGCCGCAGAAGAAAGAGAAGAGAAGGCAGTAGATATGCAAGTTCAGCTAGTTAGCACTGTGCAAGAACAGGCAAAGATAATAGACAAGTTCATGAGGTTAGAAGGCACGGTTGAAGACCTTGGGAAAAGAGTTATTAGGTTAGAGGTTTAGTTTTCAATTGTTTAGTACTACAAACCCCCGACTCATTGAATCGGGGGTTTTTCACTTTTGCCTATCGTTAGTTGATTGTGTGGTTTCTTGCTTGTTTAATAAATCAGCCCATAACTTGTATAAACAGGTCTAATTATAGCATCTAAAAAAGAAACAGGAAAGTTTAATAGTTCCATTATTTCTACTAATTTATCATCATTAACCGCACCTTCGAATCCTTTCTCAAACCTACTTAGATTGCCTTGGCTAAGTCCTTTTATTTCTTTGCACAATCCAACTTGTGTATGACCCCTGTATTCCCTTGCAAATTTTAATTGCTTACCTTTATTTACACTTTTTTTATTCATTCCATTTTAATTTTGATAAATCATCAGTTACATGTTTGCCTTTTTTATCAGATGGATTACTAGATTCTAATGATCTATTAATGATTGTGCTCAAATCATAGTCAACACCATCATGATAGGCATTGCAGCTTATGTGTGTACCATTATCCAAAACTAGTCTTCTATCGCCATCCAAGTCTAAGTAATCGTCTGCTACTTTTGATGTTTCATTTACTTCTACATAGTTCTTTCCAGTGATCAATTGGATAGCTTGTTGTTCTGTGATTTTCTCGAAATCGTCTATGTGCCAAACCTTTTTGGTATCAAGAGCACACCCATAAAACAGGTATTTTTCAACTTGATCAGATGAAACGTATACAGCCCATCCCCCTTTTTTACTTTTAACCCAATCCCCCTTTTTAAGCTTAGGGGGGTCAAGTTCTTTGATACGGTTTTCGTATTGTTCTTGTGTAAGTACTTTGTGATAATTAGGCTTTATATCCCACGTTTCGATAGCTCCAATTATATGCTGATCACTTTTTTGAATATTTATAACCTTGGTTTTAGATTGGTAATACCCGAATGCCATACTAAATACATCTAGTACCATAACAAAAATATGAACAGGGTTATTAATTCCTTGAAATACGCATTCATAAATTTGCCCAGCCTTGACAGGGTAAAAATTCTTTATACTATCGTTGTATTCACTTTCTGTAAGCAACTTATGCTTATTGGGGTAAACCGCCCTAGTTCTTCCGCTTCCTGCTTTATCCTTCAAAACTGAACGAACGCAATACAAAACCTTAGTAAAAGCCTCGTATAAATCTTGATTAGGCTCTTTGTAAACATCGCTTTCAATCTTTACAAAGGTATGTTCTAATTCGTTTTCAATCTCCCAAATTTGCCCTGCTTTAACTAATGGCTCATTTACCTTGGCTTCTATCTCTTTGATTCGTGCGGATACTTCATGAATAGTTGTAAATGTATATTTAGGCTTGTGTATTGAATTAAACATCAATCCATGATCTCCATTACTATGAATGCCCGTAAAACTCTTAATTGTTGTGATATTTGGTCGATCCCCATTGTTTAAAGCCATTACAATCACATGAGTTCGTGTATGTGGTGTAAAATCAAACTCATAATACTTTCCTTTCTCAAATTCCATCTTGTTATTGTTTAGTGATTAATTCGAATTAAATAAATGATTTAGTGTAGTTCTTCCCGATTCCATAACACAAATAAGTAGCGTCTCTTATATGATCTTCGCTAACTGTTGTAAACCTTGGTAGATTTGGACAGATTAAATGAAACCTGTCCATCCTACTAGTGTTTTTTTTTGTTGCTTTAAATGTTGAGCCTTTTTGAGGGGCTACCATTTCAAAAGGTATTTCTAAATCTGTTAGAAAGTCTTCCCATATCTTAGCATCCCTTTTAACGCTTCCCGCGCCCTGTGCCTTAGCGTTTCCGTCTTTTGGTATGTATTTACGCTTTCGTGCGTCTTCGACTCTTACAAGGCTTATTTCGTCCCTTTTAAGCTCTACTAAAGATAAGGCGCGGTGAATGGGCAAGCTTTCAAAGTAAATGATTTTTTTTGATTCTTGCTCCCACATTGAAAAACCTGTTTTGACTCCTGTGTCAATTCCTATTACAATCATAAAATCCAAATTAAAATGATGATAGCAAGAGAAGTTACCATATTTACTGTGTTAGCAATCTCTTTTTCTTTTCGCGTTACACCTCCGCCAAATGATGTTAACCAGTTAATGT
>Ga0114919_10002637_pt1 | contig 14541 bp, 30 predicted proteins | sample BlataG_FD_88682 | JGI IMG/M metagenome (GOLD analysis project Ga0114919, IMG submission 88682) | Deep subsurface microbial communities from Black Sea to uncover new lineages of life (NeLLi) - Black_00105 metaG | ecosystem: Environmental > Aquatic > Marine > Oceanic > Sediment | place: Atlantic... | reverse complement strand
TATTAGACATCTAACATATTAGACATCTAACATATTAGACATCTGATATATCAGAGTTCTGATACATAAATAAATTAACGTATCTTTTTAGCATATAATCTAATTGCTAGTTTTTGGCAACTGTGGGTTTGCATTTCCATAATACTTAAATAGGATTACTATTTCAGCACAATATTATAACACATCAATGTTTTTCAATCTACAAACCACCTCGCAGTCCATTATCAATATTGCGTGACCATAAATCATTGAAGGTTTGCCTTATTTTCTTCGCAGAACGGGTTAATTCCCGATGTTGGATTAGTCCATGACCTAACTTCTCATTATGTAGCATTATATCATGCATTGACCAAGATCGTAGGTATACGACCTAAAACTGGCAAAGCAACCATAATGCGAATCAAATATTTAAACAAATCGGAAAAACAAAATATTAAATATATGATGATATATTCTGGATACATGGCGAGGAACAGCAAGATAACAACTATAAGAGTACACGCCACCTTGGTAAAAGAATTAAAAAAATTGAAAATTCACCCAAGAGAAACATTGGAAGACGTACTCAAACGGCTTGTATATGGAGGGCAACAGCGTGGGAGGATATAAATCCCTCTACTTGTCAAATGAGGAAAAAAAGTTTGCCGATACATATCTAAACAACTTTAATGAATGGATCAAACAAGAACTTCATTTGAAAATGGATAACACGGTAGAATTTTGTCAGAAACATATTGAATACCATGCAAAACAGCTTGAACGTTGGAAACAACTAAAGAAGATAGCTGACGTAGATAAAAAGAAACAAGATGTGGCGTACAATACATTAACAACTAACTATTTTCATCGTCCCGAACATTTTCGTAAAGGATATTTGGAAGGTAAGGAGGCACAGGGCTTGCTTAAACAAGCCAAACTTACCGTTAATCAGTTTCTAAAAAAAGTAGAAGTGGGTAAAGAAAATGCCAGATGAACTAGAAGATATAAAAAAAGAAGAAGAGGAGACATATAAAAGACAATTAATAAGATCGCATGCGGCAATGTTTGGGTACACGAGGGGCGATACATTTCAAGAAGAAGAAGAAAAACAATATAGAAAACAAGGTATTGCTAGTCATAGCGAGCAGCTAGAGATTGTACAAGATAGAATCAAAGAACAAAGGAAAAAAGATAAACAAGAAAGAAACGAAGCAGATGAGAGATTTAAAAAGGGCGAGAAGAAAAAAGGCCCATATGACTGGGCAAATCTACTCGTGAACAAGAATCGGGGGTTGATAAAATGACTAAGTATGATGTAATCCTCCAGATAGGCAAAAAACTACAAGCCAGCGACATAACCACAATGTCAACAACTAACCTATTTCAAGTACTTAGACGAACAACAAATGTACAAAGCAATAAAACATTAAGACACTATGCCAAAATACTAAAAGAAGAAGGATTTATTAGATTCAACAACCAGGGGGTATGGGAGATAATAAGGAGTTGAAGAAATGAAAAAGAGTAAATTGAGTGATGAAGAGCTTAAACAGCTAGAAACCGAATTAAACAAGGAAATAGAACTACTTTTTGAAAAAGAATGGCGATGGCTTACCAAAAATGAAAAAAAGAATCTTTCTAAATTCGAGCATCCTAAGACCATGGCCGCCGTCATAAACCTTACCCGACATGCTGCTAATGTACTTTTTAAGCGCGGATATCATCATGGCTGCATCTATGGTATGAATAAAATATTAGAGGAGTTGAAGAAAGGGAACGAGTAATGAATTTTTGGGATAACATCAAGGAGAAACCCTGTCCCTATTGTAATGGTACCCTTATCCCTCATCAGAAAGGCCGGTATAACATCATCTGGATATGCAACAAATGTCCTCACACGGAGCTATTGGGAGTCACAGGAATAATTATAAAACAAAAGAAACAATATCAGAAACCAGATGGCTGACTTAGGAGACATATCTCTCACTGTTACAATCTGCGACAAATGCAAGATCGTCCTTATCGCCACTAAGGATAAGAGACAATTTTTTACAGAAGAAGAAAAAAACATTATACGCCATATTGCTGAATTAACCAATAAAAAGATACGGTGGGAGCAGAGAACTATAAAAGATTGGGCACACTGCCATTTGGAATGATGCCCGTGGAGGGAGAAAATGTATCTTTCAAAAGAGCATAAGAAGAAATTGAGTGATGCACTTAAAGGAAGAATTTTTTCAGAAGAGCATAAGAAAAAAATAAGTGATGCGAAGAAGGGAAAATATCTTTCAAAAGAGCATAAGAAAAAACTGAGTGATGCGAAGAAGGGAGAAAAACACAATTTGTATGGAAAGCATCATTCAGAAGAAAGTGATACACTCACTGACTGGGATTTTGTTAATGAATTTGGAACGACAAGGAAAAATTATCCTTATTCAATATTCTTTGATGAAAAACACAAAAAGATGATACGGGACTTATATGACAATAGATGTGTTGTTACAGGGATAATACAAGAAGAGCATATAGATAAATATGGTAAAAAATTAAACGTCCATCATTGGAAAGATTCAAAAGACCCGTTTTTTATGATACCCGTTGCATACAATATTAATTCTACTTGTAAAGCAAACAGTGAAAACAAGCACGAATGGATCTCATTATTCAATGGTATAGCCGAGGATAAATGGTGCGAGATGTTGGAAAATGGAACTTTGGAAGAGTTTTATGAAGAATTTGGATATAGTCTTGACACACTTCTTTGACTAGAATCTTGACTAAAAAATACATCTAAGATTAAATTTAAAAAAGAGCAAGAAACACCAGCCAAGGCAATTGTTGTGTATTGGAAGGTGTTTTAAGGCATTCTGACTAAAATTTTTTGAACTAAATTCTTGACTAAAAAATACATCTAAGATTGATTTTAAAAAAGAGCAAAAAAATATATAGTGGTAACTTATTGCATAAATATGCCTAAAAAATCTAAAATCGCAGCTAAACTAATAACAAGCAAATGCCCGTATTGTGGACAAGAATATCACGGCAACATTGGCCCAACAAATCTTGATAAACATGTAGCAAAAGAACATCCAGATATGTATGAAACATGGAAACAGGGACAAACAGAAAAAACCATGCCCGCACAAACAGAACAAGAACCAGTTACACAACCAGCACAACCACAAGAACCAGTTACACAACCAGCACAACCAGACATAACACAACCATCTGAACCCACACAAACAAAAGAGCCCGTACAGTCTGAAAGTGAAAAACAACTTTTTAACAATCTTCAAGAATGGGTATTAGAAAAACAGAAGGAATCAAAAGAAGAAAAAGTAAAAACACAATTGGATGGAATCCTTAAAAGGGTTTTGTCAGAGGCAACGGGAGAACCACAAATTACACGGCAAACTGCACAAACAGACACAAAACAACAAGAACCAGAAGATGAAATGACCAAATCCCTCCCCAGTTATCCTACCTATCCTCAAATGACGACTTCCAGTGATTGGCTCAGACAGATTATGACTGCGCTCCATAAAAAATATAAATTGAAACTTGAATTTGTTGAGATGGAATGTGAAAAATGTGAATTGAACAATGGCACCCTTCCAACTGCTGTAGATTTTTCTAATGACCTTCAAACATATGATTCAGGTATTACGAATAAAAATAACGCAGCATTTATTGCTAACGTTTATGGTGCAAGATTAGTAAGATATTTACAACAAAGGGAGCAACAGAGTACAAATCTTCAGAGGGCGTCTCAAGGCATACGAGTCCCTGAATTTCAGCAACAGCAGCCTACTTTTCAAGGCATTCAGCCAATGCAAATGCAACCCACACCAATGCAGGTACAACCAAATCAAATCAATCCATTCATTCCACAACAGCAGTCAGACCCCTTTATTCAACAACAGATGCAACCAAACCTTATGCAGCAGCAAGATCCACAGGCATTTTTACAGCAACAAGCACAGAGATATTGGCAAATGCAGAATGCTGTGATGCAGCAAAACCCTCTGCAAAAAGATATAGATGACCTAAAGAATCAACTAAAAGAACGGGATAAACGAGAGTTAGAAAGCAAGACAAATACTGCAACATATTATTCACAAAGATGTGGAGAGCTTGAAGCACAAATGAATACAATAAATATGGAAAACATACAAAGACAACAAGACCTGCGGATTGAGAACATACAAAAAGAAAAAGAAATAACATCACAGCAGGTTGAACTGAAAAAAGCAGATCATGATTTTGAATTGGGTAAACAAAAAATAGAGGCAGAAGGAAAAAAAGTAGAGCAATATGCGGGGGCAGCCCAAAAAGGCCTAACCCTCCTTGGTGAAGGAATAGGAAGAGGAATGGCATCGGCATCGCAACCCGAACAACAGCCCACTCCGGTTCCCTGTCCGCACTGTAATAAACCTTTAATCCTTCCTCCTGGTGTTCCATCTGGAGTGTGCCCTCATTGCAACGGAGAGATAGCTGTAGATCAACAGGGTGGGCTTCATAAAATCACACCACCGCCGACAGAAGAGGCAACATTTCATGTGACCACACAATTACCACAGACAGAATCACAACCAGTTGTTCCACCAGTTGTTCCGGAGGAAAAAAAAGAAGTTACTCCCCCAGTTGTTCCAACTGAAACACAAAAAGAGCCACCACCAGAAGAGAATCCAGACTTTCTAGGATACTGCGGCGGCTGTAACCAACCAGTATTCGATCAGAACATTGGAAAAACAGAGGGAGGAAAAGTCTACTGCAAAGGCTGCTGTGCAGCATGAACCTTGTAGAGAAATTTACATTAAGCGTCGTAAGAGGGTTATTGAACGGCAGCATCAATCGATTTACTCCAGAGGAATTACAGCAGGCGATAGACGAGGATAGGAACCTGTGGGGTGCTACATCAAGCCACATGCGAAACCAGATGCAAGGATTGAAAAACCGATTTAGAAACCATTTCACTAAGTTCATCGATCAGATAAATACACCACTGCTAGTTGAGTGGCTACAGAAAGACCAACCCAGGCTCCATCAGGTAATTATGAGTTCAACAGTGAATTACAACTGGTTCGACCGGCAGGTCACCGAGTTCCTAAAGATGATAAAAACGATGTAAAATTTAAATAATAATAAGTAATAAAGATTAATATGTACCAAGATTTTAAAATGCAAGTAGTCACAGAGTTGTTCAATATTGCTGGGATGCTCATCTCACAGCAGACGAGCAGTTTCGATAAGCAACAGCAACTCTCAGATGAATATTTTGATAAGACAAAGGCAATAGTGGAAAAAGAAGAGAAAAAACAACCAAAACCAAAGTTAGAATCGAGAAAAGAAGAAGTAAAAGAAGTAAAACCAATTCTTTCATTGGAGGGGGTGGGAGAGGGAACTGCATGTGTCGCCTGCTCAAACGATCATTTCAGTACCACCTCAGGAATGCTCAACGAAGCCCTCAGGTTCAAAAAAGAAGGCATGAACAGTTGGGAGATCCAGCGGAGAATAGGAATCGCCCTGGATGAATTGAACTCAATGGAGCGCGGTGATCTCCATGCCGACCAAATCGCAGGATTGAAAGGGAAAGAAAAACAACTGGCCAATGAAGCAAAAGATGCTAGCAGAGACCTCCGTCATAAGATCAATGCCATACATTCTTTTGAAGACCTAGAAAAAGTTGCTGCTGAAGCCGCAAATGTCAGAACAAAATTCATGCGGAACGTCTTCACCCTGTCGATGGAAGATGGGACTATGGAAAAACTCTGCAAGAATGTACCTGAAGCGGAGAAGGAGAGGTGCATCGAAAGGATAACGGCAGCATTAAAGGAGCACAGGGAATGATCAGGCATTTTCTTTCAATGCTGGGGTGTGCAGTAGCTATCATTGTAGGCATCTACGGGTATTTCTTTGGAGTGCGGGAAAATGAAAGCATGGGCTGGATGGCGATAGGGTGTTTCATACTCTTATTGCTTGTTTATTGGAATTATAAAATGGAGATTAAAAAGGTGGAGATTAAAAATGACCGTGAAAATAAAGATGAGGGAAAACAATAAAGCAACAGTAAAATTTGATTCAGCAACACAAAAAGCCCAGGAACGGCAGTGGTTTATAAATATTATGCGTTCAATCCGTGACAACCCACAAACCCATCCGAAAATAAGCATTAGAGACAACAACGGGGAAATCCCAATGTTACCGAAACCGCCAGTCACAAAATCCGAGGCAATATCACCTGTTATAATCCCACCAGGGATAAAGGAGGTTAAAGACCAAAAAAAACAAACCCCGCCATAGATTATGGATGAATTGGATCATAGGACATGGGAAATTCTGTTGCAGGGAGAGGGGTTGATCCCCCGTTTTCAAAAAAGTGCCTATGCTTTTTTCTGCTCCCGGATGATATTATCTCCCCCCAAAAAATACCACCATAATTGGCGACAGGGAATGTAATGAAGTTAAACGCATATTATATAACGGAAAGCCATGATCAACTATGTGTAATTTGCAAGATGCGTAAAGCAGGCAAATTCCTAATTATAGATTTGCCCGGGCAGAAATATATTGGTATCTGCAATAAATGTTTGAAGTGAAATAGAAAGGAGATTAAATGATAAAGTTGTATGGCTTTGAAGAATGTGAACCTTGCCAGCAGGTAAAGCGGCTGCTTGAAAAATTCGGCATTGAGTATGAATATATTGATGTATTGAAAAATGATGTTCATTTTGTGTCAGTTCCTGTATTGGAATTGGATGATGGTAGGCAACTCAAGGACCTGAAGGCCATTGCAAAATATCTTAGGAAGATGAAAAAATGGGTTGGAAAATAAATTTCTACTTAATGATGCTTGGAGGGATGTGGTTGGAATATTTATTATGGCCCGACTGGCTGAAAAAAGAAATGAAAAAGTATCTATGGGAGACATATGGTGGTAAGAAACCAAAATTCTTAAGAGGAAAAAAAATGAGAATTGTTAAAAAGGAGGCTAAATAATGGATCCAATTGGAAGTTTCGTAAATGGCATGGCTTTTGCCTTAGGAACTGTTATCATAACAACTATTGCGATATGGATCGGCTTCAGACGCTCTTCCAAATTCATAGAAAAAATAATAGCACAGATTGCAGCGGCATGGATGAAAGTAAAGGAAGGTAAGGTTGAATTTGATGGTCTTTCCATTGATGCTAAAGTAAAGACAAAAAAGAAGGGAAAAAATGCTAAATAATAATCAAATCAAAGAAATAAGAGAACTGAGAAAACAAGGTAAAACCGTTAGAGAGATAGCTAGGAAAGTAGGTTGTGATGAGAATACTGTTTATAAATATCTAGGTACTTTAGGAATTAAAACTAGCATGACGATTGAAACAATATTAAAAGATGTTGAAGCAAGAAAATATTATTATGAAAACAAGATGCAAGATTATAAAATAAAAATACAAAAATTAGAGGAAATAGAAAGGCGAATAACCAGAAGTAATATCTGAAATGGAAATGGAGATTAAAAATGATCACTGAGGTACAAAAAGAAGAGATTTGGAAATGCTATGAAGAAGGAGACAATATTTCAGCTATATCAAACAGAGTAAATGTTGATAGAAAAACAGTTAGGAATGAAATAGGAAGGCAGAAGGAAACAGGACGAGTACCTCAGTTTCGCAAAAAAGATAAAACTAGAGAATTGCAAGAAATGGTAATGACTAAGCACACGAATAAATTACTTAGGGCGATGTTAAAAAGTATTGAAACAAAAATACAGAATTATGAAACTAGTATACAAGAATTAAAGGAAATAAAAAGGCGGTTATTGAATGGATAAAAAACCAGTTAGCTATGGTAAAGGAGCCAGCATGGGCTTAAAAGGAACTCAACTAAATATCGATCTCCTACACAATCTTGATGATATCCTTGGTCAACCCATTGGCCATCAATGCATTTATATTTATGGCTAAAATAAAAATGATATAACAATTAAAACAATATTAAAAGATGTTAAAACAAAAAAACGTTATTATGAAAATAAAATACAAGGGTATGAAATAAAAATACAAGAATTAGATGAAATAGAAAGGCGAATAAGCAGAAGTAATATCTGAAATGGAGATGGTGCTGCTGTAATGAGTTGACAAAAGAGGAAAAGGATGGTTGGATATCTTTTACTAATAACGGACCCAAATAAAGAACACAGCATTTATCTTGCATTAAATAAGATTAAAGAAATAATTGATATAAATTGCCTGTACGGTGAATGGAGCCTTATCTGCAAAATACAAGCAAATAATAGAGATGAAATACAACAGATTGTAGAGGAAAAAGTTAAAACGATACCAGGTATACTTAATACAAAAACGCTTCTTGGATTCCCCTAACAAAAAAACTAAATATATACATCTGCATTTAAATTATCAGGCGGAGAGTTAGAGATTGCAATTCAAACCTTCATGTTTTTTATGTCGATAGTATGCACCTCCGCCGCCTCCCCCAAAATTTTTGATTTGAAAATTAAAAAAATTTATATACTGATATTTTATTGCATTTTGTATGACGGAGTGTGTTATATGATCAGACCAAAAAAAATAATCCGTAGAAAAATAAGAACAGCAATAACTCTCGAGCCCGAGCTTTATGATTGGATTAAATCAAAGATAAAAATAAAAGAATTTGCAAATCTTACTCATGCAGTTGAAAGAGGACTATATCTGCTTAAAAAGGAGGTGAAAAAATGACAATTATATATTCAAAAAAAGTAACACCTGCAGCTAGAATGAGGATTAGACAATCAGATGCATTCATAGCAATAATTACAAAAGATTTTATTAAAGAAGATAGATTTGAAGAATGCAGGTGGGCAGAAGAGTTAAACAAGCCAATGTATGCGGTCATATCCGATAAAAAACTCGATTGGGAAAAAGTCAAATCTTTACCATGGCGAAAGATATTTTACGTAGAGGATTATAAGTCAAAAGAAGACTTAGTTAAGGAAATTGAAAAAGATTTGAAGTGGTATAGATCCATAGGAGCCTGATTAAATGAAAACATGTAAGAGCTGTGGAGGTATATATCAAAATAAATCCAAATTCTGTTTGATATGCGGTGAAGAATTAATAATCATATAAAAGAGGAATGAAAATTGAGGAATGATTAAATGGAATGTTGGAATAAAAAACATAATTGGCATCTTATAAATGAAGAAATAGTTGAGCACAGAGATTTTATAACTGACATTCTATGGGGAACACAACAAAAATATACATTCATGTGTGCTGAATGTGGTAAAAAGAAAGAACAATATGGACAATATAAGGAGGATTGAAATGAAGTTAAGATTGTGGTTGTGGAAAAAACTTACAAAGAAGCTATGTGATGGAAAATTAATGGGATATCAGATGTGGGGATATATCCAGGGATGTATAAGAGTTGATTGAATGAAAATAATTATTGAGCATTCAAAAACTAAAAGGGCGATAAGAGGCGCATTCAATATATGTGGAAACAAGGAAGATTTACTTGAGATAGCAAAACAGATACAAGAGAGCTGTAAAGAGAATTTTGCATATGGTTGGGTGAAAATAGTGCCAGAAATACAAGACAATATAACAAATACTGAACCAATTAATTGGGATTGAAGGAGGCTGATTGAATGAAAATAAAACTCTATAAAAAAGCACCAAAATGTCCAAAATGTAAGATTCCTATGAAGTTTGAAAATAAATCATATTCTGACGCTCTTCAAAAGAAAATAGATTGTAAGCACAAATGGTTACTTGAAAAAAAAGAAAAAAAACAGTATGACACTACAAAATATTGGTATTTTGAAAAATGTGAGAAATGTGGAGAAACAAGGATGGTAGATGAAGAAGAGCGTAAATTCAATCATGTATCGTTCACATACTGTTATAATGCGGATATATATCGCTGTCCAAAATGTTTAGATTTATATAAGGTTGAAGAATAATGCCTGAAGCAAAATGCTGGGATTGCCATATGTATTTCGAATATGATGCAAGTGATGATAGACCATTTATTTATCATGAACACCCAGATGGCACCATGGTCGCTGTTGATAATCCTAATTTGATTAAAAGAAAAAAACCATGGAATCCAGCATTATCATATAAAAAGAAAAAAACCCATTGGCAAGACTGGGGGTATTAATGGGGTTTAAAACAACAGTATACAAATTCAATGATGATCTTGCGATCAACATACCTAGAGCGGTATTGCCACCGGCAAGCATGCAGTATATCGAAGAAGAGGAAATTATACCAGGACATCCTGAATTGATACAAGAATGGATTCCATTGGTAGTGGGGCGCATATCTGAGTATAGTCCCGGAAGATTCCGTATTCCTATGTTTCTTCCACCCGACGTTATGGCCAGGTTGAACCTTGATGTAACGAAACCGATAAAAGTTAGATTATATGGGGAACCAGAAAAATGGTTTACATCTCACCTGTGGCACCGCCCCCTTAGAGATCGTGTATGGATCCCCCATGAAACATTAGAAAAACTCAAGCTTAAACCACATACTTATTGGATGGCATATCTAAGTGGTACGACATTACCGGAGAAACGGGTTCGAATGGTGCCACAAATGGTCAGAAAAGTCGTTATTGATTATTTCGATAAACAATACCCGGCAGAACAGATCGGACCCGACAGCTGGCGTTTTATTATACCAAAAGAATTTGAATGTTATCCTGTGTTGTTACAGGCATTTAAGATGATACCTCCGATTTATCCTCTTGCAGAAGTTCATCGGATGGGCGAGATAATCTATCTTGACTTTTATTTCTATAGTGATCAAGGGAGACTTGTTTCAGAAAAAATGAACTATGCTTGGCGATCGATGAGCGTTCGAAATTATGTGGCTGCCGCAACAGTAGATTTAGGATATAGTCTGTTGATTGAAATTCGTACCTCATATATCAGCAGTTGTCCCAAGCGTTTTTACCAAATTAAAGAGCGGCCAGTATATGATAAAGATGCATTGACACTGAAACAGGCACTTGGAACCACAGTTTACAACTTGTTGCAGTATTTCTTTCCGCACGCAAAAGAAGGCAAATATTCTTCAGTCTCTTATGCTGAGCACATGGGTACAATAGAATATACAACGGAAAAGGTGGATTTAAAGCGCAGATATCCTCGACTACGAAATGTACCTCGCATTATTTCATTAGGGGAAGATTCAACTGAGCCATGGGAACTTACCGCATACCCATATTATAAAGCAATCAAATACATCCGCATTATCAATGAAGATTGTTATAAAGCTCAGGAGTTTACTAGATATATCTATACTAATGATGATGTAGAGCGAGTGCTTTATCAAAATGAGGAAAAACAGTTAGAAAAAGGATTCCCACGTAGGACATGGCTAGATCAGAATGGTTTTCTATGGAGGACGTTTGCAGATGAAGAATAAAAAGATTACCAGAATCACTTGCGATCTGGATGATAAAAATATTAAAAGTCTGATTCATTGCCTCAAAGTATTCAAGCGATATGGCTTTACTAAAGATTTATCTGTTACTATGTCCCCCTCAAAGCGTGGCTTCCACGTAATTTCATGGCATAGACATAATGGTGTTAGTTTAGAAAAATTGCTTAAAATTCGAAAAAAAGCACATGATGATCCCACGAGAATCTCCTTAGATTCTTGGGGCAGTGGACAAAGAATGATCAATGTACTTTTCACTCATAAAAAAAGGAAAAACCTTAAACCTGGAGAAATTGCTTTCGATGAACAAGATATGCAGATTGAAACATATGGTGGCGAAGACAATGTTAAAGTGAGTTTTGGAGAGACTTAATGAAAGAAATCGGTGAGTGCATTCTCGGGAGGTTTCCAAAGAGACTATACAAAAGGATTGAGGAGCAGACAAAATGAGAAGGTACGAAAGCAGAGTCGGCAAGATAGATTGTGATATAACCACATTCTGGGTATTGAGTCGCATGTCTTGGGTTGGAACCAAGCTGTACAATACTGCGCTGTATCATGCACGTGATGCTTGGGAAAAGACGGGCAAGATACCAACCGGCTTTGATCTTCAAAAGCCGGTTTTTGCAAGTTACTATCATGATTTTCTACCAGCCCATACATATCAACATCCTGCTCATGAGGTTGGGATGGCTTTCCGTTCTTGGTTCAAACTGCGGAAGAAGGACAAGACGGTTCACCCCCCTGGTTTTCGTTCTAAACACAAATTATCCTCACTGACGTTTACAAAATATGGATTCAAAGTTGTAGACAATAATTGCATTCTTCTGACTCTTGGTAAGAAACTCAAGAAACAGATGGGCTATATAAATCCAAGACTGCCACTTCGCATCATCTGGGGGACACCGTTTCCAGATGATGGAGAGATACAGCAAATAGAAATCATTCCCCAGAAGGGCTTTTTTGAGATTCATGCCAAAGTAGCTTTACCCGAACCAGAATGGAAAACAGAAGGGCAGATTGTTGCTGTGGATCTCGGGATGCGGAATCCAATTGTCAGTATCGGAGAGGACGGAGAAGTTGATATATTCAAAGGCGGAGAGATACTATCCTATTTGCAGTACTACAACAAGGAAAAAGCCAGGGTTACCTCCGAGGTAATGGGACGGACAAAGGGAAAAAAGAAGTGGTCTAACTCTCTAAGTAGAATGTCAAAAAGGGGAAGTAAACAAGTTGATCAATCTATTCATGCCATGACTTCCGCTTTTGCTGAGATGTGTCAAAAACGTGATGTCAAGGAGGTTGTAGTCGGAGATTTAAAAAATATCAAAAAAGAAAAGGATGGAACTGGAAAGAAATGGAACAAGAAAGCAAATCAGAATTGGCAGAAGTTCCCCATGCGAAAAGTCGTCGCTCAGCTTCGCTATAAGTTGGCGAGGTATGGCATACTGTTATCTGAGCAAGACGAAAGAGGAACATCTAGCAGACGATGCAACATGTGTGGTTGCACGGATCGTTCAAAACTGAGTCGCATTCACAGAGGGCTGTTTCTGTGTAGGGAATGCGGAAAGTATCAGAATGCTGATGTCAATGGGGCTAGAAATCAACTAGTTAGGTATCTCCACCAGCTTGGTGTTACACTGGGCGAGGGGAGTAGTGGCTGTCTGGCACAGCCGAGGGTGTGGCGTTGGGACGACCATCTATGGACGGTGGTTTGAATGAGCAACCCCGCGAACCGTAGAACCCCTGTTGTTCACGACAGGGAGTATGTCAGAATAACAAAAGCATTAAGCATTCATCAACCATGGTTATTTTGCATCCTATCGCACTACAAGGATATTGAAATTCGTACTTGGAATACCAAGTTTAGAGGATATTTTGCTCTTCATGCTAGCAAGACATTTGACACAAAAGGATATGATTATCTCAAAGAAAATACTCATCTCCAACTTCCTTTAAAAAATCTTTTTGAACGTGGAAAAATACTAGGTATCGCTAATTTATATGATGTAAAATTTTTTGAAGGATATCAGGAATTTTATGATTATAAAGACAGGCATTTAAATAACCCCAGCTGGTTTGACGGATCTCAGAAGGGTTTTATATTGCAAGATATTAAGATGATAGACCCTATAGAATTAAAAGGCAGGCTTAATTTTTTTAATGTTGATTTGGAGGTTGAATGTTAAATCAACACAATCTTGATGAAATTGAGGGTGTTCCTTCAGCCCGTGACCCAAATAAAATGTTCCATCCACAGTTTAATGGCCAAGAGTGGACATGTGATTGCGAGCATTTTATCAATCGCCACACTCCTTGTCGCCACATTCTTGAAAAACAGCTAGAATCTAAGACACAATACAAAGGCGGAGTGCGTGATACAAGCATAGAAGCATGGGTCGAGCTTATCAATAATCCTGATGAACTTAATGAATCATATCAGGATGTTCTTGTAGCGTTACATGAGCTCGGGAAACCTTCAACGGACCGTGAAATGGCACGGCGTTTGGAATATGCTGATCCTAATAAGGTTCGACCACGGCGTAATGAACTTGCAGATCCAGCCCATTTCTATCATCCGCTAGTGCGAGAAGTAGGAAAACGGGAATGTGAAGTTACTGGAAAGACAGCATATGTCTGGGAATTAACAGAATTTGGAAAAAAATTTGTTAGGAATTATATAGTGGAGGTATAATGATGCCAATAAAAAAAGAGTTAACATTAGAGCTTTCAAAAGAGGAACAAAAAGAGATTAGCGACCAAATAAATAAAACATTACTTTTGTTAGCTAAATATGCAAGTAATTTTACAAAAATGTATTATCGCGACGACCCCAATATGTTAGATTTGATGTTTGACAGAATGGTATTAAATTATATTCTAAATCTCGTTACACGGTTGCATAAGATTGAACAACAACATGCATTTGAAGTATTGGATGAGTTTGATAAGTGATGAAAGATGCCTGAGATGATGAGATATAAAAGAAGCTGTGGCCATTGGAACGACCAGTTCTGGCTTTTGCTGGACAAGGATGGAAAACGAGTCAATATATATTGTATGGCCTGTTTGTTCGAAAAAAGCGGTTTACTCCCATGTGAAACTTATCCAGATATC
>Ga0114919_10002636_pt1 | contig 14542 bp, 11 predicted proteins | sample BlataG_FD_88682 | JGI IMG/M metagenome (GOLD analysis project Ga0114919, IMG submission 88682) | Deep subsurface microbial communities from Black Sea to uncover new lineages of life (NeLLi) - Black_00105 metaG | ecosystem: Environmental > Aquatic > Marine > Oceanic > Sediment | place: Atlantic... | reverse complement strand
TTTTTCTCCGGGGCCGGCCCCCCCCCCCCCCCCCCTCCTCCCCACCCACCCACCCACCACCACCACGAAATTATGTGAAAGGGTTGGTGGTGGTGGTGGTGGTGGGTGGGTGGGTGGGTGGGGGGGGGTGGGGGGGGCGGGGGTGGGGGGGGGGGGGGGGTGGGGGGGGGGGGGGTGTGGGGGGGGGGGGGGGGGGGAGTGGGGGGGGTGATAATTAGTAGAATTGGCAGGGGTTTCTGCGCTTCATTCAGCATGAGAGATACTTACATCGATCCTTGTTGAGCTGATGTTACCATGTTAAGAAATCTAGGAGTTTTTATGGCATTTTTTATCAGAAGCGATCTCTCCAGTCCAGAAGGAGAGAGATGGAATCCTGCCAGCATGGCATCTAGTACCTATCTTATTGCATGATCTATAGCTACCTCGTATCCCCAATTATGCTTCTTTCAAACAAATTGCTCAATTGAGGCGTTGATTGTCAGCCGTATATATATGATTTTGTAGCCCCGTCGTCAGGAGCAGTCCCTCCTCTACTAGACCCATCATCATCGTCCTTGCCTCTCTGTACAAAATAAAACAGAACCATGGTTCTCTAATTGTGACGCACTAGGCTGAGTAGAGATGGCAGGATTGTTGTTATATATATTTGGCAGCCTTTTCTGGTACAACACCTCCTCATCTTGAATCTCACGGCGTCAGAGCGTGTGTGCCACTTGTCTCATCAGAAGGATCAAGCAATTGCAACACATTAGAGGCTTGCTCTTTTTATTATTTTCATTGACACTTCAAGGTGATATTAGTCATTTAGAAGTGAAAAAGGGATTACTGGTCACGCCAACAAACCAAACTAATCAATCAGATAGCATCGCAAAGGAAGAACACGCCTGAAAGAGCGCCAGGGTCTTGTATGCCAAAGGAATAGACTTGTAGAACCCACAGCCATTCATACCAATCGCTCCTCCTAGACCAACTCAATTTTCAAGTCAATTAGAATGTCTGTACCAGCAAGGCAACCCCGGCGAAACTCCCAGGCCCTGCTTTGGAGCCTTGTTCTAGCTCTTCTACTAGCTCTAATTAGATGTGAAACAGGAGATGTTGATCACTCAGGACATACAATGCCTGCAATGCCAGTCGCAGTAGAGGAGAAGCATGTTGATCACTCTGCTCACGACCACTCTGCTCACGACCACTCTGGCGGCTCGACAATGGAGAATCCAGTGGGTGATGGTGACGATTCCTCCTCCTCAATGGCCATGGGTGCTGATACAACAGCAAACACACTAGCATCAAACTTGAAAGTCTATACCACTGCAGACCTCACTGGCTGCTATGTAGATCCAACCTCCCCAGATTGCATCCTTTTCAAACAATCCAACGAGGACAGCTTGAATGACATTAATGTCTTGTGTACAGCCATGCCCTACATGATTGGCTGTTCTCTACACCAAGCTTGTGAAGACGATAGCAATAACACCAGTGGAGCATGCTCCCCATTTTCGCTATTATCCGACTTGTGCCTAGACATGCCCGGCATGAAGGGATGTGTCAGGTACAACGCTCTTTGTGGCACCCCTGGCAGCGTAGTCGAACAATGCACCGTAGAAGCCCCCATAGGCAAAGTACTGCTCACAGTCCCTACCACCAACGCCATTCTCCAAATGTGCAGCACCCACAACATGCCAAAGTGCTATACCTGCACCTCATCACAAAACTGCCCCGACCCAATGTCAACCATCAGCCAATTATGTCTCGGCATGCCTGGCATGAGCCAATGCAGCACATTCTTCTCATTTTGTGATGAAGCTGGGGACACCTTCTACCAGTTTTGCTCTCAGCAAGATCCAGATGCACTACCACCAATGAAGATGTATCTACATGCAGCAATGCGGGAGTTGATATTGATGAAGGAATGGGTCCCGGACAGCAATGGGGCGTATATTGGGTCATGTCTGGCAGTCATTGTGGCAGGCATTGTGGTGTCCTATTTGAAGGCGATGAGGGTGAGATTGGAGGTCAAGTGGGCAGCTGAGAGAGCTGTGACATGTGCTGGGGGGTGTGGAGCTGGCATCGCTTCTCGTGGTGATAATAATGATAATACCAGTCTTGATTATGTCGAGAAGGGATTGGCGGCAAAAACAACAGGAGGATGCCCAGGATGCCATCCTGCTGCATCTGCATCTTCATCAGTACCACAAAAAGGACCCGATAGTGAAGCTTCGTCAGAAACCAACGACATTGCCACCACCACCACCACAACCTGCAGACAACACACAGCAGCAGCGGCTGCCGCTCCCGCTTTGCTCTACCACAAAGCTACCTCCAACATCTCTACCTGGGTCAATAGCGGCCAGGCCAAAAGAAACCTCTTTAGATCAATGTTTACAGGTGTAGTAGTCTTCCTTGACTACATGCTGATGTTGATTGTCATGACCTTCAACATTGGACTGATTGTGAGTGCAGTGCTGGGCTTCATGTTGGGAGCAGTGTTGTTTGGTCATTACGGAGAGCGGCAGCCTGGGAGCGGAGGGGTGGCTGCAGGGGTGGCAGCTGGGTCAATGGCACCACAAGATGAGAGTGATATGGAGGTGCATTTTGTGGAGCAGGCTTGCTGCAATACTCATCACATTGGTGGGTAAAGAAGAGGAAGGGAGGTTTGAAGGAGGAGGAGGGTGGGTATGGTATGGAGGTGGAAATTGAAATAAATAAATAAATAAATAAATTAGAGTATCGGTATATTAATTCAGTGAGCGCCAAAGAAGTAATTATATTATAGTGCAGTGGGCTACTACAGACAATTATTCTGTGTGTGGTAGTTTTTCCATGTCTTTGATTGCTGTTCATGGATATATATCTAAAAACGAGGTGTGTACTACTTACTACATTACTATTATCACCCGACATCTTTTTCCCTTTTTTTTGTGTGCTATTACAGTAATAATAATAGTAGTAATAATAACTCAAACTAATGTACACATATTGTAGTCCTTCATATTTTCCTCTCTCTTTCAGTTTTTTATACCTATACCTCTTCATTGATAATTTCACTCAACACCTTGACACCATGTTGAATCTGAGCCTCAGTCACAATCAGAGGAGGCACCAATCTTACCACATCACCCGCTCCTGCAGTGATAATCAACAAGCCTTTACCTCTAGCCTTCTCAACGATAGCCCCAGCAGGCTGATCCAATTGAATCCCACAAATTAGTCCACTCCCTCTGACCTCTTTTACGTGAACATTCCCTGCCAATGCAGCAGACAGTCCTTCCCTGAGCATCTCTCCCTTTTTTTCCACTGCATCCAGAAAGGCTGGGTCTGATACAATGTCAAACACAGTGCATGCTGCAGCACATACCAGGGGGTTGCCAGCAAATGTCGACCCGTGGTCGCCGGGTTTCATTGCGTCGGCAATCTTCTGCGTCATCAACACCGCTCCAATAGGGAGACCTCCTGCTAGTGGTTTTGCCAATGACATCATATCTGGGGACACACCATAATTCTGGTGGCCCCATAGTTTACCTGTACGGCCCAGGCCGCATTGTACTTCGTCAAATATAAGAGCAGCTCCAGCTTCGTCACACAATGTGCGCAGCGCCTGGAGGAACTCAGAACCAGCAGGGTGTATGCCGCCTTCTCCCTGCACGGGTTCTACAAATACTGCTGCAGTCTTACCCTTTTTGATGGCATTTGTTGCTGCTTCCATGTTTTTATAAGGCAACATGACTGTTCCTGGCATCAGAGGCAGGAAGGGTGTTTTGTATTGGTCTTTGTAAGTGAGAGCCAGGGCGCCCATGGTCCTGCCGTGGAAGGACCCTGTGAAGGAGACAATTTCAGAGGCAGCACCAGCTGCTGATACTGGGTCGTAGGGGTCTACTCCAGCTGCTATCTTGGCAGCTTTACGAGCGAATTTGATGCAAGCTTCGTTGGCTTCAGTGCCTGTGTTGGCGTAGAAGATGCGATCTGCCCATGGGGTGGCGTCGACTAATCGCTTGGCAAGGTGGACTTGAGGTTCTGTGTGGTAGAGGTTGGAAGTGTGTGCGAGCTTGTGTGCTTGTTCTGTGAGAGTAGCGAGCCAGCGTGGATCTGAGTGGCCGAGGGCATTGACTGCGATGCCGGAGGAAAAGTCGAGAAACTGGTTGCCGTCGGTGTCCCACATCAGAGCACCTTGACCTTTGGTAAAGACCACGTCTGGGCGACCGTATGTTTGGAGGATGTATTTCTTTTCATCCGCTATAGTTGATGCTGCAGTGGAAGGGACTGAAGGTGCGGATGCAGCAGAGCATCGAGAATTGCGAGGGTTTGGCAATAATCTCGAGGGTTGCAGCGAAGAGACTATCATTGCTATGATATTAAGCTGATAAGTATGGTGTAAATAATGCTACTATATATGTGACTGTAGTGGAGATGGAGTGGGTTTTAACAAACAATAGGGAGTTGAGGTGTGGAGACGGAGCGACGTCGACGCACCCATACTGGCAAGAGAGAGGAGAAAAGATACACAAACTAAACCAAGTGTATTTGGAAATTTCTATCAGGATCTAAAGTGACCAGGGTTGAATTGTGGCAACCCGGCCTATTTGGAGTGTTGTTGTATAGTTCAAGGAATGGTAAGGAGGAAAGTTACCATTTGGCATTAACCTACCATTCACCAATTTTTGTGGCTTTTAAAACTAGCATTCAAATCCATCACCCACTAATGTTGATACATATTTACAAATAAATGCATTCAAATCATTATAAAAGAGGGGAGCACTTGATACAAAGAAAGAGGAGGGATAGTGAGAAGGGAGGAGTTGAGCTCCCAGAGAATGGATCCATTCTGCTCCGGAGCAGGTGCGTCGGTGGAAAAGAGGGAACAAAGGTGTGGTAAGAATCAATATATTCACATGGTTAAATAATTCTGTACGTTCGTTTGTTGAAACCCTAACAATTAAACAATATATAGTCACTATCTAGCCCTTTTTAAAGCACCCAGGCTCACATCTTCATCTGGTGGGATACTTTTTTTAGGATTTGTCTTCACTTCTAGCGGCTTTTAATGATTAGCAGCGAGTGTATAGCAATAAAAAAGTGTTATTAGATGACATACGGACAGACTGCGTGTTATAACGTTCACTATCAGACTTGTTAGATGCTAACATCCCCCTCCCCCCTCTTTGTCCAATTGCAGAAAGGCCCTGTAACGTGAGCCATAACAACAATAGCACCTTCAAGACAGTGAGTGCTGATCTCATGGTGAACATTATTTATTTAAAACTGGTTGCATATAGGTGTCCATTTTAAGTGATTGAGCCAGGTCCTGCCTCAGTGGGGACCTGACGACAACCTTCAGGCTTGGTTCTCTCCTTCTTCTTCTTCTTCATGTCAGCAACAACAGAATAACAGAAAAGAGACACTATCCATCATCGTCTCCCTAGCTGTGTGTAAGGTATGTAGGTATTTGGCTTGTTTTACATGATAATTATATCGAAAAGGGTTGTCTGTGAGACCTTTCTCCCTCTCTTGTCGGTGACAGTGCATCAGGGGTGACGGTGATAGGGAAATGACAGCAAGGCTCATTTAGGCTGCTTCGTGGGGCTTAAATGTCTGTAAAGTCTGCTTGCCATTGAGGAGGCTTTCTTTGACGTTGCAAACGGGGGTGGGGGCGTCGGCGTGGATCGATTGTTGGGAGGTCCTGGAGCAGGCGAGCCATTGGTCACGTGTGAAAGGCTGCCTCGTTTCTTGAGATTGTCCTTGCCGTTTATAGGCGAGCGAGATGGAGAAGCAACGCCGGAGCGCTTGCCAGAGTATAGCCCATAGAGTTTTGATGGCCTGTAGACATGTCGGGCATATTTGGATTCTCCTTCAAGGCTTGTCCTGTAGACCTATTTAGAAGGTGAAATCGTTGCCTTTAATGGCAAAATTTCTCACGCTGATTATATAGGTGGTTAAAGAGGATGTCGTTTTCCTTGAATCTCCTCATTCAGTATTCCAAACAATTCAGTGTTTAGGAAACGTTCGCACAAGGCCCACGGTTCGAGTCCGTGCGTGGTTACTTTCTATCTGTGCTATTTGATCGCGTAGCTCAGTTGGTTTAGAGCGTGTGCCTAACATTCTTTTTGTTGTGATTAAAAAATATCTTTAATTACACATTTCTGTCTGGAAGCCATCAGGAAAGCCTCCTGATGAAGATCTCCGTGACTGAGGTCAATTAAATAGGTTTTTGGGTTTTGGTGAGTGAGCGGGGATGGCCCTGGCACTCACAGAGAACTGTAGAGTTAGTGGAGCTCCCTTTTTTAATATACGTAGTAGGAGTAGATTAAGGTAATTGGCTTGCTCCAGGGATTGAGGGGGCTCAATCCTCCAACGGGGGAGGAATGTGACAACTGATACTTTAAGGGGCCATCCCAAAGTTGGTGTCGACCTTGGGAGGTGGGGATAAGATGGGCGATATGGTTGTGATTCCTCAGTCTATGTAACCCTTACTTTTACCTTCCTGCCATTTATACATACAGATAGCACTCACGTGTTACACTCACCGTCATTCACCTCATTCATTGGCTTATCCATTTGCTCCTTGTAATTAATCTTGTTCAGCCACACCTTTGCCTTTTCTTTCAAAGCCTCTTCAGAAAGATTAAGTACATCTTTCGCAGAGATTGAGCTCATAAGTTTATTGCATATCTTTTTTTTGTATGAGCCACAACTCCTGCTCGCTACCACTACGACGACTATGTATCATCATGGTTCTCAGTGCCAAGGCCATATCCACACCCCAGTAAACGCCCACACTCCCTAACACACATCACCAACTACTCCTACTTACACTTTCCACTCCCTAAACTAGGGTTTTCTCCTATAATTTATAGCACACCCAAACACATCAAACAAATACCCCACTCCATACCCTCCTTGTTTCTGTATTTCCCCTCCTCCTCCCACTCCTTCATTCTCATCACCACCACCACCAGCACTCATCTTCACCTGCCAACCTAGTTCCTTCACCTTCTTCTCTGCCTTCTCCAGCTCTCCTTTAACCTTTTCCAGCTCCTCTTCTAACAACAACCTCTCCCTTCTCATCCCGTCATCATCGTCATAATTGACACCGACAACACTCTTCTTCTCCCCCCCTTGCTGAGCCATCACCCTCGCTACACCCACTTCTTCTTCTTCTTTTTGTTTCTGAGCCACCTCCAAAGCTGTCAGTTTTGTATGAAGCTCAATCTTTTCTGATTCTGCAGCATCACATGCGGCAATGGCATTAATTAATTGCATCTTCACCTCATCAAGCTCCTTTTGTAACGACGCAATCTTCTCTGCAGTGTTGCTCTCCATCTGGCTTCCAACAGCATTCGATTCCTTTAGCAGCTGCAACTCTGCAGCATTCGACTCTATCACTGCCTCTAATTCTTCAACTCTCCTCCTCAACAACTCTGCCTCCTTGGTTGCTGCAGCCAGTTGCTGCTGAGATTCGTTTATTGTACATTCTACTGATTGTTCCAACTCTTCAACTCTCCTCCTCAACAGCTCTGCTTGTTTGGTTGCTGCAAGCACTTGTTGCTGAGCTTCTGCTTGAGCTGTGCCTGCCCGAGCAGAGGCTTGAGCGGCTTCATTTTGAGCAACTTCAAGACTGTAGTGCATGGTTTCAAGTCTATCGACCAGCTCTTGTTCAGTGTTTTTAAATGACGATTGGACAGCTGTGAAGCGTTTCTGGCGTTCTTGGCTTGCTGCCTGTTCAGATGCGAGCTGTTTCTCAAGCTCTGCAACTTGAGCTGTCAATTGATCAATCTGCTGCGTTCCATGCACTTGTACTTCTTGTTTGGCTTGTTGAGCCTGTTCTAGTTGACCCTGTAGTTGTTTGACTTGCTGTTGGAGCTCCTCTTGTTGACCTGACTTTTCACTCTCAGCAAATTGTTGCTCCAGGTCTGCTATTGTCACCTTGAGCACATTTACCCCTTCTGCATGCTTCTCAGCTTTTTCCAACTTGCTCTCCAGCTCTACAACCTGTCCCTTCAATTGCTCTGCCTGCTTCTCAGCCTTTTCCAACTTGCTCTTTAACTCTACAACCTGACCCTTCAATAATTCAGCCGCTTTAGCTTCTTTCTTGGACTTTTTCAACTGCTTCTCCAACTCGCTCATCTTGCCATTCATCTCCTTTTCAGCTTTTTCACTCTCAACTATTTGCTCTTCCAGCTTGTTTATTTTAACTTTTAATATATCGACTTCTTCTTCAGCCTTCTTTTCTGCTATTTTCATTTTGGTTTCCAGCTCTTTCCTTATCTCTTCATTCCCCTCTTCATGTCGATCCGCCTTTTCAATCAACTGCTTCTCCAGGTCAGCAACTTTAGTCTTCAATCCATCTACTGCCTTGGCTTCCTTGGTGGTGGTCTTTTTCAATTCTTCTTCTAAATTAGCGATTTTCTGCTTCAATTTATCAACTACTTTATCACCAGCATCAAGAGCAGAAGTAGCATGTATCTCCATCTTGTCATCTTTTTCCTTTTTCTTTTCTACCTCCAGCTCCTGCTGCAATTCAGATACTCTAGTCATCTGCTGTTCCAGTTTTGTTTGTAACTCAGAGAGAGAATCCTTTACTGTAACTTCACTGTCCTTGGCAGCCTTCAATTGCTGCTTGAGAAGGTTGAATTGCTTCTTAGCTTTGTCTAATTTGCTTCTGAGAGCCTGAGCTTCCGCCTCGGCTTGTGAAGCAGATGATTGGGCTTCTTTTGCAGCAGCGAGGCGTTCCTTGTAGTCTTGAAGTTCACCGAGAGCGTCTGCTGCTGCAATTTCTACATCTTTGAGGCGCTGGTGGAGAAGGTTGTTTTCATCTTGAAGAGTTTTGAGGTTGGTGGTTGTTGCAGAAGTGGAAGTAGTTTCTGCTGCTGGAGACGAGGAGGAGATGTTGGGCAGTGATTCTGAGACATCCCTGTTTTCGGCGAGCTCTTCTTCCTCCTCTAGAGCAAGAACCGATGATGCTATGTTACCAACTTGGTTCTGCGAGTGAATAAAGAGGGGAGTGAGTGAGAAGAGCCAGACAATTTCTCCCAACTGAAAATTCATTTGTAAAATTGCCCAAAGATTGCTGTTTCTCCGATTCTCCACTTACCAAACGATCTTCTAGGCCCGATTGATGCACTAAAGTTTGTGCTGCTTGAGTGATATTGTTTAATTGGTTCCACATTGTGTAAATATTCAAGGATTCGTTATTTTGGTTCGTCAGGAAAACGCTCTGGGGACACTCAAACTTTTGTTATTTCATCCCCTGAGGATCTGGTGTATTGTCAAGTGATGTTGAAATGTCTTGGATTTATCAGCTATGGATATATTTCTACTCAAGTCGCCAGCATTCCCCATCGCCCCCGACAACATTTTATTTTCAAACGCACACCCATCTTTCTCCATTACTATCTATCATTACATGGTTGGAAGCCACCAATCATATGAAATGAACCAATCAATAATTAGGACTTGTTATCTTCACATGTCCTCCCAGCTGATCCTTCCAGTTGGCAACCGCCATCTCCTTCTCTTCCTCCCCTTGCCCATACACCTCTGCAAACAATGCACTCGTGGGGGCCAATCTAGCAGCCTGCAACGTCCTCTGCACAACCTCCCCTCCATCATACCCACCAGCCAACGCTGCCAGCACTGCTGCCACACCAGGATCATGCAATGAACTCCCAGGTCTTGCAGTAGCAGCTGCAGCAGCTAAGTTTCTTGCACTTTCAGTCATCCGTGCCTGGCCTATTCTACACACCAATTCAAATGTTAATTGCCGAGGTAGAGAGTTGGCAAAGCCTACTAGAACACCCAATGCTGACCTGGCAGCTTCCATTCTACCGGCTGCAGTTGCTTGGTCGGCAAATCGCAGGCCCAATTCCACTACTTGCTTCACTCTTGCCAGTTCAGTTGGTGGGAGCGATCTGGACGCTGCCATCATCTTATTGCTCCTTCCAACATTATTCATACCACCACCACCACCAGTACGTGGACTCCTCATTGTACTACTGCCAGTAGTATCTTGGCAATGGCCATATTTATCACTATATCTGGCCCAGGAGTATAGGGAATAATCTGTTGTAGTAGTAATAGTAGCTCCACCATCTAGTTCATCTTCATTCTTAAGAGTTGGAGTGAATGGAGGTTTCCCTGCCAATACAGCATCCCAATTGATAGGATCTACTTGGTCCTCTTCATTATCATCGTCATCATCATCACTGCCACTCTCTTCCTCATCATCTTCGTCATCTTGATCCTCCTTCTCCTCTTCTTCTTCCTCTTCTACCTTGTCATCTTCCTTCTCCATCATCATCAGTTTAGTATGATGCTCCGCCAAAGCAGCTGCCACTGGATCCAGCACTTCCCTGGTAGGAGCATTTGCATATGCCATATCAAGTACAGTTCTATCACTGGCACCCAGGGCATGAGCTTGGAATGCCGCTGCTGCTCTGTTCCAGTCTCCAGCCTTGACACACAGAGCCATTTCAGCTGCTGGGGTGATGCCAGGGAGGGAAAGAGCTTCTCTGATACCGTCTACCGGGGCCATAGCCGACAAAAACCTGGCGACATCGTCATGAAAAGGGGCACTGAGGCCTCTTTCTGCAATAGTTCTAGCAGTGGTAAGCTCACCCTTGGCAGCCAAGCACCTCAGTCTGAGACCTGGATGTCTGAGAGAGAGGAGAAATGGTCTGCCCAGAGCATCAGCCAGCCACAAGTAGCTGTGTCTGACGCCAGCAAGGACTAGAGGACCTGAAGGGCGGGCTTGCTCGGCAGGGAGGGGGGTGGCTTCGGATGGGGGAGAGGTTTTAGAGTTGACTCCACCCTGGATGCTGGCAAGTTTGACCAATTGGACAAACTCTGTAATTGGGTCTGCGAAGACCAGTTGGATTGATGTTGGCGATACAATGTACAGCTGCCTGCTTTGCCATAATCCTGACTGAGAGTGAGGGATGGATAAAGCGGCAAATCGTTCAAAATTGGGCCTTGTTTTGCACAGCTGCACGCAACTAGCATAACCCAGAGCGCATTGAGTGCACTCTGGTTCCCATGAGATCCAATCTGGTTCTGGTAGACTTTCTCCTACTGATTTATAGTCCTTCCAGGATACAAATTGAAGGGATCTTTCCAGCGTTACTGGATCCACGAAAATCAGGCCCAGCAGGGCGCCCCCATGTAGAAACACTGGGTGACCCCCAGCCATGACTAGATTATGTGTCAGTGCAAATGTAGTGGCATTCACCTCATCTACGGCGTGGATAGATACAGCAGAAGATGCTATTGCAGCTCTAGTAGCTTCTGCAGCTGCTGCTCTTTCTGCATATTCCTTTTCTTGTTTCTTTGGCCCCAGGAAGAGCAGCTTGCTGAACAATCCTTTTTCCAGTTTGACCTCTTTTGCGAGAATTTCAGGTACCGATAGTACTGCATAATGGGGTGTAGTGCTGCTCCAGACGACGCAACTACCAACACCACCATCAATAGGCTCCCAAGTTCCACTGGGGCCTAGTGTATAGATGGTATATGTCCTCATTTCAGGCCACACTACACTTATAGATCTGCCAGTACTGCTGCATGAGATGATGGGTCGCATGTCGGGATGTTTGAGTTCTGCAATCAGCTCTGGAGGTGACATTTCCAACTTGACAGCTGCTGCAGATGATGATGGATATCTTTTCCCCGACTGTGTTGAAGGTGGAGGTGGTGGCGGTGCTGTTCTCTTACTTTCTAATCGCATAGCAGTGGACCATAATCTGCCTCCTATAGCAGTGACAAATGTAGGACCAGGAGCTCCTCTAGGTGGCGGCTGTGTTGGCTGCTGCTTCTTATTATTATTACCACCAGCTTGCATTTGTTGTTGTTGCTCTGCACTTTCCTTTGCCATCAACGCTTCCAGTGTTATCACAGCAGAAGGCAGAGCTGTCACTGCTGGCCTCTCCAGTGGATCAAACTGCAGCAGTACCACTCCAGTATTGGTTGCAGCCGCCACCATATCAGGTCGAGTCGGGTGCACCGACAATTGATATATCTTCGGAGTCTTCTTCTGACCAGGATCTATTCTATCATGCAGAGATATGTATTTAAACAACTCCCCACTAGTAGGATTCAGGCCGTATATTGCAGGAGTGTCTCCTGTTGCAGTCAAGACACTAGGGTGAGCATTCAGCCCAGCTGACCCCCATGGGGCCCATGCAATGGAGTGAAAGGAAGTCTTTGGTAATGGCTGCATCTTCCCTGCTGCTGGTTTCCCCCAGGCCTTCCCACCTACTTCCCAGAATGCAATCTTCTTATCTTCGCCGACTGTTGCGAGTCTGAGTGGAGGAGGGGCGGGGGTACCATCGTCATGAGCAAGGAAGAGTGCGACGGAGTTGACACTGCCATCGTGGGCTTTGTAGCTCACTTTGGGTGACATTTCTCTATCTGGTCCTCTTGCTGGAGATCGCGAGGGGTCCCATATTGCTATGGTACCATCGGTAGATGCTGTGATGAGCATGTCGGGGGCGCCAGGGAAATCTCCCGACACGACAGTCATTGCGGTGATGGACCCCTTGTGTCCTCCGGACAACTTTCCAAACACTGCTCCAGTGAGAGGGGAGAGAAGGTAGACAGAGCCGCCATTTGTTCCTACTGCTAGTACTGGTAATGCTTCAACTGCTGATGGTAAGGGATTGTCTGGGTTGCCATCATCTGCTATGGAGCCAGCGGTTGTTGTTGTTGATGATGGTCGGACGCCCATTAATGTTGGGAGATTTAAAATCAACATAGCGAGAGAGGTCGGTGCTTTACTGTCTGTAGCTGATGATCTTGGTATGTCTATTGCCTCTGCTGATGATAGGTCATGGATGACTAGTTTGTTTTCACAAGCTGCAATGAGCCATCTTCTGCCCACAATGCCTGGGGCTGCTCCCAAGTGGGGGATGGCTGCCGAGGCATCAGATGTGCCATGTCTCATAGAGATACCCCTGTTGGCCTGCCAGAATGCAACATCTAGATCTAGGAATTGTATGGCTTTGACGGTACCTGAAGCCGTGGATTTGCTGGAGATGGAAGGGTCCAGCTCTGGAGGAGCGGTGGAGGTGGCAGCGGCAGTGTCCTTGGCGGCCCTGTAACGGAGCGTTGCCTCTTGAAGAGCGGCCTCGTCTGCACCTCCCAGCTGGTTTTCATAGACGATCTGTGCGTGGAGGAAGAGGGAGAGATGCTGTTGATCAGTGTCTAGAAAAGGGAAGGGAGAAAGAGGCGAGAGAGAGATACTTACCTCATTGCTTTCATAATTCCAAACTAAAATGTTAGAGAGACGATCGACAAAGGCAGCCCATGGTTGAACAGGGTGGAACTCTACCAGATCAATCTTCTCTTGAGAGCTCCTGATCGAGTGGATGTTCAGCAAAAGTTCCTCTTCATCCATCGTTTTGGGTAATCAAAAGCGATCTGTCTAACTGTCAGAGGGGTATCAGGCTTGGAATGTGACCCCCAGGTGTTTAATAATCTAATATGAAAATTGTAAAATGAGCACTATAATGACTGCACGCTAACCCCCATAGCTCCCTTATTAGGCTTAAAGCCTGTAAAACCGATCGGCTCACGAGGTCGGGCAACATTCTCTTCATTTCTTTCAACTCATAAAAATATATTTCGTGTCAATATTATGTGCTTAGGGGTACAAATAACGACACATTCAACCATCTCATAAGGGTTCTTGTCGAGCTACACGTATTGAAGGAACACACAAAGAAAAATTATCGTGTTTCATCTCATCACCGACTTCAGCGCCGACGAAATATTAGGAGAAAGCCTCCGCCCAGCTGACCTTTGTTATTAGATAGACATAGCCATGCCTATTGGTGGCAATCTTGTGCTCAAAGGTGGCTTACAAGTCAGCAGCAGTGGGGTTACAAAGAAGAAGAAGAAGAAATCAAAGAAGAAGAGAGAATCGACAGACGAAAGAGAACAAGGTCAAGCGGCCACTGCTGCTGCTGATAATGAAGTTGATGGGAAACATGCACCCAATACCACAGGTATATCAGTGCAAGGCAACCAAACATATGAAGAGATATTCAACTTGGAAATCCAAAGAAGCAAAGGGGGTAGTAGTAGGCCAGATGGAAGTCAAAAATTGAAAATAAAGATGGCGAGTGCTGAGCAGCGTCTTGACAACAGAGAATCGAGGAAGGCTGATAAATATTGTAAATAGAGACCCTTCCAAGGCATGGTTTTGGTACCGTTTATATTAGATAGACTATAGACGCTCACTAAATGTTATATAATTAGTAATCATGAAAGAACATATGGAGAATGGCACATATCCTGATTTGGCAAGAGGATTGCTCTTTGCTTTTGGTAGCATTATTTTCTACGGATCCTTCGCTGTGCCCATCAAATCTAAGGGTGTTATCGATGCAAAGGTCAGTCTGATTCCATCAAAGATTACCAAACCCTTTTTCAAATCCCAATTTCCCATCTCTCTCCCCCCCCCCCCCCCCCCCCCCCCCCCCCCCCCCCCCCCCCCCCCCCCCCCCCCCCCCCCTCTTTCCCCCCCACCCCCCCCCCCCTTTTTTTTTTTTTTTATTTT
>Ga0114919_10002633_pt1 | contig 14544 bp, 18 predicted proteins | sample BlataG_FD_88682 | JGI IMG/M metagenome (GOLD analysis project Ga0114919, IMG submission 88682) | Deep subsurface microbial communities from Black Sea to uncover new lineages of life (NeLLi) - Black_00105 metaG | ecosystem: Environmental > Aquatic > Marine > Oceanic > Sediment | place: Atlantic... | reverse complement strand
TGAAAACAATGAAAATTTACTCACAGAAGAAGGACAACCAAGTTACTACACAGCATTAACTCCTGGATTTGCTCAAGCATTATATCCAAATAGTTTAGTGAATATGAGATCACGTGTTGGTCAGAACTTAGGCCAAGAATATGACTTTAGATTACTGCCTGGATGGATGACAAGTCAACAAGCAAATGGCTCTACCTTAGGCTACACGCCTGCTTGGGTCATCGCATACTGTAAACCTGGTACATCAGCACAGATTAAAACAAACATAGAAACATTATGGTTAGATCCTCTAGGAAAACCGTATACATTAAATCAAATTAACTTTGAGTTAGATAGAATAACAGTAGATAAATCGTTGACATATGACTATGATAACAACACTGTTCCTCCTGCATGGACAGGGCTACCTAGTGCTTCTCCACCGCTTGATCCAGTTGAGAGAGATAATTTTCATGTGTTATTCCCTAGAAAAACAATATTGCCCGATGAAGGAAATGTATCCGGCTAATTTACGTTGATAAATACTATATTAAGAGAACAAACAAATTATGAGTACAATTAATACAAACGGAATCAATGTCGATTATCCTGTCCCAGGAGAAAATAACTCCACTCAAGGATTTAGAGATAATTTCACATCTATCAAAAACAATTTAAATACTGCAAGTACTGAGATTACAGAACTGCAAGACAAGGCCGTACTCAAACAAGGTTTAACTGGTGTTGCTATTGACAATAATATGGCTAACACACTAATCAGTAATGCGGCTGTGCGAGGCTTTAGATCGACTACATATAATTTAGGTAATGCGATATCTGGGTCAGTTGTTGTAGATGCTACTTTAGGTGATGTACAAACTGGTACTATTACAGGCAACACTACATTACAAATAGCTGGTTGGGCACCTTCTGGAACTAAAAGTGAAATCACATTAGATTTAACAATTGGAAATGCAGATGCATATATTACTTTTCCGGGCACTATTAATGCTAGTGGCAATATCGTAGAAAACAATGCACTTAATGCTGGAAACTTAACGATTGCAAAAGCGCCTTATAACGTTACTAACTTACAATACAAACTTACAACTACAAACTGTGGTAACACAGTTACAATAGAACCTATTAACAGAGGTTATCAAACATCACAAGTTGAAGTTAGACAAGCAATGACACCAACAGGATATGTAGGTGATAGAAACGGAGATATTGCTCTTACTCCTGTCATAGAACCTGTCACAGTTACTGCTACAACAGTTACAACGAATGTTTTCACTACTGATTCTACAGAAGGATTCTATATAGGCATGCCAATTGAATTCACTGGACAAGGTGGAGAAGCAATTTTCGGTGGACCAGTTGCAGGAACAACATACTATGTTTCAACTATTACAACAGATACTAGTTTTGTAGTGGCGACTGACACTGCACTTACTACGCCTCTAGCACTCACAACTGCTACAGGCACAATGCAGGCATCACCCATAGCTTAGACATATATTTGTGTAGGAACTTATGACAGCAATGTAACATCAGTCAATCTACAAACAATTGCTAGTAATGTGATTACATTTTCGGGTGCTTTAGCACCAGTTGCTAACTCGTTCTGTCCAAATCAACCAATAATTTTTTCAGGTGCCAATGTTACTAATGCTAATTTAGAAGAAAATGCAACATACTATGTTAAAACTGCTCCCTCAACAACTACTATAACACTTAGCAAATCTCGTGTTGCTGGTGGTGTTGCAGGTCCTGAGGTAGAATTAACAGATGTATCTGACTCAACATTGCTCAGTGGTACAGTTGCAACAATATACGTGCAAGGGCACGATATTTGGAAACGGATACCATTAGAATCGTTCTAAGGAGGTATTGATGGAACATCCTTTTATCAATAAAAGCGACTTATCTAATAAAAGCCTAGAAGAACTACAAGAAACACTTTCAAGTTTAACTACTAAAATGAACTTTGCTATGGCTTCTGGTAACCAGCCTCTACTCAATCAATTAAGAATGGCAGTTACTAGTTACCAAGCACAACATAAGAAAAAACTAGATGAAGTTTTTGCAAAGCAAGACTTAGGTAATAATATTCATGTTGACGGAGACAAAAGGTGACTCAACGAATAGAAAAAGATTTTCTCTTTGATACTGCTATTCATTTTGAAAATGGTTTTTACATCAATCAATACCAAATAACATTATCGATGTTAGTTAATACTGATGTCATTAAAGAACATAATATTGCATTAGAACGTATTCATTACTTTATCTCACATAGAATTCAAAGTAGTCTGTTTATAGAGGAGAGTGAGACTAAAGCAATACAGAAATACAAAGCCGCTGGTATCAATATTTGTACATTGCCTGACGAACCACATGATCAGATAATTTCTATGGTATTACTAACTAAATTCAATGCGATAACTGAAAACAAACTCATAATAACAGACTTAATTTTAGGGTCAACATTTAGTGAAGGAGTAAAATTTCATACTGTATCTGAGATAGCAGAAGACATTATCGACCAACACTCTTCTAAATGGTGGAATTGTGCTACAATATGTATGGAAGATTCCAAATTAGAAAACTCAGGCGAAGATCATAAAATTATAGAACTGTTCAGTGATGATGCTTGGGAAAAACTAGATTTGGGTTTTTCTAAAAAAGGTAAAAAAGTTAATCAAAAATTAGACCATAATACTTGATTTCTCACTTCAATACATATATAATAGTTGCATGATTAAGAACAACTATGGACAACCTATATACAACGAGCAAGACTTGTTTGATTTGTATATGACTAATCCCACTACTAAGTTAAAACATGCTGTTATAGTAGATGAAGTTGTGCCTTTTGACCCAGCATTAGAATTAGAGAATGTACCTAATTTAGTCAAAGAGTTAACAGAAAACATTAACTTGTCAGTAGAAGACTTTGATCAAATTCTTAGGAGTCAATGGTTTATGCCTGATGAGTATAAAACGTTTGACATTGCAAAGTTCGTATTAGATCAGTGTACACATGAAGAAGAACTGCAACGAGCAGGCAAAGAGTTGTTGATGTATGAAAAGAGAGGACTCTTTACTTTATTACAATATATGAAGTATCTTGTAGACTTAATGAGAGAGAACAATATAGTATGGGGAGTTGGGAGAGGATCGAGTGTATCTAGTTTTGTTTTGTTTTTGATAGGTATTCACAGAATAAATAGTTTACACTACGATTTAAACATCGAAGAATTTTTAAAATAGGATAAGATTATGGGAAAAATATACAAAACTGCTAGAGGAAGATCATTAGATATGGCAAGCCTAATATCTAAACATGAAAAAACTAGAGCAGTCAGCAATATAAATCAAGTTAATGCACGTGGAGATGAGATTGACTCAAGTGGACAAATCGTTAGACCTGCAGGGGATAAAGTAGCAGATTCTTATGCTTCTCAAGTAGGATCTCAAACTGCTCAAGCAAGACCTGAACATCCTGATCTTAGTCCGAGTGCTAATCCAAATGCACCGTTATCACCAAAACAACTGAGAGAGTTAGATGCACTGAATTCTAAACAAATTCCAGACAAAGAAGCAGTTAAAACTCCTATGTTAGATAAATTAGTAGAAGAATCAAAACCACAAGTGGAAGAAACTGTCGAACCAGTAGAAGAATATGTAGCACCTATCGAAGCAGAAATTGCTCCTATTCCCCCAGTAGAGCCTGAAGAATTTGTAATGAAATCAGCAGATGAAGCTCCAGATAGTTTCGGAGGAGAAGGAGAATTAGAACTACATCCTGAAGAGGCTCAGTTAGCAGAGTTAGAAGAAGACTTTGATATTGAAGCAATTAAGAAGGCGGCATTAGAAAACATTGTAACAGAACAACCAACAGCAAAATCTAAAAAGAAAGGTAAGAAGTAAATGGCAATAGGACTTAAATCTAACATCAATCGCATTCAGTGCAAAACACTAAGAGCAATTTCTGATAAAATCATTGTACACGCTATGGATTTTGGTGGACAAACATTAGATTCTGGTATCATTTTAATGGACGATGATAAGAAATCTTCAGGGATCAAACCTCGTTGGGCACAAGTATATTCTATCGGGCCACAAGCAAATACTGAACTTAAAGTAGGTCAATATGTGTTAGTAGCACATGGCAGATGGACACGTGGTGTTAACATTACTGATGCAGAAGGTGATAAAACAATTCGATGTGTTGACCCAAAAGATTGCTTGTTGGTAAGTGATGAACCACAAAGAAATATGGCTTACGGTGACAAAGAAGGCGCTTAATGTCTATACAAGAAAATGTCAATACATATGATATTGATGCTTTCAAGGCTTCTTTCATAAACACTGACATATATAAAGCAATTGCTAAAGATTACCAACATTTGCATTGGGAAAAATTCTTTGATCCAACACAACCAAATGCTTCCCAGTTAGCAAGAAAAAGCGAACATAGAGGACGTTGGCCAAATGAATACAGTCTTACATCTTTTTATTATTTAAATTTTCTATTAGAAAAAAATCCAACTACTATCTATGATTTAGGGTGTGGTGACAACTCATTTAAAAAATATATTCCTAATCTTGTAGGAATCGACCCTGATACGTCATGTGAAAATGCTGACATCATTGATACAATAGATCAATCATTTATTGATTCTCACCAAAACTATTTTGAGTCTGTTTTTTCAATAACCGCTTTACATTTCTATCCTAATATAGATATGAGAAAAATAGTAAACGATTTTATTTCGATGGTTACGCCCGGAGGAAGAGGATATATTTCTCTTAATGTGGGACATATAATGAATAATATAGATACGCATGACATCTTAACTGTTGATCCTAATGCAAGTAGTGAAAAACTCAAGCATTATTTTAGAGCAATGCAAGGTAATTGGCGTGCTGATAGAACCAAAGAAGCAGTAGAAAGGGTAACTAGGGAGTTGCTTTTTGATTTAGATTGTATTATAATAGTGTTTGATGTTGATTATGGTCAAGAAGTAGATTTTGTTAGTCAACTAGACGGAAATATTAGAATAGTTTTTGAGAGGAATAAATGAAGAATCAATTATGGGTAGAAAAGTATCGTCCTAATACTATAGATGGATATGTCTTTACAGACGATTTGCAGAAAGGTCGAGTCGAAAGTTGGATTAAAGATGGTAGTTTTCCGCATCTGTTAATGTCTGGTGATCCGGGCACAGGTAAAACAACACTTGCAAAAGTGTTAATCAATGAGTTAGGCGTAGAAGACTATGACGTACTGACTATCAACGCATCACGTGAGAATGGTATCGACATGCTACGTGAAAAGATCAATGGCTTTGTGCAGACTATGCCGTTCGGCAAGTTCAAAGTTGTGCTGTTAGACGAGGCTGATTATTTAACTCAACCCTCGCAGGCGGCTTTACGAAATGATATGGAAGCATACCATGAGACTGTAAGATACATTCTCACATGTAATTATGCCCATAAGATCATTCCTGCACTAAAATCTCGTTGCCATGAATTTCACATTGCAAAGCCTGATTTATCAGAGTTCACTGCGAGATCAGCAACTGTGTTGATGAAGGAAGAAGTTGACTTTGAATTAGATGTTTTAGATACTTATGTTCGTGCAACATATCCTGACTTACGTAAGTGTCTTAGTCAATTGCAGGTAAACAGCGGTTCTGGCGCTCTCACACCCCCTCAGAAGCAAGGCCAAAGTGAAAATGAACTTCTAATCGAAGCAACTACATTGTTTAAGTCTGGAAGTATTATCGAAGCAAGACAGCAGTTAATGCAGTATATTGCACTCTATCCGACTCGTATCGAAGATACTTATCGTTGGATGTATGACAACTTAGACTTGTTTGGCGCATCTAATGAAAAACGTGATGCAAACATTATTATAATCAGAAATGGCTTAGCAAACTTGCCTATGGTAGGTATCCCTGAGATATCACTTGCCGCAACTTTAGTTGAGTTGACTTCTTAATCGTATAAATATTTAATATGAGATATTTACTAATACAATTTATACGCAAACCTAATGGTCAAATCGATGAACATGTAAAGGTTGCAAAGAAGATTAAAAAATCAGATCAGTCTACAAAGAATGTTATACTAGACTTTGGGACAAGTTCTGTAGTTAAATGTGTAATTGAAGGTGGTAACCACGATACTACATTCGATCAAATGTGTTCATACTATAAACGTATTTACCCTGCACTTATTAAACAATTAGAAAAAGAAGCACCAATAGAAACAAAAACAAAATAGAGGTAAAATATGTTTGATACAATAAAAGAAATGGTAAAGGATTTGTCTACAGGACTAGGAATAATGGCAGTATTGGGTATTGTCATATATGCATACGGATATATGATCACTTCATTCGGTCTGTCAGAAACTTATGAGACCGCATTAATATTTGCACCAATCGTACTATACGCATCATATATGATGGGTGGTTTACGCAGACTTAATCGAAACACAAAGACCTTCTAGGGGCAAAATCTTAAGTCGAAAAGTGAAAGGGTCTAAACGACCCTTTCTTTTTGCCTGTTATTGATACATCTTTAATACATGCTCAATTATTGTGTGTCTCTTAATATCTCTTGGTTCGAATTCACATGCTGTCATTCCTGGTACTTTGTGTTGTTCGATTCTTCGTTTGAGATCAAGTAATCCATTATCGTGTCTGATTCGGTCAGTCTGTTCAACATCACCATTGATTATGATTTTGCTACCCTCAGCGATCCTTGTCATTAACATTTTTATCTGTGACGGTGTCGCATTTTGAGCCTCATCTAGTATAATCCAAGAGTGTTTGAAGTTTCTGCCTCGGCAAAATGCTAAGGGTGTAATTTCAATTATCTGCTCCTTCAACATATATTCGATTTCTGTCTGTCCGTAATATTCTCGGACTACATCAAATAATGGTCTAACCCAAGGTTCCATCTTAGAGTTCAAATCGCCTGGTAAGAAGCCATGTTTCTCATCGTCCACTGCCACTGCTGGCCGAGTTAACAAAATTCTACTACATTCTCCGCTTCTCAAAGCCTTCATTGCCGCTAACATTGCTAAGTAGGTTTTACCTGTTCCAGCTGGGCCAGAGACCATAACGATATCGGTTTCAGGGTCATTTAATGCAATGATATATTTTTCCTGATTTATACTCTGAGGTATTAGTTCGATTGGTCTGCGTGACGGTTGCTTTTTGCTATACTTGTTAAAGTTAATCGTTTTTGAAGTGTCTGTGTAGAAAGTTTTATCTGAATCTCCTTTGTTTCGGAATGGTTCATGTTTTTTTCTTAGTGCTCCAGTTTTACGTTTGCTCATATGTTGTTTCCTTGTAAGGTTAATTTATGAGAAAGATTTCTTTCTCACATGTATTTACCTGGATTCGACTACGCAAACACTGAGTGGTCAAAAAAAGTGCAAACCATGATAAATACATGCACCAGAGAAATGGCGCTAAAAATATAATCTCTTTCCCTTAAGATAAATACTAATATGACTAATAAATTTACAGACGCCACACAAGCAAATTCTTTTTTCAAAGATATTAACTTTACTAGCATTGTGGATACAATTAAAAATATCTATATGTCCGACGGTTCAATGAACACTTTGTTAGATTTTGAAAGAGTTTTGGATGATGCAGATATCTATGCATTCAAAAACTGGATTAACGGAGAATTAGTACAAGGACCTATAATAGGTCGTTACAATTGTTCATGTTGTTTTATGTGGCCTTATAAGTTGATGCCAGATCCTAAAGCAGTTCTTAGACTTACAGCAATTGGTTGTGATGTTAAGATGATGAAAGGACAACTTGAAGTTCCTATAGCAGTCACTTCATACGAAGACTTTCAATCAGGCAGTCGTTATCCAAAAATGAAAGAAAATCAAGTTTGGTTTATGCAGATTACAATTCCATTCGATTTAATGGATGATATTAAAGAAGGTACAGTTGATCTTGCTGATCAAACAATCGACCTTTCAGAAATTGAAGATGCATATGATGTTGACTTAGATGAAGAAACTTCCTCAGATATTGGCGATATCGAAGAACTTTCTGCTTCACCAGATGAAATTGATCCAATGGGAGCACCAACAATATAATGTCTATACTAACTGAAGGATTAAATTACTTAGATATGGAAAATCAAATGTTTCCAACTTTGTACATTGATGAATACGCCGCTAAGATGGGAGAAGATAAAGATATTATCACTCTGTCCTTTATGGTTAAATCTTACGCAGTAGGTGAAGATTTAGTTTCTTGGTTTGAAAGAGGTTACAACTTTGTATTAGATGCAAGTGTTAGTGAAGGGGAACTTGAACCTGGTAAATTTTTAGTATTTGTCGAAATGGACAGAAGATCATGGGTACCTAAAAAAATCTATGAACTAATAAAAGACTTAAAAACACTAACTGGTATTGATCCTAAAGATTGGACTATCAACATCGATGATGAAGATTACCCATGCGAGGTAGAAATAATGCAAGACAAAATGATTCTTAATCCAAACGAATATAAAATAGAAGAAGAACTAGAAGACGATCTCAATGAAATGAGATTACAAGCAGGATTAGATGTCAAGCCTAGTTACTCGTTAGAAGAGAAAGATACTTACATCAAAGACATTCAAGCCGCCGCCGGACTTTAAGTTCGGTACAATCCACCGTTGACTTTCTTGTCAACACTTGATACAATACAGCATGGATCACTATCAAACCCTGGGCGTTTCAAAACAAGCAGATGCTAAAGAAATTAAAAATGCATATCGTAGACTTGCGGGCAAACATCACCCAGACAAAGGCGGCAGTGAAGAAGAATTTAAGAAAGTTCAGAAAGCATATGAAACCTTAAGTGACCCAAACAAACGTGCAGAGTATGATAACCCTAGTCCATTCGGTGGTGGTTTCAGACAAGGTAGTCAGCCATTTGATATAAATGATATCTTTGGTGCTGGTTCACCCTTTGGTGATATCTTTGGTCAACGAAGACAGCAACAACGTCAGCCAATGTTTAGAACAACATTACAAGTATCATTGAGACAAGCATATACAGGCGGACAACAAACATTAGAACTAAACACACATCAAGGCAAGAACGTAATTAATGTTACGATTCCAAAAGGTGTGCAAACTGGGCAACAAATTCAATACCCTAATGTTATCGATGCAAATACTGCTTTAATCATTGATTTTCATGTACATGAAGACTCATTCTTTGTACGTCAAGGACATAATTTAATAAGTGAACATAACATTTCTGTCTTAGATTTGATTGTAGGAACAGAAATTAAATTTACAACAATATCTGGGAAATTAATGAAGGTAAAGGTAAGAGAAGGTACACAACCAAATACACAGATCAAACTTACAGGACAAGGAATGCCTATTGCTGATCCAAGAGGGCCTAATCAACATTCTGGGAAATTTGGCGATCAAATTATCTTGCTAAAAGGAATAATTCCTGTTAATATAGAGCAAGGTGTCATAGATGCAATTACCAAATATAAAGATATACAAGACCTAAAGAACAACTAAATAAATATAGAGGAACAAAAATTTGAACACATCGCCAGAAATCGAAAACATTATCTCTAAAGCCATTGAGAAGGCTAAGTCCTATAATCACCAATATGTGACAATAGAACATTTGCTTTATGCGTTAATTACACATCAACCATTTAAGAAATGCTTATCTCAATTTAGAGTAGAAGTAGACATGATGATTGATGAAGTAGAAGGTTATCTCAATGCACTTCATGCAATCAAATCAAATGATCCAGATTGCGTTCCAAGCAAGACAAACACTTTAGAACGTGTAATGAATCGTGGTGTAACACAAGTGTTGTTTACAGGGCGTAAAACAGTTACTACGTTAGATTTATATTTAAGTATTGCGACAGAAGGAAATACTAATGCTCACTATTATCTATTAAAGTATGGTGTAGTTAAAGGTAACTTCATCGATTTTTGGCAAAGAAATTATAAAGGTGAAGATTACTCAGTAATTTCAGCAGAACAAGCAGATGAAGTCTTAGAAGAATACACAACTAATCTAACACAGATGGCTAGAGACGATGCATTAGAGCCTGTCATAGGTCGTGTCAGAGAAATTGATGATATTATCAATGTTCTAGCAAAACGTTTCAAAGCAAACGTACTCATGGTAGGCGATCCAGGTGTAGGTAAAACTGCAATCGCAGAAGGCATTGCATCAGCAGTTGTCAATGAAGAAGTTCCAGAGTTCTTACAAGGACATGAAGTCTATTCATTAGAGATAGGTAGTCTACTTGCTGGATCAAAGTATCGTGGTGAATTTGAAGAAAAAGTTAAAGAAGTTCTACAAGCATTAGAAGTTAAAAAGAATGCTATTCTATTCATTGACGAAGCACACACTATGGGCGGCGCAGGATCAACATCTAATGGCTCAGTTGACTTTGCAAACATGATTAAGCCTGCAATCACTAAAGGCAAACTTAAAGTCATTGCATCTACTACATGGGAAGAATACTACGAATCATTTGAGAAAGATCGAGCATTGATGCGTAGATTCTATCGTGTAACAATTGATGAGCCTTCACATGATACAACAGTCAGAATTCTACGTGGATTATCAGAAAGATTAAATGACTTCCATGATGTTAACATCACAGAAGATGCTATCGAGGCCGCAGTTGAAATGGCTGGTCGATATATACATGACAGAAAGAATCCTGACAAGTCAATTGATTTACTTGATGCCGCATGTGCAAAACAACGTGTAGCAGAGAACAAAGGCGCAGAGATAACTAAGTCTTTAATCTTAGATCAAGTAGAGAAGTTCACAGGCGTCCCTGCTGACAAACTTAAAGGGGACAACGTAGATCGTATTACTAACTTAGACGTTAATGTTAAAAGTAAGTTATATGGTCAAGATGATGTAGTTGATAACGTAATCGAAAGAGTTTATGTATCGTTTGCAGGAATCGGCAACGAAACTAAACCTATCGCAAGTTTCTTATTTTTAGGACCGACAGGTACGGGAAAAACAGAATTGGCTAAATTGCTGTCTAGTAACTTAGATATGCCACTGCTCAAATACGATATGTCCGAGTATTCAGAGAAGCACAGTGTAAGCAGTTTAATAGGGCCACCCCCAGGCTATGTAGGTTTTAGTGATTCACAAGTACAAGGCGGACGTTTAATATCAGACTTGAGTAAACAACCTCATTCAATTCTATTGTTTGACGAAGTTGAGAAAGCACATCCTGATATCTTTAATATCTTCTTACAGATACTAGACGAAGGTACAGTGACTGGATCTAATGGTAAGCAAGTATCAATGAAGAACTGTTTAATCATTCTCACATCTAACTTAGGTAGTGCTGATGGTGACAGAAACAACATTGGTTTCGGAGACCAAGATAAAGTAGGTGAAGATGATAAAGCAATGAAGAACTTCTTCAAGCCAGAGTTTAGAAATAGACTTGATATGGTTTGTAAGTTTGGTAAACTTGATACACTATCTATCAAAAAGATTGTTATCAAATTTGTTTCTGATCTTCAAACTGCTCTTGTGGAGAAACACAATATTACTCTTAACTTCACTGAAGAAGCAATTGAATACCTTGCTGAGAAAGGTTATGATCCTAAATTAGGAGCAAGACCATTAGCAAGAAAAATCGATGAACTAATCAGAGTTCCGTTAAGTAAGAAAATCTTGTTTGAAAAAATCAAAGATGCAAACGTCATGTGTGTTATTGACCCAGATACTAGCGAAATTAATTTTGCAGTAACATCAAAGGGTAAAGCAAAAGTTGGCGATGATGGAATCATTGAAGTAGAGAGTGTTAGTGATGAAGATTACTTATTGATAGTTGATGATGATGAAATAGATTCGACTGATACTCCATAATATCGACTACACACTTTAAAAGCATAAATACTACTATAACACGGAGATATTTATGGCTAAAATAGTCGAAGACATGGTCGCAATCAAACTCAGTAAAATTGCAAAAGATGATGCACCAGATGCATCAATCATAACTGATGAAATTGCATCACAGTTAGAAGCAGTTGCACAAGAGTTAGTTGGTGAAGCAGTTATAGTAGAATTAGTGAGGGGATAGTAATGTCACAGTCAACAATTCTTGCATTACTACCTCAAACTGTTTATAACAATGATGGTACTTCCCAACCATATGATGTGACAGGCAATGCTCAACCAGCGGCCGCATATTATTTAGGTAATCAAGACCTACAAACAGTATCATATAATTTTACAGAAGTTACTGGTAACTTAATCATCGAAGCATCATTGGCATCAACGCCTGCTGTTGAAGGTGATTGGTTTAAAGTATGGGAAACAACAGCAAACAACTCTGCTAATCTAAACGCAAACACAAGCGCCTACACTAACATAACAGGAAACTTTACTTATATGAGAGCCAAGATTAAAGACTTTAATAATGGTGTTGTACAATTCGTTAAGTTAAGTTATTAATATGAAAAAGATTGTCGTATTGCCAGGAGGATTTCATCCTTTCCATGCAGGACATTTAGCACTGTATCAACAGGCTTTATCTAAATTTCCAGATGCTGATGTATATATGGCTGCCAGTGACAATCAAAAAGAAAGACCTTTCCCGTTTAAAGTAAAACAATTATTAGCAACTGAAGTTGCAGGTATACCTAAAAATAAATTCGTGCAAGTTGGCGGCTCGCCATTTAATCCAGATATTATTACTAAGAATTATAATTCTTCTGAAGATGCATTAATTTTTGTACGTAGTGAAAAAGATCGCAAAGAGCATCCTTTACCTGATCAGATTAGAAAGAAAGACGGTAAAATGGGATATCTATTATCATATCCAGGAAAAGATGAGAGATTAAAACCTTTTGCAGATCACGGTTATATTGATTACTTACCTGTCGCAGAGTTTTCTGGAGGCATGACAAGTGCAACTGAAATTAGAAATGCTTGGCCTAAATTAGATGAATTAGGTAAGATTGAATTAATCAAGGGCATGTATCCAGGAGCAGAAATGACTGTTCCAAAAATAAAAAAGATTTCTCAAATATTAGATTCTGTGTTGATAGGTGAGTTAGTAGAATCATTTGTAGATCCTGATTCATCAAAGCAATACTGGAACCACGATGATCAGAACGTAGGCGTTGGTATGCAAATTGATATGCCTTTAAGAGACAACGACAAACGTGGTAGAAGACAAGGTTACAACGAATCTATAGACAAGATTCGTGGTATGATTGAAGAATCGACAGACGATCAAAAGTCTAAAATAGTTAATCTACATCAAAAATTCTTTAAAATGATGGAAGCAATTAAATTAAGTGGTTTCGGTAGAGAATCAAGCAACAAAGTAGTAGACATCAACAAAGTCAGAGCAGAAAAAGAAAGAGACCAAGAACGTGAAAACAATGTCTATAGTGAAAAGAGAACACAGCAAGAAAACTACATGAATCAAATACAAGAAATATTGTTTACCTTACATGAAGAATTTGCTGAGATGGAACAGTTAGGACTTATGCCTATCGAGATGAAAGATGCGTTTGAAAATACAAAAGAACTTATAGACTTTATATCAGACTACAACCCAGATGATGACTTTCCATTCACTGAAAGTTTGGTAGAAAAGTTACATGTTAAAACAGTTAAACTCAAAGAATACTTTGGTGGCATGAGAGATACATCGGCACCTAGAGTATTACGTAAGCAAGAACCTAAATCAACTCCCAAAGACTTTTGGAACAAAATTGATTTGTCCGAAACCTCTGATTATATCGAAGAAAAATAATTTGACCCCTTGCACCTAGTGTAAATAATAGTAGTTATATAAAACAAAGCCACTATATTTAAACACAGGAGTTAACATGGCCGAAAAGAAAAAGACAGCCGCCCCTAAGAAGGCACCAGCAAAAACAACTAAAGCATCTAAGCCTACTAAAGCAATTAAGCAAAAAGAAGAAGCAACTATTCCTTTAGAAACGTTGCAAGAAGCAGTTGCTGAAATCAACGAGGCGCCCCCAGCAGAACTACAGCCTGGTCAAGTACAAGTTAACGTAGATTTTATTCGTACAACTAAAGTTCATATCGCTATGCCATGTTACGGTGGTATGCTGACTGAATCAACATTCATGTCATTCATCAAGTGGGCAAACACTGCTCGTCAGTTGAACATCGACTGGACACTTGAAACAATGGTAAACGAGTCATTGATCAGTAGAGCAAGAAACACATTGACTGCTAAGTTCTTACACATGCCAGATGCAACGCATTTAATGTTTATTGATGCAGACATTGGTTGGGAACCTTGGCACTTACTAGTACTACTAAACAGAAACGTTGATGTCATTGGTGGCTTATATCCAATGAAGACTATGCCGATCAAATGGGTAGTGAACGGATTCGATGGTGCTGAAGAAGGGCCAGATGGATTCCAAGAAGTATCTAAAGCAGGTACTGGTTTCTTATTGATGAAGAAACACGTGTTTGAGAAATTAAATAGTCACCCTGCTGTGAAG
>Ga0114919_10002632_pt1 | contig 14544 bp, 12 predicted proteins | sample BlataG_FD_88682 | JGI IMG/M metagenome (GOLD analysis project Ga0114919, IMG submission 88682) | Deep subsurface microbial communities from Black Sea to uncover new lineages of life (NeLLi) - Black_00105 metaG | ecosystem: Environmental > Aquatic > Marine > Oceanic > Sediment | place: Atlantic... | reverse complement strand
TCCCGGGGTGTTTTGATAAGGTTGACCAGTTCCTGCCACCGGCTCAGGTCCGACTGACGGGGGCTAAGTCCGAGCTTGTCCACAATTAGTTGCCCCAATCCCTCCTCCTCCAGGACAAGCGGCACCTCGTAGATAGTAGATACTGTAGGCAGGGGGATGACCGCCTGTCGCTCAACATCACAGAACAGGGAAATTTTGTCCCTTATCCCCTCCGAGATGGGGTAATCACTCCGGCACACAATAATATCGGGCTGGACACCTATGCGGCGTAGCTCATTAACGCTGTGCTGAGTAGGCTTGGTCTTTACCTCCTGGGTAGAATTGAGATAGGGGAGAAGGGTAACATGGACATAGAGCACATTATCCCGTCCCACATCGTTTCGCATCTGTCTGATGGCTTCCAGGAAGGGCTGTCCTTCAATATCGCCTACGGTGCCGCCTACCTCTATAATAACCACCTCAGCCTTTGATTTCTGGGCTAATTGCCTGAAGCGTTCCTTTATCTCAGTGGTAACATGGGGCACCACCTGGATGGTTCCTCCCAGGAAATCGCCCCGTCTCTCCTTGGCGATAACTGCACTATAGATTTGACCCGAGGTAACGCTCGACTCGGCGGTAAGGTTGACATCGATGAAACGCTCGTAATTGCCCAAATCAAGGTCGGTCTCGGCGCCATCCTGGGTGACAAATACCTCACCATGCTGATAGGGGGACATTGTCCCTGGGTCAACATTGAGGTAAGGGTCTAGCTTTTGCACCGACACAGCAATTTGGCGACTCTTCAGAATAGTGCCAATAGAAGCGACGGTGATGCCTTTCCCAACTGAACTAACTACACCACCAGTAACAAAGATATACTTTGACATCTGGGAAAACCAAACTCTAGGGATTCAATCCAGAAAGCAACCTTACATAAAGAGGTGGGGGTTTTTATATATTATAATGAGGCAGATATTAATTGTCAAGTTTGTCTTGGCTCAGATTGTTTATTAACCTCACCCCCTTAATATTTTACAACCCTCCCCCTTTGTCCCCCTCCCTTACCAAGGGAGGGGGAGGAATAAAAGAGAGGGGGCGAAGCCCCCTCTTAAAACTACTTCCCCCTTCCCCTTCTAGGGGAAGGGGGTCAGGGGGATGGGGTCAATGCCGCAGAGAAACGAAACATGATAATCTGTATCACCAATCTATCTGAACTAGCTCAGTTTGTATTGGCTACGGGGGTGGTGTTATCATGATAGCTATGGAGCAAAGGCTGAGGGAGGCCCTTTCCCGGAGACAAGAGCAGCACATCATTGATGCTAAGCGGGTGCCGTCGGCGGTGCTAGTGCCTATCTATTATAAACAGGGGGAGTATTATATCCTGTTTACTAAACGGACAGAGAGGGTGAAGGAGCATAAGGGGCAGATATCCTTTCCCGGGGGAGCATGCCAGGAGGGGGACAGGACGCTGGTTGATACCGCCTTACGCGAATGTGCTGAGGAGATAGGCTTAGTACCTGGCGAGGTTGAGGTGTTAGGGGAGCTGGATGATACCATTACCACCACTTCAAGCTATATTATCTCTCCCTTTGTTGGTTTTATCCCCTGGCCATATAAGTTCAAGGTGGACGGCTGGGAGACTGAGGAGATAATTGAAGTCCCTATTTCGGCGCTGATGGATAAGGATTGCTTACGTCAGGAGACCGAGAACATAGGCGGTCAAGCAGTTACCTCATACTCTTATCACTATCAGGGAAGGGTAATCTGGGGGGCAACTGCTAGGATACTGCATCAGTTCCTGGATATTTTTGCCCGGGTGACGGGGGCTAAAAGCTGAATACCAGTTGCAACAGTGGCTTTAACCTTGTTAATTTATTTAGTCCGGTTGCCCACCCCCTCCCCCTTATTAGCAGTAGAGTGTATTTACAAATTTTTGCCAGGAAGTTTATAAGATTTTGTTAATTTTCCTTAAAAATTATTGACAGGTATTATAAAATGGTTTATAATACTTTGCGGAAGGAAAATGGCAGGCAACGATTACTATAGTATATTAGGGGTGGCTCGGGGTGCCACTGAGCGTGAGATAAAGCAGGCTTACCGGCGGCTGGCGCGCAAGTATCACCCAGATGTTAATCCTGGCGACAAGTCGGCAGAGGCAAGGTTTAAGCAGATAAATGAGGCTTATGAGGTTCTGTCTGACAAGGAGAAGCGGCAGAAGTATGACCAGTTTGGAGACCAGTGGCAGTATGCTGACCAGTTTGCCCGTGCGGGGCGGCAGCAGGCACCATTCTGGGATTTCAGCCAGGCTGGCACCACCAGGGTTTACTTCGGCGAGGATGAGATGGGTAGCCTGTTTGATGATTTGCTCCGCGGTTTTACCACCGGAGCTTCCAGCCGTCGGGTTCAGCCAAGGCGAGGTCGGGATGTAGAATACCCGCTGGAGGTAACCTTGGAAGAGGCCTATCACGGGACAACCCGCACTATTAGCCTTAAGGATGGTAAGCGCCTTGAGGTCAAGATTCCGCCTGGGGTTAAGGATGGGTCTCGGGTTCGCATTGCCGGTAAAGGTGGAGGGGGTTACGGTGGGGTGAGGGGTGACCTTTACCTGGTGATTTCGGTTAAGCCACACCACTTGTTCCAGCGGCGGGGCGATGACCTATATGTTGGGGTGGCGGTGCCGTTGGTGGTAGCCATGCTGGGTGGTGAGGTTCAGGTGCCTACTCTTAGGGGCAAGCTGGCATTGAAGATTCCACCAGAGACTCAGAATGGGCGTGCCTTTCGCTTGGCAGGGCAGGGTATGCCGCATCTGGGCAATTCTGTCCGTGGTGCCCTATTGGCTAAGGTGAACGTGGTATTGCCCACTAACCTGACTCAGCAGGAGAAGGAGCTATTTAAGCAGCTTGGTCAGCTTCGCTCAGGTTGATAGGATATAGGTTATTATGAATCTTGATGATACTGAACCATGTTATGTGATAAGTGTAGCTGCCAGAATGGTAGGTGTGCAAACTCACACCTTGCGCTATTATGAAAGGGTTGGCATAATAGAGCCATCCCGCTCTGGGGGCAATATTCGGCTGTATTCGGGGAGGGATATAGCCCGCCTGAGGCGGGTAAAGACCCTGATGGATGATATGGGGGTTAACTTGGCTGGGGTAGAGGTTATTATCAGAGTGATGCAGCAAATGCTTGAATTGCAAAACCATGTGCAGGAACTGGAATCGGAGCTAGATAGATTAAGGCAGGCAGGGCATTAGAAGGCTAGGAGCTAAGCCATATTTATGTGAACTATGAGGATGTGAGGTGGTTTATGAGGCAAGAGAGATTTACTGAACAGGCGCAGGAGGCATTAGCTGCCTCTCAGGAGCTGGTTCGTCACTATCACCATAGCCAGTGGGATGTGGAGCATATCTTGCTGGCATTGCTCCAGCAGGAGCGTGGGTTAGTTAGTGACATATTGAGGGAGCTTGGTGTTGATGTTGAGGCGGTGAGGCAGGAGGTGGTAGCTGCACTGGAGGAATTCCCTAAAGTTGCCTATGAGGGGGTCCAGATTTATGCTACACCGCGCATTGCCGACCTGATAAGGATGGCTGGTGATGAGGCTGATAGGCTCAAGGATGAGTTTATCGGCACCGAACACCTGCTTATTGCTATGGCCGGGGAGGAGAAGGGTGAGGCGGCGGCTATCCTTCACCGCTTCGGCGTTGACCAGGAGAAGGTATATCGTGCTTTGCAGAAGCTCCGTGGTGGCCACCGGGTTACCGATGCCAGGGCAGAGAGTAAGTATCGTTCCCTAGAGAAGTACGGTCGTGACCTCACCGAGTTTGCTCGCCGGGGCAAGCTTGACCCGGTTATTGGTCGGGATGAGGAGATTAAGCGGGTGATGCAGATACTTACCCGGCGCACCAAGAATAACCCGGTGATTGTTGGCGATGCCGGGGTGGGCAAAACGGCTATTGCTGAAGGACTGGCACAGAAGATTGTAGCTGATGATGTCCCCGATTCGCTCAAAGGGCGCAAGGTTGTGGCTCTGGATATGGGAGCATTGGTGGCGGGGAGCAAGTTCCGCGGCGAGTTTGAGGAGCGACTCAAGGCGGTGATGGATGAAATACGGCAGGCACAGGGAGAAGTGATACTGTTCATTGATGAAATCCATACCGTGGTGGGGGCTGGGGCAGCTGAGGGGGCGATTGATGCCAGCAACATGCTGAAGCCAGCCTTGGCTCATGGTGAATTGCAGTGTGTGGGAGCCACCACCCTGGACGAATACCGCAAGTTCATTGAGAAGGATAAGGCGCTGGAGCGCCGCCTCCAGCCGGTGTTCATCGGTGAGCCTAGCATTGAGGCCACCATTGAGATGCTCAAGGGGCTCCGCCCCAGGTATGAGGCACACCATAAGATCAAGATTAATGATGAGGCTCTAGAAGCAGCGGCTAGACTCGGTCAGCGCTATATTTCAGACCGGTATCTGCCGGATAAGGCTATTGACCTTATTGATGAGGCCGCCAGCAAGCTGCGTATTGATACTGAGAGTGCGCCGCCCCAGGTTAAATCCCTGGAGCAGAGACTTAAGCAATTAGTCAATGAGGAGGAGGCAGCCTCACAGCGGGAGGATTATGAGCATGCTGCCCAACTTAAGAGTGAGAGGGTGCGTCTGGAAGAGGAGTATAACCAGGCTAAGACCAAGTGGCTTCAGGAGGAGAAGATTGACGGCGTGGTGGATGAGGAGGATATTGCCCAGCTAATCTCTAAGTGGACGGGTATCCCTGTATCACAAATGCTGGAGGGTGAAGCCGAGAAGCTACTTCATATGGAGGAGCGGATTCACGAACGACTGGTAAATCAGGATGAGGCGGTTACTGCTATTTCTGAGGCTATCAGACGGAGTAGAGCCGGGCTTAAGGACCCGAGGCGACCTATTGGTAGCTTTATCTTCCTGGGTCCAACCGGCGTCGGCAAGACTGAGCTGGCTCGAACTCTAGCCCGGTTTCTGTTCGATGATGAGAATGCTATGGTGCGCCTGGATATGTCGGAGTATCAGGAGAGGCACACCGTATCACGCCTTATTGGCGCCCCACCGGGATATGTTGGCTATGAGGAGGGGGGACAACTTACCGAGGCAGTGAGACGGCGCCCCTATCGGGTGATTCTGCTGGATGAGATTGAAAAGGCACATCCTGAGGTATTTAATAGCCTGCTCCAGGTACTTGATGATGGGCGGTTGACCGATGGTCATGGACATACGGTAGATTTTAAGAATACGGTGGTCATTATGACCAGCAATGTCGGTGTTGAGTTTATCAAGCGGGATATGAGCATTGGTTTCGCTACTAAGAAAGACGAAGCCAAAACCCAGAAGCAAGCCTACGACACCATGAAGGAAAAGGTGCTGGCGGAGATGAAGAAGACCTTCCGCCCCGAGTTCATCAATCGCATAGATGAGATAATAGTTTTCCATCAGCTAACTGAGCAGCAACTCAGGAGCATTGTTGATTTGCTGGTGAAGGATTTGCAAGGGCGTCTGGCTGACCGTAAGCTGAACATTGAGCTAACTGAAGGGGTGAAGTCATGGTTGGCTAAGGAAGGCTATGACCCGATATATGGAGCACGACCGCTCAGACGGGCCATAGAGCGCTATGTTGAGAATCCTCTGTCAACCAAGCTATTGCGAGGAGAATTCAGCCAGGGTGATACGGTTATGGTTGACCTTGGGGACGGTGGCTTAATCTTTACCGTCAAAAAGGGAACCAAGGCTGCGGCAGCTTAAGTAAAGCGAGGTAAAGGGTGAGCCTTAATTGGGACAAGCTGAAGGGGGCTTTGAGGAAGTGGGAATATTATGTCGGTATCCTGGGCATAATCCTGACCATAGGCTTGGCGGTGGCAGTTGTTTTTTTCTGGGAGAATGTCCGGGCACTTGAGGGGTATGGCTATCTGGGCGCCTTTTTAATTAGCATCTTTGGTGGGGCCACCATTATTGTACCTGTTCCTATGCTAGCTGTAGTGTTTGCCTTAGGTGGGGTAATGAAGTATCCTGTTTTCGTTGGTTTGGCGGCAGGTTTGGGTGAGACTGTAGGGGCTTTGACTATCTATATGACCGGCTATGGTGGTGGGACAGCCTTCCTTGGCTCAGGTGGTAAAATTCAGTCAGCCTATTTACGACTAATTAGCTTGATGGAGCGGAGAGGCTCCTTAACTTTATTTATTCTCTCAGCGGTGCTTAACCCCTTCTTCTACCCAGCAGGTCTAGCCGCAGGGGCACTTCGATTCGGTATTTTGAAGTATTTTCTTATTTGCTGGGCGGGTAAGACGATTAAGGGAATAACCGTCGCTGCGGTTGGTTATTGGGGGCTGGGAGGTCTACTCCGAATGCTGGGCGTGCCGGTCTAGGCTTGCGCTCCCTGCCATTTTCTGCTAGATTAGATAGTGTCTTTATGGGGCTGTAGTTCAATTGGGAGAACGTTTGACTGGCAGTCAAAAGGTAGGGGGTTCGAATCCCCCCAGCTCCACCATAATTGTTTTTGGGGTATGAGATGACCGCACAATATCCCGGCAAGTTCACTGTTATTTTAGAACCTGAGGAAGATGGGGGCTACTCCATTCATTGCCCTGCCTTGCCTGGTTGCTCTAGCCAGGGGAACAGTATTGAGGAAGCCCTAGACAATATCAAGGAGGCTATCTCTGGTGTGTTGAAGGTGCGTCATAAAGAGGAGATGCCTGTGCCTAGAGAGACCCCTGAGATGCTAACTGAGGAGATTAGACAGATACTGGCAGGGCGGGCTGAAGACGGGTTGCCTCTCACCATAGAGACCCGGGAGGTGGAGCTACCGGCAGAGGTGGTAGTGTAAATGCTGCGGCTTCCTATCATTTCAGGATGGGAGGCTGTCAGGGCTTTTGACAGAGCAGGATGGAAAGTATCACGGCGGGAGGGTAGTCATATTATTCTGGTTAAATTAGGTGTCCCTGTCACCCTTTCGGTTCCAGACCATCGTGAGGTGAAGCGAGGCACTTTAAGAAGTCTTGTGCGAAAGGCAGGGCTTAGCGTAGAGGAATTTGTATCGTTACTTAGAAGCTGAAGGTTCTGTCTATTGTAATCTCATCTCCACCATAATCTGGCAATGTGGCTCTTCGCTGTTGACATTTTGGTAGCGGAGGGCTTTTATTTAGACAGACACATTATAACAACATCATCTACCTCACCCCCTCAGTCCCCCTCTCCTTGGGAAGGAGAGGGGGGAAAGATTTTTAGAGAGGGGTTTCACCCCTCTCTTACTTACCCTCCCCCTTCCCTTATTAAGGGAAGGGGGTCATGTCGAAGACTCTTCGAGGGGATGGGTTGATAAATAACCTCGCTTCAGAAAATTGCACAGTAGAGGCAATCTTGTTACAATTACCTTCAGTAAAATGGCAGCTAAATATAACCCGCAACAGATAGAGAAGAAGTGGCAGCAGCGCTGGGCTGAGGATAGGCTATACCAGGTTAGCGAGGATAATACCAAGCCCAAGTGGTATGCCTTAACCATGTTCCCCTATACCTCAGGTGACCTCCACATTGGGCACTGGTATGCCATGGCTCCGTCCGATGTTCACGCCCGGTTCAAGCAGATGCAGGGCTATAATGTGCTTCACCCTATGGGCTTTGATGCCTTTGGGCTTCCCGCTGAGAATGCCGCTATCAGCCGGGGCATTCACCCCTTCACCTGGACGATGCAGAACATAGACAATATGCGTCGTCAGCTCAAGAGCATAGGCGCCATCTATGACTGGAGCCGGGAGGTGATTACCTGCCTACCTGATTATTATAAGTGGACGCAGTGGCTCTTTTTGAAGCTATATGAGAATGGTCTGGCTTACCGGGGGAAGGCTCCGGTTAACTGGTGTCCCCGCTGCCAGACAGTGCTGGCTAATGAACAGGTGGTAGAGGGCTTTTGTGAGCGCTGTGGAGCGGCGGTCAGCCGGCGAGATTTGGAGCAGTGGTTCTTCCGCATCACCAAGTATGCCGATGAGCTTATGGAGCACAACGGCATTGACTGGCCGGAGCGGATAAAGGCGATGCAGAGGAACTGGGTGGGTAAGAGCGCAGGCACCGAGATTTCCTTCGCCCTTGACCATCCCGGGGTGGAGGAAAGGGAAATCAGGGTATTTACCACTCGTCCTGATACCACCTTTGGCGTTACCTTTATGGTTCTGGCTCCAGAGCACCCTCTGGTGGCTGAACTGACCTCGCCGGATAAGAAGGCTGAGGTTGAACAGTATGTGGCTCGCTCACGGCGCCAGACCGAGATTGAGAGGCTATCCACCGAGAGGGAAAAGGACGGGGTATTTATCGGGGCTTATGTGGTAAACCGACTTAACGGTGAAAGGGTGCCTATCTGGATTGCTGACTATGTGCTCTTAAGCTATGGAACTGGGGTGGTAATGGGGGTGCCAGCTCATGATGAGCGTGACTTTGCCTTTGCCCAAAGGTATAACCTGCCAATTAGGGTGGTGATTGCCCCACCGGGATGGCGAGGGGAGGAGCTGGAGCAGGCATATACTGAACCAGGCACTATGGTGAACTCAGCACAGTTTGATGGACTCCCCAGCGGGCAGGGCATTGAGGCAATCTCTGATTTTCTGGAGGAGAAGGGCTGGGGAAAGCGAACCGTAACCTATAGGCTTCGCGACTGGCTTATCTCCCGGCAGCGCTACTGGGGGGCACCTATTCCTATAATTTACTGCCCAAACTGTGGCATTGTCCCCGTCCCCGAGGAAGACCTGCCGGTACTGCTACCCGAGGACGCTGAGTTTAAGCCCACAGGCGAATCCCCTCTGAAATACTGTGAGCAGTTTGTCAATACCACTTGCCCGCGGTGCTCAGCCCCAGCCAGGCGTGAGACCGATACTATGGATACCTTTATGTGTTCCTCGTGGTATTTCTTGCGCTATGCCAGCCCCGATTATGAAAACGCTCCATTTGATGCCGAACGGGTGAAGTATTGGTTGCCTATAGACCTTTATACCGGCGGTGCTGAGCATGCCGTTATGCACCTATTCTATGCCCGCTTCTTTATTAAGGCGCTTCGGGATATGGGGCTGGTTGACTTTGGTGAGCCCTTCACCCGCCTGTTTAACCAGGGGGTTATTATTGTTGAGCGGCAGAAGATGAGTAAATCACGGGGTAATGTGATTACCCCCGACGAGTATGTTTCTGAGCTGGGTGCCGATGCCGTGCGCGCCTATCTTATGTTTGTCGCCCCCTGGGAGCAGGGAGGCGAGTGGAATGACAGTGGCATTAGCGGCGCAAGCCGCTGGCTTAACCGGGTGTGGAACCTGGTGACGGGGGGATATAGTGAGAGGGTTGTTGATAGGGTTAGCGGTGACAAAGAGCGAAGGCAGCTCTCTCGTATTACTCATCAGACTATCAGGAAGGTGACCCAAGACCTGGAAAGGCTCCGACTCAATACCATGATAGCGGCACTTATGGAGTTCACCAACTACTTGGCTAGGGTTAAGGAAGTTGGAGCAGTTGTCTCTTCAGCTTGGAAGGAGGCTATAGATACCTTGCTCTTGCTTCTGGCTCCTACTGCCCCTCATCTGGCTGAGGAGCTGTGGCAGCAGATGGGTCATAGCTATAGCATCCATAATCAAAGCTGGCCTAAGTGGGATGAGGAGCTGGCTAAGGAGGAAGAGATTACCCTGGTGGTTCAGGTCAATGGCAAGTTGCGTGACCGGATTGTGGCGCCAGCGTCTATCACTGAGGCTGAAGCCAAGCAGGCAGCGCTGAAATCACAGCGAGTAAAGGCTTACCTGGAGGGCAAGGAAGTTATCGATATGGTATATGTCCCCGGCAGGCTGGTAAACCTGGTGGTGCGGTAAAGAGAGTCAAAGATAGGCGGAGCCTCAAATATTATAGGGAGTCCAAGAGGGACGAAGTCCCTCTTCAGAAAAAATCTTCCCCTTCCCCTTATCAAGGGGAAGGGGATACAGGGGATGGGGTTCTAAAAATTAGGGGGGTGAGAGGTTATGAGCACGGGAAATACAGAACTTGACACAAGAATTTTGCTCGCCGATTATGTGCAATCGCGGGAGGAGGCTCGATATAGAGATCGGCTATTCTATCAATTCCTTTATGTTGTAGTGATAGTCGGTGGTTTTTTAGTAGATGCTCTTATCAGAGCTGATTCCGACCTAATACGCCTATTTGTTCTCCTAGTTGCGTTTATTATCTTTTTCATCTTATCTGTAGCCACATGGTCTATTAAGGGCTCAAGGGACGCCGCTTGGAAGAATTCGGCGGCAATTGAGAAAAATGAACTGATGTCAGGACTTCTAAAAACAAACGAGTCTATTGTGAACGCAACAAAGGGAGGAAACTGGTTTGAACGCAGGCATGCCGGAAGATTGATATGTTGGCTGGTAACTGTTTTAGCTGTTCTCTCTTCAGGAGGAGCTGTATTTACTTTAATCCGATTAATTTTCATATCGAGCTGATGAAAATTGAAGGGGGGACGAAGCCCCTCTCCCCTAATTTGTATCTTTTCCCACCCACCGCCCTTAAGGGGGGATAGAGAGAGTCAAAGAGAGGCGAAACCTCTAAATATATTATAGGAAGTTTTAGAGGGACGAAGTCCCTCTTCAGAAAAAATCTTCCCCTTCCCCTTATCAAGGGGAAGGGGAACTAAGGGAGACTCTATCCTCCCTCCCTTGGAAGAAGGGAATAAAATATAGGGAGTCCAAGAGGGGATGTTAAAGAGGGGGCGAAGCCCCCTCTTAATAAAAACCTCTTCCCCCTCTCCTTGCTAAGGAGAGGGGGATTAAGGGGGAGAGGTTCTATGAAAATAGCATTTATTGGTGGAGGGGTTATGGGGGAGGCGATGTTAGCCGCTGTTCTGGATAAAGGCTTGAACAAACCCGAGGATATTTGGGTTAGTGATATTAGCCAGGCTCGTCGTAAGCATCTGGAGCAGAAATATGGTGTAGCCGTGACCGGTAGTAATCGGCAGGCTGTAGACAGGGGAGATGTAGTGGTCCTGGCTATTAAACCGCAGAATTTGGCTGAGGTAATGACCGAGCTTGGTGGTCGGCTTAAGCCGGCTCAATTGGTGCTATCCATTATCGCCGGGGCAAGAATCGATACCTTGTCTCTGGGGCTAAAGCATGGTTGTATAGTTCGGGTTATGCCCAATACCCCGGCCCAGATTGGTGAAGGGGTGAGCGTGTGGACAGCTACCGCTGAGGTAACCGAGCAGCAAAGGGGATGGGCTAGTGCTATTCTTGGGGCTATGGGCAAGGAGCTCTATGTTGATGATGAAGGGTATATCGATATGGCTACGGCAGTGAGTGGCAGCGGTCCGGCTTATTTCTTTCTGGTTGTGGAGTCGCTGATTGATGCCGCAGTAGAAATTGGTCTTCCCCGTGATATGGCTCGGGAGCTGGTGCTGCAGACCATGCTGGGCTCGGGTTACTTTATTCAGAAGTCGGGTAAAGAGCCGGCTGATTTGCGAAGAATGGTTACCTCCCCCGGTGGCACCACTGCCGAGGCTCTCCTTCACCTTGAGAAGGGCGGGTTCTCCCAGCTACTCATTGAGGCAGTTAAGGCTGCCTATAATAAAGCCAAGAGGTTAGGGGGGTAAGTACCAAGTCGCTGGCGACTACTTATTACCTAACCGCTATAGTTGTCCCTTCAACTGTCCCGAAATTCTTTAGGCTAATGGGCACTAACCTTCTTCATTTTATTAGTGTTATAATAATGGGCAGGTTATTATATCGCCATTTTACTCGTTTTAGTTTACATTTTGACGAGGGCTCTAAGTGGGAAAGAGGGGTTGATTAGGTGAAAAGTTGGCGAATCGTAGTTATTTTATTACTATGTTTGGTTCTAGCCGGTTCAATGGCTTGTAATGTATTTGGCGGTGATGGTAAGCAGGAGGCTAGTTGGGAACAGGTTAAGGTGGTGCGGGGTGACCTAACCGTTAGTGTCAGTGGTGCTGGCAATATAGATGTTTCCGATGAGGTGAATTTGACCTTTGATAATAAAGGCAAGGTAGACAAGCTCTATGTTAGTGTAGGTGACAAGGTCAGTCAGGGTGATGTGTTAGCCGAGCTAGCCCCACTTGATACTGGTGCCCTGGAGCTAGACTTACTTAAGGCACAGATAGCTCGCGATGAGGCAGAATATAACCTGAATCAGTTAAAGGATGTACAACATGCCTCTTATGACCGAGTAAAGATAGCTGAGTCCCAGCTTGAAGCTGCTGAGCTGGAGCTTGCTCAGGCCGAGAAGGAGCTAGAAAACGAGACTATTACTGCCCCATTTGACGGAGTTGTAGCCAGTATTGATGCTAAAGTGGGAGACACTATCGCCGCTGGTACTGTGATAGTTCACCTAATAGACCCTACCGCTATAGAACTAAAGGTACAGGTTGATGAGATAGATATACCAAAGATTAAGTTGAACCAAACAGCCGTTGTTAGCATAGACGCATTACCTGATGTTAAGCTTGAGGGAAGTGTCACCGCTATCAGTCCAGTGTCTGCGGCAACAGGCGGTGTGGTCTTGTATGACATAACCATTAGTTTGACTGCCCCAGAAGGTTCTGACCTTAGAGTCGGGATGAACGCCACGGCTGACATCACAATTGAGAAACGTAGCAACGTTTTATTGGTACCCACCCGAGCTATTATGCAAGATAGGCGGGGCAATTCAATAGTGGTAGTTCAAGCTGGAGAGGAACTGCAGCCAAGGCCGGTTGTCACTGGTTTAAGCAGCGGTTTACAGACCGAGATTATTGAGGGAGTTAGCGAAGGAGAGACGATACTGATAGAAATGGGGGCTGAAACAGAACCATCGGGTGAACCAGCGCGCCCACCGGGGCTGTTTCCTGGTCACTCGCCACAACAATAAATCGGAGGGCTATTGACCCGGGCGGATTCCTATAGTTAATTATTTAGGAGACTAAAGGTGAAGTTCATACAGTCCTTTGTTATCGCTATAAGGTCGCTATCGGCAAATAAGTTGCGCTCCTCTCTGACTATGCTGGGTGTCATAATCGGGGTTGGGGCAGTAATCACCCTGATGTCGGTAGGCAGGGGAGCTCAAGCTGAGGTTACCTCCCGCTTTGAGGAGATGGGCACAAATCTCCTTATTATAATGGGTGCCAGGGGTGCACCCATTAGTCTTACTATAGATGATGCCCAGACATTGGCTGACCCTAATATCGTTCCCTCGGTGGTGGCTGTAGCCCCACAAAGCCAAAGCTCTGGTGAGGTGATTGCCGGCAATGAGAGTATTACTACCACAATAAATGGCGTTACCCCTGACTATCAGCAGGTATTAAACCACACCATAGCCTCAGGTCGATTTATTTCTCATGAAAATATAGCCGAAAGGGATATGGTGGCGGTGCTGGGGAGTGATGTGGCTGAAGACCTGTTCGGTTCGGATAACCCGGTGGGGCAGGTTAAAATCGCAGGGCGACTGTTTACCGTTACCGGGGTCCTGGAGGCTAGGGGCGGGGCATTTATGGGGCGTAGCGTGGATGATATGCTAATGATTCCAATAACCACTTTTCAGACCAGGCTATTTCCTCAACGCACCGCCATAGGGGAAGCTGCGGTTCAGACTATCAATGTTCAAGTAGCTAGTACTGAAGTGACAGACAGGGCAATTCAAGAGATTAGTGCTGTTTTGAGGGAGCGCCACCGGTTATCGGCTTCAGACGAGGATGATTTCACCATTGTTAGTCAGGAGGAAATAATCAGCACGGTAAGCGAGGTGACCGGGATATTTACCATAGTGCTGGGAGTGATTGCTGGTATCTCTCTGCTGGTTGCTGGCATAGGCATTATGAACATTATGCTGGTCTCGGTAACCGAGCGAACCAGAGAGATAGGCATTCGCAAGGCGGTAGGAGCCAAACGGAGGGACATTTTAATTCAGTTCATGATTGAAGCAACCATGCTCAGCTTAACTGCCGGTGGTATAGGAATAGCTGGTGGTTGGTTTTTATCAAGCTTGATTTCCCGCCTGAACATCGGTGGGCAAACGCTTCAGACTTTAGTATCGCCAGACATTATTATCCTGGCTATCTCGGTGTCGGTTATCATTGGTCTAGCATCTGGCATATATCCGGCAATGAGGGCTGCCAGGCTAAATCCCATTGATGCTCTTCATTACGGGTGACGGAAATTTGAAAGGTTGAATGAACTGGCTTGATATGGTAGCTATAATTATAACCACCTTAGTTAGTCTCAAGATTGGGAGGATAAGACCTGTTTTCTCATATCAAGGAGAGTTAAAGAGAGGCAAATGACGCCGAGGTTAAGAACCCCTCTGAAGCCAATCAGAAGCCTCGTAATTCTGGGGCTGGTAATTATCTTGTTGCTTGTGCCCTTTGCCCTGGTGCCAGCCCCGGCACAAGCCGAGCCTGAAGCTGATAGTTGGACCAGATACCCTATTCCCCAGAAGGGCGAGGATGGTGGTTGGATTCTGACCAGCGATGTTAACACTGAGAGAACCGGTGTTACCGCTATCTGTGTTGCCTATGATGGCACGCTCTATGCTGCCACTGAGGAAATAGACGGCTCACC
>Ga0114919_10002630_pt1 | contig 14548 bp, 17 predicted proteins | sample BlataG_FD_88682 | JGI IMG/M metagenome (GOLD analysis project Ga0114919, IMG submission 88682) | Deep subsurface microbial communities from Black Sea to uncover new lineages of life (NeLLi) - Black_00105 metaG | ecosystem: Environmental > Aquatic > Marine > Oceanic > Sediment | place: Atlantic... | reverse complement strand
GGAGGCATTCCCAAAACCTCGGTATCTATCTCGTTGGTTCCCGCACCCTTGGCATAGAAGTAGCGCAAGCCCATCGTGGCGCTCAATAGCTTACCCGGTAGAAGGGTAACCCCCACATCAATGCCGAAACCATGGTTGTAGTTAATCCGCGATTGGTCGGTATATCCAGGTATGAATGGCATGGGTATGCCAGCCAATTTCACCCCCCGAAGGAAGAAATAATATCCCCCCTTTACATAAGGTGTAGCCAGTTTCTTGGGCAGGAAGTTCACTTTAATACCCGCTCCTAAAATCCAAACATTGCTCTTAATATCGTTCACATCTACACCATATTGCTGTAACAGATACTCCGGAACATAGGTCTGGATGTATCTTATCAATATTTCATCCCTGCCCAGGTCGCAGTAACCCACATCTATCGGCACCATAGCCAGATAATCTCCCATCCCGAACTCCAGGGAGAACATCATCGCCATCCCCCCACTGTAGCGGTCCTCTGCCCAATAACCGAAGGGCTTAAAATAGCTGAAGCTGGGGTTGATTATGGCAGAGACAGACCCCACAAGAATCAGCAGGAGGGCTATCGCCAATATTATCACCTTTTTATAACTCATCAGTATCACTTTTCTACCCTTCTGACATTGACCGATTTCTCAAATTCTGCCTTATTTTAGGCTTCTCCCTGAGGGGCACCTCACCCGTTTCATAGATGCGGTAAAGGACCCACTCGCTTCCTTTCGGCGTTGACAGGTTGCGATATAACTCCAGGGTCTCACCGCCTTCAGTCATCAGTAAGTAGTAGTTGCGGTTGTGGCGCATGCGCCAGTTGCGGCTGGGCATCGGCACCCTGCCGAAGCCATAGTCGCGCCATTGGGCTACCAGCTCCAGAGGGTGGTAGCGCTGAGAACCAAGGACAACCGCCTCAGGGACCTTCCCCGAAGCGTTCAGTTCCACGGTTACTTTCTTACCCACAAAACGCATCTTAACCGCAAAAGGTTTCTTGGAGTGGAAACAATATAAGCTATCATTTTTTCATTAATGTGTCAAGGCATAGACAACGATATTGGTCCCCATCTGAAACGCCTCTTCCCTTTTTTCCGGTGGGTCGTTATGCACCTCCGGGGCTTCCCAGCCGTCGGATAGGTCGGTATTGTAGCTATAGAATAGTGCTAGGCGCCCCTCAACGAACATGCCGTATCCCTTGGGGGGACCACCGTGGTGTTCGTGAATCTTGGGCAGACCGTCGGGAAGGTCGAAGAAGATGTGGTAGATGGGATGCGTTTTGGGAAGCTCCACCAGGCAGTCGTCGCCGAAGATGTGTATAAGCTCCGGGCGCAGAAACTCATCCAGACCGTAGTTGTCATCGGCGTGGATGAAGCCCCCCCGCAGAAGATATTCCTTCAATATTAACGCTTCGGTTTCGCTGAAGGTGATGCGCCCGTGCCCGGTGATATGCAGTAAAGGATAATCAAAGAGCTGGGGGTCGGTGAGACTCAACACCACCTCCTCCTGCAGGTCTGCCATAGGCAAGCCGGTGCGTAGCGCCACCTCCCGCATCAGGTTCGGCAGGGAGGTGGGATTGGCATACCAGTCTCCCCCGCCCTCATATTTCAGCTTGGCGATTACTATCTCCTCGCCCGAGCCGATGGTGGAGAGGTCATAGTCCGCCCCCACCCCTTGGGGAAAGACACAGAAAATAATCAAGGGGAGGACTGCTATGAAAATTAATCCAATCTTGGACCTACCTGTCCTTCGGTTTGACAATAGTTATTCCTCACGGTAAAAAACTCTAATCCGGCTCCAAGTCCCACAGCATGTTGGCGATCTTTGCCACCACAAAGCCATCGCTTACCAGTTGGTAATGGTCTATATCATAGGCGATGACCTCACCCTCAAAGGAAGGGATGTCTCCGAAGGGACCGACAGCGCTCTCAACGGTCACCACCCCATCGCCGAAATCAAGCGCCGGGTTGTTGAAGAAGTCCTCATAGGCGGTGCCATAAATTATGAAATAGGGCGGAAACCCCAACTTTGTTGACACCTCTTCATACCTGTTATTTGAATACCCAATAAACTCACTTCCCAGCGACTGCTCAACGAGAGCGACTGTGGTTGCATAATCATCCCTGGGGGCATTGATGCCATAGTTGGGAGTTCCCAGAAGGAATACCCCGGCAACATCATCTTTATAGGACAACCTCCTCACATATTCCGGTTTAATCTGGTGGTGGAAGGAGGCGAAAACACCCCATTTTGGCGGGAAGATGTAGTTGTTCATTATCCGGGGGTCGGATTCCACATAGTAACGCACAACCAATCCCCCCTGGCTGTGCCCGATGAGGACCACCTGCTCTGCATCAAATTTGTCCTTGGTCCATTCTATGATTTCGGAAAGCTCAACCGCACACTCCTCCAGAGGACGGACGGCGGAGTCGGGGCTGGTGTAGGTTACTACATCAAAGCCCAAGTCAACCAGGCTTTGAGCCAGACCGGAACGAATTATCCTCTCCTCTCGCTCATAGATGGAGTATGGGAAAAGGGTCACCTTTCCGCAGAAGCGCCACAGATAATCGTCGGCGGCAGCGGTGCCGTGAAGGATGATTACCGGCGGATAGGTGGAGTTTTGTCGGGCATACTTGATCTTTATCCCGTAGTCGCCGTGCAAGCCGTCAATTCCCACATGCTCGGTGCGATAGTCACCAAAGAGCCCCCCCTGCCCCCATCCATTCATAGTGGCGGAACGGTAACTGATCAGGCTTATGAAGGAGAATATGGTGAGGGCGACCACAGGGAAGATCTGGACGAACAAAGTCCCGGGTCTGGCAAGATACTTGAGGAAGGTTGAGAACCTGCCCACGCAACAGCACCTTTTCTTTCTATTACTCACCCGGGTTAAAATAACCAGAAGCAGAACAGGGCGACACCAACGCCCAAAAACGCTCCGGAAAGAACCTCCCGCCAGTTATGCTCTCCGGAGCCGATTCGGGACTGAGCTACAAGAAACGCCAAAATGAAGACCAGGGCGGTTATCAGGGAGTTCATAAATAGGACGGAGAGGAAGGTCCACACCGCAAAGGCTAAAGCCACATGACCGGAGGGCATACCCCCCCGAAGTGGTGTTCCCTTGCCGAAGGCTGCTTTGGAAACCACCACAAAGATAACGGTGAGCAATATAGCTACAATAGCGACATGTCCGGGGTTCTGGTGCACTCGCACCAGAATGGTGAGCATGGGGGATTTGAGGCGGGGGAAGAAGACCACATAGCCGATGAAGACCGCAGTTGCAGTGGCGATGAAGACCGCTCCGGCGGCCATATCCTTGACCAGCCGAGCCAGGGGGTGATACCGTTCTACGATAAAATCCAGGGTGAGCTCCAGAGCGCTGTTGATCATCTCGGTTATCAGCACGATGCAGATGGCGACAATTACAATCAAGAGCTCCAGGCGGGAGATGGAAAAGAAAAGGCTGGCGATAAGCACAAGCACCGCCACCCCGACATGTAGCTTCATATTGAACTGCGACCTTATCGCATAGATAAACCCTTCAATGGCGTCGTTAAAGCTCTGCCATAGATTTCGCCTAGCCATACAGGCTCTCCCTCCCGAATACAACTATCACCGTCACTTTCCCTCCTCCCAAAACTCCGCCAACAGCCCCATAGCTTCAGCCATCATAGCCTCCCTACACTCATCGGAATCGTCCTTTCTGCCGGTCAGGTGGAGCAGTCCGTGGATTATGAGCATAGCCAGTTCCTTATCCTCTCCCCAGCCAGCCTCCGCCCCCTGCCGTTCTGCAACCTCCATCCCCACATAGACCTCACCGAAGACCCATTCCCCCACTGCGGGCTTCTGTGCATCTATGTTGAAGGCGATGCAGTCCGTGCTGTTACTGCTACCCAGATACTCTGAGTTGAGAGCGGTCATGTGAGCGTCGTCGGTCAGGACGATGTTGACCGAGGCGTCGGGGTGAATAGAGAGGCGGTCCGCGACCCTTAAAGCAAGTTCTTCCAAGCGGGGGTCCACTTTCTCTGTGTTTAGAGCATTATGTATGTAAACCGCCATCTCAAAGAACTCTCAGCTTCCAAAAGATTCAAGCTCCCAGTCCGTTCAACCATCCTACTCTTTAGGAGGTATCACCGGTTGGGTGGGGAGGGGAACCTCGGGGAGCAGCGGCGGGGCCTCCTCAGAGGGATAGGAGACTCGGGAGTGGTATATCGCTGACAGATCCTTCGCCAGTCTCTCCACCACCAGGCGGATCTCCCTCAAGGTGATATCACAGTTGTTGAACTGCCCATCCTCAATGCGGGTCTCTACTACGGTCCCTATCAAGTTGCGCAGGTTCGCCAGGTTGGGGTGGGTAAGAGAACGAGAGGCGGATTCGGCGGAATCGGCTATCATCAGTATCGCCGATTCTCTGCTAGAGGGGGTGGGTCCCTGATAACGATAGTCACCCTCATCCAGGCTCTTGTGCCTGTCGCTCTGCAGGGCTTTCTGGTAGAAGAAGGATATCAGGCTGGTGCCGTGGTGCTCACGCACTATATCTATTATGACCAGCGGTAGCTTATAAGAGGTGGCGATGGTCACCCCTTCCTTTATATGACCCGAAATTATCATGCTGGACATGTGGGGAGTTATAGAATCGTGGGGTTTAACATCGTCGCTCTGATTCTCCACAAAGTATTCCGGGTTGTTCATCTTTCCGATGTCGTGATAATACCCGCCCACCCGGCAGAGGAGACCGTTGGCTCCGATGGCGTCCGCCGCCGATGCGGCTAGATTGCCGACAACAATTGAATGGTGATAGGTGCCCACCGCCTCGGCAGCCAGTTTTCGCAACAAAGGGTGGTTCAGGTTGGAAAGCTCCAACAGCTTGATATTACTGACCAGACCGGAGAAGTGCTCAAATAAAGGCAGGGTCATGGTCGCCAGAAGCACACTACCTAACGCCCCCGCTAATCCCCAAGCGCAGGTATAAAGAATTTGCCCCCAGGAAGCCAGTTCAACCAACTCTATGCCTAAAATTACCACCACATTCGCCACACTGACCGCAATGGCTGCTTTGATAAGGTCCATACGTTGACGGGCGGAGGTTAAGGTGATAGCCCCCACGGAAGCCCCCACCAAACTGACCAGGGCGACATTTATATCCAGACCGGCGATGATCCCCCCGGCAAAGCCCAGGAAAAGAGCCATGACCATGCCCATCTCCACCGAAAACAGTAATGTAATTAGGATTGAACCGACTGCCGCCGGGAAGAGCAGTCCCGCCTCCGGCAGGCGGTCAACGAAGATGAAGATAAGCAGTCGACCCACACCGGCGGTCAGCACCACAATCATAGCCATAACCAGAAGCGAGCGCAGGCTATCGTATATTTGACGGAAGTTCTTATAGACATAGATGCCCAGAATGGCGATGATGGTGAGCATTAGGAAGGCTCGCCCCATCCAGAGCAGGAATATCCTGCCCGGGCTTGCGTATTCATACATTGCTGTAACCGCTGCCACCTGCTCGGCGGTGATACGCATGTGTTCCTCAACAATCTTCTCATCCTTAAGCACCCAAAAGGCTATGGGGCTCAATTGGTCCTGTTTCTCCTGCACCCTCTGCTGAGTGAGCATCTTGTCCTCTACCAAGTTGGGACGGATCATCAACCGACATATTCCCGCCAAAGCCTCAGCCAGATGGGGTTGGTCGGGATATCGCCCCTGTGCCAACCGTCCAAGATAGACATCAATATTACTCGGGTCAACCAACTCATCCAAGGGAACCAGGGTCTCACCACCCTCATCACCCATCAGGCTGACCCCCGCAACCCCACGCTTCTCCAGTTCGGTGATATCCTCAATAATCCCCTCGTCCATCACTCGCTTGATGATACTGGTTACCGCAAGTTCCAACTGCTGGCGAATGGAGGTGTCAAAGAGGGCTGAGGAGGAATCGGAAGAGAGGGTCAAACCCATGCGCCGGGCTTGCTCGCTGGGATTTCCCCCTTTACTACTACTCTCCAACACACTGAAGAAGTCGCTAACCTGGGAGAGGACTATCTCGGTGGTGAACTTATCTATATAGAAGACCGGGGCTACCTCTTTTTCGTTCCTTTCCCTCTCACTCTCAAGGGTCTCCTCGCTCTTGTAAACCGGGAACTTATAGGGGGCGATGATATCACTTTCGGCTATCTCGCCCTCCTGCACATCCATATGCCGAGTTACTCGCTCCGGGCTGGTAAAGAGCAATAGGGCAATAGCCAAACCAACTGCCACCAGGATTCTCTGCACGCCGACATTATGGAGGATAAGATGACGCAAACGACGAATCGTCGTCTGTCCCCTTATCCTCTCCAAACGTCTTTTGACACCTCTCCTGGCCATGCTATTCCTAAAATTCACTTCCCTTCTCGCTCTTTTCCGCATCCTCACCATCGGAGGTGGTTAGACCCTCACCCTTCACAGAAGGCTCGTCGCTCGTTCGTGGGGCTTCAGCTTTCCTGCGCTTGTTGGACTCCCACTCCTCGTATGCGGCGACAATCTTTTGCACCAACCAATGGCGCACCACATCTTCCTCACCGAGATAAACAAAAGAAACACCGTCAATTTTTTTGAGGAATGACTGCACCACGATAAGACCGGAGGGCTTACCGCTGGGCAGGTCAACCTGAGTGATATCCCCGGTCACCACCGACTTAGAGTTGAAACCCAGGCGAGTGAGGAACATCTTCATCTGCTCAGCGGTGGAGTTCTGAGCTTCATCCATTATGATGAAGGCGTCATTCAAGGTGCGACCACGCATATAAGCCAGAGGGAGCATCTCAATGGAACCTCTCTCCACCGCACGTTGGATGCGGTCAAAACCCATCATATCGTTGAGAGCGTCATAGAGGGGGCGCAGGAAAGGTGATATCTTCTCAGCGAGGTCGCCGGGTAGAAAGCCCAGTTTCTCGCCAGCTTCAAGGGCTGGACGGACCAAAACCAAACGGTTGACATCGCCACGGGTTAGAGCACAGACCGCCATAGCCATAGCCAGGTAGGTCTTGCCGGTTCCGGCAGGACCTATGCAGAAAGTCAGGGTATTCTCTTTTATTGCTCGGATGTAGCGTTTCTGACCTGGCGTTTTGGGACGAATGATGCGCCGCTTGAGGGGAACGGGGATAGAATCATAAAGGATCTCCGCCATGGAGGAGTCATGTTCCGCAACCAAGACACTGATTGCGCTGGATATCTCCTCGGAATCAACCCAACCACGGTTCTTGGCAACATCCAGGATATCCAACAAGATGGCATGAACCGGATCAACCTGCTCCTCCTCCCCCCGAATTATCAACTCCGTCCCTCTGGCGATGGTCTTGCAGTTAAAATGCTTCTCCAGCAGTTTGAGGTTTGTTTCGTCCTTGCCGACTATATTGACGAACAGGTCCGTATCCTCGATGGATAGCCGGGCTTCAATCTTTCTACCTGTGGGCATAAACCCCCATTCCCCTGTTTAATAGGTACTATAGCACGAGTTTTGAAGAAATTATAAGAAAGTTGGCCTGATATGTAAAGGGGAAAGCCTGAGGATAAGCGAACAGCCACCCCATAAGAGGCGGCTGTTTGAAGTATTTACAGGTAAGTGCGAATGCTATTTACGGACGAGGAATCTTCAGCTCCCAACCGGGATAGATGAGGTCGGGGTCCCAGATGAGGTCATCATTGGCGTGGTAGATGTCCGGCCAACGTGCGTAATTGCCCCAACCATATACTTCTGGATACTCAGCGAGTTTGGAGAGCCAATCACCGGGTACGACAACATACATGTCATAATCGGGTACTGCGCCGATATATCTTTCGTCGTCCGCATACAGACCCTTGTAAAAGTCCTGAATCTTGCGAATCTGCTTGATGCGGGTATCCAGCTCATTGTTCTCTGCGGTCAGCTCCTGGGTCATACCCTCGTAGTTGCCGGCTTCACTCAGAAATTGATCGGTGAGGGCTATAACGTCCTTACCCTTGACCTCCTTCTCCAGGGCATCCCAATCTACTCCGGGATATGGATCAGCAGCGATAACCGACCCCGCGAAGGAGAGAACGAGCAGACCCGCTAATATTACCAAGAATTTATTCACTTAGTCTTTCACTCCCTTCTTGTGAAATTTAATCAACGGTAAACTTTGAACGGACCTCTCTTACATCCAATCAAGCTTTTCCTCGGGGTCTTCCTTGCCGTGGAGTAAGGGGGTTATTGGGTCACCCCTCCTCTCCTCCTCTACGTTACGAGTTGCGTGAATCTCTGCGTGCTTCTCCTTGGCATTCTCCAAAGTCTTCAGCTCGCTGGCCAGCTCGTCCTTATACTGCGCATTCAGGTCGTCGGCATAAGCGTAAGCATCCTCCGCTTCCTGCTTCTTCACTTTAGCCTCATAGTAGGCTACAAGCTCTTTACTGGGAGCACACCCGATAAAAACCAATGCCGAAGCTGCAAAAACAAAAGCCAAGGAAAAAGCTAATACTCTACGGGTAGTCATCCTCTAACTTTCACCTCCTTCAAAAAAATGAAAATCCAAAAGATTGCTGGGGGACTATTTCTCTAAACTCCATTCTGTCCAAAAATACTACAAAATTTTTCCGCTTATGTCAAGAAAAAAATTGGTGCTATCCAGCCTAAATTATCCCCCACCCCTCATACCTTTTCCTTACAAATTCTAAGAAAGTCAAAAACCGATTTCAAACTGATAATTGCAAAAAACCTACAATTTTCCTTTTCGTTTTCCAAACAGTATACAAAAGATAATCCCTCTAGATTCCCCCTAAAAATTATGTTAACCTCTGCTATAAAATCAAGGAGGAACCCGTTGCCTGAAAATCTGATAGAAATAGACGGCACATCGCTTACATTGGAGAAGCTGTATGCAGTCTCCTTCCAGGAGGCAAAAGTCGCCATCTCATCCCAAGCTATGAAAAGGGTAATCCTGAGCCGAGGAATTTTGGAAAAACTAATAGCCGAAAATACGCCCATATACGGCGTAAACACCGGCATCGGGGAACTGGAAAGCGTCCGGATTGATGAACAGCTCCAAACCGAACTACAACGGCGCATCGTCCGTAGCCACGCCGCCGGGGTAGGTCCCCCAGCATCCCAAGAGCATGTTCGGGGAACGATGCTGCTCAGAGCAAACTGCCTACTCAAAGGGTACTCCGGGGTCTCCCCCCAAATACCCAATCTGCTGGTTGATATGTTAAACGCCAAGATATATCCATTGGTCCCCGAGCAGGGCTCGCTGGGGGCGTCCGGAGATCTAGCTCCCCTGGCTCACATTGCCCTGGCCCTCATCGGCGAGGGGGAAGTCATCTGCGAGGGACGCCTGCGACCGGCTGATGAAGCCCTACGGGAGATAAACCTTTCCCCCATAACCCTCAGCCACAAGGACAGCCTGGCGCTCATCAACGGCTCCCAATTCTTTACCGCTCTGGGTGGATTGGAGACCTTCAGGGCGAAAAGACTCCTCCGTCTGGCGATAGTCTCCTCCGCCCTGACCTTAGAAGCCCTCCGTTCCCTGTTGGCTCCCTTTGACCGCAAAGTCCACGACCTGCGGCCCTTCCCGGGGCAAGCCCGTGTCGCCCAGGAGATACTCCGCCTGGTTGAGGGAAGCAAAATATTGGAGAATCCTGTAGAGAAGGTGCAGGACGCCTACTCCCTGCGTTGTCTGCCCCAGGTGCTGGGTCCCACATATGACGCCCTGGACTACATCACCATCCAGATAGAGGTGGAGATGAACTCGGTGGTGGACAATCCCATCATCTTCCCGGATGATGGTAGCTACCTATCCGCCGGCAACTTTCACGGGCAGGCAATCGCTCTGGCACTGGATTTTGCCGCAGTAGCCCTCTCCAGTGTGGGTAACATCCTGGAACGGCACATCAACCGACTGCTCAACAAGAACCTATCCGCCGGTTTGCCCCCCTTCCTGGTGAAGGAAGGAGGTCTCAACTCTGGCTTCATGTTGGCGCAATACACCGCCGCCGCCTTAACCAGCGAGAATAAGACCCTGTGCACTCCTGCCTCCGTGGATTCCATCCCCGTATCCGCCGACCAGGAGGACCATGTCTCCATGGGACCCAACTCAGCCCAAAAACTGCGTCGGCTGGTGGACAACCTGGAGGTCATCATCGCCATCTCCCTGCTCTGCGCCGCCCAAGGGGCTGACTTCCGGGAGCCTGAGGGTCTGGGCAAGGGGACTGCGGTTGCCCACCGGCTCGTCCGCTCGGTGGTGCCCCACTGGGAGGAGGATAGGGTCCTTTCCCGGGACATAGAGGCGGTGCGCAAACTGGTCGCCTCCGACAAGTTGCTGGAAGAGGTGGAATCTGCGGTGGGATGGTAGAACCATAGATTCCCGAAATTTAAAAGCCGGCAGAAGTAAGCCGGCTTTAATTTCCAGCCATTTATTTTCCCCAGTTATTCCACTCATACTATTCCTTCTGGGGTTTTTTAAACTCCTTCTGAGAAAGCTTCCAGACACCGTCCTCCTTCTGGGCATAAATGGTATAGCGCTTCATCCCTTCCTTAACTCCCAAATCAGTCCCGAGCTTGCCCTTGGTCAACAGATGAAAATTTGCCACCGCATAATCGTCCTCAACCTCTATTGTGCCCAGCTCATACTCCCAGGTCTCGTAGAGCCGAGGAACATCAACGATGTACAAACCTTGAGAATAAGTAATCACATCGGACTCCTCGGCGACCAAAAAGCTCTGCGCTTTGGTGGTGTCGCCTTCTTTGACAGCCGAGAGATAACCTTCCACCACCTGCCTGACGAGCTGTTCGTCGGATTTGGGAGCCTCGCAGGAGGTTATGGAAAGGATAAGGGATAAGACCACCACAGCCAAAAGGGAGACAGTGCGTAGCCTCATAGCACACGAACCTCACTTTATGGGGGTTTCAAGAATTATACCGAAAAATTTTAACATAAACTACGAGCAAAATAAATGCATAAAATTGAGCTCCCCAATTCCCCCCTTACAATATTTTTACTCAGAGACAACAGATGAGATGATGAAGCAAATTTCGCCTCAAATGTGAAAACTTATGTTTTTTCCCCAAAAAATCAGCCCCCCCCGCCTTGGCGGGGGGGGCTTTGATGAATAATCAAAGCGGACTCTTAATCCACCTTACTTTTTGGGCTTAAAGACCATCTTCCAGGCATCCTCCACCTTTGCCAGCTCCACCATCCTGGGCTCCTCCGCCACGGCGCTGGCTTTGGTCACCTTTGCCATGAAGATGAGGGAAGCGGTATGGCCATCAATCTTGGCTTCCTTGTAGTTACACTCGTTGACCACGTTCTTCTCAAGGTCCGCAAGCCAAGCCTCCTCTTGGGCTTCATCAAAGGCGGCAAGGCTTTCCTCGGTCAGAACAGCCTTGTAAGCGTCCACATCCTTGGTAATGAGAGCCTGGAAGTATTTCTCCGCCACATCTTTGATGAGATTCTCATCGGAAGGCTCCTCAACCTCTGCGACCTCCTCTTCCTCCACCACTGCCTCCTCTTTCTTACATCCAAAGAAAGCGACCAGCGCCAGGCAGAGGAAAAGGATCAGGATTAAGTGCTTCATCACATCCTCCTTTTTGTAGATTGTAATCTTAAGACCAACTAGAAAAAACCAAGCTATTATACACCACACCACCAAAATTGTAAAGAAATATCCAATAGCTCAGGGATACATTCAAAAGCCTCCCCCGCCAAGGCGGGGGAGGGGGGCTGGGGATGAACTGAAAGATTAACCCCACATGAGCACTTTCCACTCACCGTCCACTTTTATCAGCTCAAAGGAATCCTGCTCGGTCTCTTCCTCGGTTCCGCCCACCTCTATGAACTTCACTGTGAAGTCAACGGTGGCGGACTCACCCTCTACTTCCGTGCCGTCAACGGAAAAACCCAGCTTCTCAAATTCACCCATGGCTTCGGAAAAATCCTTCATCGCTTCTACATCAAACCCGGCGGCACTCTCCACATCCAACAACGCTTTATAAGCACTAGCATCCGCCTTCTTTAGAGCGTCAAAGAACTTATCAGCCACTTCTGCAATCAGCTCCTCGTCACTCTTCGGTTTATCCTTAACCTCTTCGGTAGTAACCGCTTCCTCCTCCGCCTCCTCGCCCTTCTTGCAGCCGAAGAAAGCTACAATCGTGAGGCAAAGGAAGAGGATTAACATCAGTCGTTTCATCAATCTCTCCTTTCTCATTTAGTTGGTTGGTTATTAGATAATCGCATTAAAACGGCGCCACCAGGCGCCACTCGCCGTCCTCTTTGACGAACTCCATCTCATCATCGGCACTGCCCTCGGTCGCTAACTCGTCGCTGGTGACATAGTTGATCTTGATAACCACCCTGGCTTTCTCCCCGGTGATGGTCACCCGGACAATCTCGTAATTGAGATCCTTATAATCGTTCTCATATTTAGCCAGCGTCTTCTCCGTGGAGGGTCCTATCTTCTCCGCATCGGAGGAGGTGACTATTGATTTGTAGAGCTCCAAGTCATTACTCTTGGTGGCGTCAAAAAACTTGTTGGCTACTTCCTTGACCGCATTCTGTTCGGCAGCCTCCTCGGTCACCACGCCCTCGGGCTTCTTCTGGGTCTCCACCCCGCCCTCCACCCGCTCCCCCTCCTTCTTACAGGAGACCAGCGCAATCAGTAGTGCAACCAACAGCAAGGACACCACAAAGACCATAACTCTGTTCATCATCTCTCCTTTCATCAGATTATATAGAGTTCAACATAGAAACACTATATCAGAAAATCGGGGGGATACGAAGAAAATTCTCCCTGTCTGGCATAAATCCCAAAATACACTTGCAAAATTGCCCACTTTATGCTATAAAATACTTGTAATAAGTTTTCGGTGCGCCCGTAGCTCAATTGGATAGAGCGACGGACTACGGATCCGTAGGTTGGAGGTTCGACTCCTCTCGGGCGTACCATTCTCTTATGCTTACTACATTCATTCCCAAGTTAAAAACCTCGCCGACCTCACCCATCCCTCCCCCCGACCACTCACATATCAAATAGAAGCCTGGCCCTAAACTTTCCCCCCGCCAGCTTGGTAAGCTCCATCTGGTGGTAGGTGAGCATCTTCACTTCCCCGCTGGAATAGTGCCGCTTTGCATCAACAAGCTCACCGAAAGCCCTCCCCCGCACCTTAAAACCCCCGTCATCCCTCTCTACCCTCACCTGAAAGGCGGAGAAATACATCCCCTTGGTGGAATAAGCGAATATCAGCTCCTTTAGCCAGGCTATAAGCAAGCTAAGTTCGTCCTCACCGCAAGCTTCTATCTCTATCCTCTCCTTCCCCTCCACCATCTGCCTGTCGCACATCAGGTCAAACATAGCCGTTCCGGCAGTGGCTAGAAGCGAGGCTAAACCCTTCGCCTCCACCTCCACCAGCCCGTCAGCGGTGTGCTCTAAGATGGTTATCTGTCCGATGGAGGTTACACCATCCACCTCCATCATTCCCCCTCCTCCTCGTGGGTGCTGTAACTCTTGATGCGGTTCAGCTTAAATGTGCGCTTCTGTTCCCTTAATTCGCAGTAGGCGATCAGAGACAGGTTGTCCCGGGTGTATCCCAAGGGCCGTACCAGGCGCCGGGTCACCTCCCCCTTGCCGTCCTCATATTCAATCAAAATCCTCTCTTTCCGCCTTATTGCCTCCTCCACCAACGGGAGTTGGGGCTTTTCAATAGGTCGGGACAATTCTAAAAACTCAGCCAAGGTCTTATCCTGCAGATTCAAGACATCTATCAAACTTAGGAAGGCTTGTGCGGTCTGGCGAGCATCGCTGAGGGCTCTGTGGAAATTCTCCAGGGGAAGGTTAAGGTGTTCGCAGATGGTGGCAAGTTTGTAGTTCTCCAGGTGGGGAAGCAGACGCCTGGCGATGTTTAAGAAATCCAGGACCGGGGCTTCAAGCTCCGGTTCCCTTAGACTGCTCATTGCCATCTGAAGGAAAGCCATATCAAAGGGGGCGTTCTGGATGAGGTAGGCACAGCCGTCGGTCAGAACCCGAAACTGAGAGATGGCCTCTCCCAATGGCGGTGCATCAGTCAACATCGCATCGTCTATACCGTGAATCGCCAAAGCTTCGGCGGGCATGGGGGAGGATATCCTCACTAGGCTGGACCATTCCCCGCTCGCAGTCAGATTGCGGACGAAGACCACCGCCATCTCGCAGATCTCATCTCCCGCCGCAGGGTCCAATCCGGTGGTCTCCAAGTCAATTACCGCAATGGTGACATCACCGATATGTTGCTTAAAAGAAAAATCGCCCATGGGGGAAATTATAGACCAGCGGGAGGGACAAATCAAGGTAAATAAAAAGCTCCCCCGCCAAGGCGGGGGGGCTTTGATGGTTAATCTAAACCGATGGTTAACGCACCACCACCATCTTGGAACTGGCGTGGTAACTCTCAGCATCTAGACTGTAAATGTAAAGCCCGCTGCTAAACGGAACACCCCAGTCATCTACCACATCAAAGGTCACCTCATACTCACCAGCACCCTGTGGCTCAGATACCAATGTGCGCACCAACCTGCCCGTC
>Ga0114919_10002628_pt1 | contig 14549 bp, 12 predicted proteins | sample BlataG_FD_88682 | JGI IMG/M metagenome (GOLD analysis project Ga0114919, IMG submission 88682) | Deep subsurface microbial communities from Black Sea to uncover new lineages of life (NeLLi) - Black_00105 metaG | ecosystem: Environmental > Aquatic > Marine > Oceanic > Sediment | place: Atlantic... | reverse complement strand
GAGTTTCGAGTACTATACTGGGGTTTGCTTTCGGTTACTATCCGACGGTGAGACAATAGGTGGGGGAGGGAGATACGATGATCTGATCCCGCTCATGAGCGGAAAGAGCACTCCTGCTTGCGGATTCGCCCTTTACATTGATCCCATAATTAGGTTGTTGTCGTACAAAGGAGAGGACAGGTCCAGAGTACTGATTGTGGGCGAACGACCTGTCCCGGAGACAGTAAAGGTATGCTTCACGCTCGCTAAGTCGCTTCGCGACGCGGACTGTGTGGCAGAAGTCGACTTCCAAAGACGGGAACCTTCAGGTTATCGCTGGGTTGTCTCGGTTTCGGGGGAAGATGTGCCTAGCTTTGCTGTTACTGATTTGGAACGAAAGGAACAGCAGAATGTATCCTCCCCAGCGGCAGTTCTCAGTATTGTGAGCGGGTAGATTCCATCCGTGAGGTATCGATCGAACTCGGTCAGGCTTGCCCTTCCCAAAGGTAGGTTTCTGTCGCCTACGGCTGATTTGCTGAACGGGATTGCGCTGGGCTTCGAGGACTATGACAGCGGGGCGAGGCGGTATCGCCTTCAATCACCGAGGTATCCTTTTCTCTCGGCCAAGGTCCTCCAGGAAAGAGATGTCTGTGTGCAGGTGGCCGTAGGCAACTATGATCTGGGAATATGCGGCTCGGACTGGATTGAGGAGCTTCAGGCAGGCTATCCTGCGAGCACCTTGGTGAGATTACTCGGGCTCAACTATGGCGAGGGCAGCCTATATCTCGTGGCTAGCTGTCACTCAGGCATATCCGGTGTCGGCGATCTTGTGAGCCGGCAAGGCAGTTGGCGCATAGTGAGTGAGTACTCCAATTTGACTCAAGCCCTCACTTCGAACCTGAGGTTGAGGAGTTTCAGGATCTTTCCGGTATGGGGAGCAGCAGGGGCCTATCTTCCAGAAGATGCCGACCTCGCCGTGCTGTGGGCAAGGAATGAGAAAGAGGTAGAGTCCCAGGGCTTGTTTCCCCTCATGGAGTTGTTCCCGGTGCAGGCCTTTCTCATTGCTAACCGTGATCACTTGGAGAACAAGGATGTCAGCCCAATACTGGGTTGCTTTGGGCCCAGCACTATCTCCAGGCCCCGAACTGTTGTCCCAGGCAAGCCGAGTGTGGCGGCGAGACCAGCCGCTTCTCTTTCGCAAGGGCAAGAGAAAGGGGTCAAACTGGCTTTGCCTGACGGCCATCAGAAAGCGCCCACTTCCCAGTTCCTGGAACGAGCGGGGCTCAAGATAGAGGGGTATTCGGGTAAGACATCGGAGCGCCGCCTTTCCGCCGACCTAGAGTGGCTGAGCATTAAGGTTATCCGGCCGCAGGATATGCCCCTGCACGTAGCCAACGGCAATTTTGACCTGGCCGTAACTGGAAGAGACTGGCTACTGGAACACCTGTATCGTTTTCCATCGAGCCCGGTAATTGAATTGCTCGATCTGGGCTTTGGGAAAGTGAAGATTGTGGCGGCGCTGGCTCAGGAGACATCCGTGGCCGATATCGCTGACTTGAGGGCGCTTGTTCAAGCTGGCAAGTTCAGTCCTCTTAGAGTGGCCTCGGAATATGTGAACATCGCGGACAAATACCTCAGGGACAATCATATCAGTTCGTACAGGTTGATACCGACCTGGGGAGCCAGTGAGGCTTTCCTGCCTGAAGATGCTGACTTGCTCATAGACAATACCCAGACGGGAAAGACATTGGCTGAACACAACCTGAGAGTCATTGATGTTCTCTTGAGATCGTCAGCCTGCCTGATCGGAAACGAACACAGCATCAGTTCTCCTGACAAGCGGGGAAAGATAGAATCTGTTGTGGCTATGCTCCGGAGAGGGCTAGAGTGAAAAGGGTCGAAGGGTTCAGTAAAGCAAAACTGCTGCTGGCCAGAAGGGACTCCCTGGAGTCGTTCAGTGCCTCGCCGGAGATTGCTGCGCGGATAAGACTTACCTTCGGCGAGGACCTTTCCCCTCAGGAGGTGGTCAGAAGGATCATCAGCGATGTACGAAACAGGGGCGATAAGAGCCTTTTCGACTACGCAAAGGAGATAGACGGGGTCGAGCTTGACTCGCTGGAGGTACACAGAGGAGAGATCTCGGCAGCCTATGCCATGGTGGATGATGAACTCGTTGCGGCTCTCAAGCTGTCGGCCAAGAGAATAAGGGATTTTCACCTTGCCTGCGAGTGTAGCAGCGGCATCGAATGCCTCGACGAATGCCTGTCGAGAAGAGTCCAGCCGCTGGATAGGGTGGGGATATATGTTCCCGGCGGCACTGCCGCCTATCCCTCCACAGCGCTGATGACAGCCATACCCGCCCAGGTGGCCGGAGTGGGAGAGGTTGTCATGGTCTCACCACCTGGCAGGAACGGCAGTGTCGCAGCTCCTGTGTTGGTAGCAGCAGATATCGCTGGAGTCCAGCATGTCTTCAAAGTTGGCGGGGCTCAGGCGATAGCTGCCTTGGCTTTTGGCACGGAGTCGGTGCCCAGAGTGGACAAGATCTGTGGTCCTGGCAACATCTTTGTGACTCTGGCTAAGAAGATGGTCTATGGCTCGGTGGCCATCGATGGTCTTGAGGGGCCGAGCGAGATCGTGATTGTGGCTGACGAGACCGCCAACCCCACTCTCTGTGCCGCCGACCTTCTGGCCCAGGCCGAGCATGATCCTCTGGCCTCCGTTGTTATGATTACTACCTCCTCCGGGCTGGCCGACAGAGTGGAAGCAGAGATCAGACTCCAATTGCCTGTACTTGAAAGACGTTCTGTCATCAGCCAGGCAATTGACAAGGGGATGATAGCGCTGGTACACGACCTTGATGAAGCTATCGAATTGGTCAACCTTTTTGCACCGGAACATGTTTCGCTCATGGTATCCAGCGCTTCTTCTCTGGTGCCCAAGATCCGCCATGCCGGTTGTATTTTCGTTGGCGAGGACTCGCCGGTGGTGTTGGGCGACTACGTTGACGGCCCCAGCCATGTGTTGCCGACAGGGGGCAGTGCCCGGTTCAACTCCCCCCTGGGCGTTGGGGATTTCCTGAAATCTTCGAACATTGCTGCTTTGGACAGAGCTACTATGCAAGAGCTAGCTTGGGCGGCCATTGCAATAGCCAGGGCTGAAGGGCTGGGTGCACATGCTCAGGCGATAGAGAAGAGGCTGAGTGGAGGCCAGGCAGAGGTCAACGAGAGAGGATGAGCAAATAGAATGGACGCGGAAGAACTGATAAGACCTGGCTTGGCAGCAATGGAGGGTTATGCTGCTATAGAACCGATAGAAGTCTTGGAGGAACGCGTTGGGAAGAGTATAGTGAAACTTGACGGGAATGAGAACCCTTATGCTTGCAGTCCAAAGGTCTATCAAGCACTGGCTGACTATTCCTACTATCATATCTACCCTGATCCATCGCAAGGGGTGTTAAGGCAAGCTCTGGAGCAATACACTGGATTGGCCCGTGAACACATAGTCTGTGGCAACGGGAGCGACGAGCTCATTGACCTTGTGCTCAGGCTTTTCCTGAGACACGGGGATGAAGTTATCAACTGCCCGCCGACGTTCGGTATGTATCCTTTCTGCACGGGTGTCTGTGGGGGTGAACTGGTTGATGTCCCCAGAAAGGAAAACTTTGGCATCGACGTGCCTGCCATAAGGGAAGCCGTGAGTGACAAGACAAAGGTTATCCTTGTTGCCTCGCCCAATAATCCTACTGGCAACACGGTTAGCGAACGAGAGGTTATGGAACTCGTTGATATGGGGAGAATCGTGGTGGTAGACGAAGCCTATTTCGAATTCAGCAACATGACGGTGGGGGAATTCGTACCCCAGCACCAAAACCTCGTGGTATTGCGCACCTTCAGCAAATGGGCTGGGTTAGCTGGTTTGAGGGTAGGCTATGGGATTTGCCCGACGGAGATTGCCAGGTACTTGCTGAAACTCAAGCCTCCGTATAACGTTAATGTGGCGGCAGAGGCTGCTGTCCTGGCCTCTCTGGCAGATCTGGACTACCTGCGCGCCAACATTGCAAAGATCACCGCCGAAAGAGAGAGATTGTCTGCCAAGCTCAACGAACTGGAGTGGTTGAGGCCCTATCCGTCGGAGGCCAATTTTGTACTTTGCTCGATACGTAGCCGGTCTGGCGACAGCGGGGAATCCCCTGCCAGGCGGGTCTGGCGTCGATTGAGTGCAGCAGGCATATTCGTCCGCTACTACAATAGCCCGGGACTGGAAGATTGCCTCCGAATCAGCGTGGGCAGGCCCGAGGACACCGATGTCCTGATTGAGGCCTTGAAAGGAATGGGCTAGGCTTTTGTTTGCGCCCCTGCTAATGGGGCGTTGGGCGTAAGCCCTATCTGGTTGTCGCGAAGCGTAGAGCGGCGGTGCAGTCTCTGAAGGAGGTTAGTCATGGCTGATAGGAAAGCGAGAGTAGTCCGTGAAACTGCCGAGACGAATGTCAAGGTGGAGCTGAGTATTGATGGCAGCGGACGATTCGAGATTACTACAGGGACCAGGATGTTCGATCATTTGCTCGCCCAGCTGGCTCAACATGGGTCATTTGACATAATGGTTTCCGCTTCTGGTGAAGACCAGCACCATCTGGTGGAGGATGTGGGCATCTCCTTGGGGAAAGCCTTCAACCAAGCATTGGGAAAGAAGCAGGGGATTACCCGGATGGCACATGCTGTTGTTCCTATGGATGAAGCTTTGTCTGAGGTAGCTGTTGACGTTGGAGGGAGGGCCTACAGCGTCATACAGGTATGTTTTGGCGGTGCCACTATAGGAGATATGGAAGCGGATATGGTGCGGCATTTTCTCAGTTCGTTCGCCTCGGAAGCGAAGATCAACCTTCATGCCAGTATTACCACTGGCATAAACGACCACCACAAGGTTGAAGCATTGTTCAAGGCTTTGGGTCGGGCTCTGGATTCGGCCACGCGAATTGATGAGAGACTGCTTGGCAGGATTCCCAGTACCAAAGACGTTATAGAGAGCTAGAAAGCTGACCGAGCGTATTCTCATCGCCGTCGTGGCAGACGTACCGGCGTCTCTGAGTTGGTATGGGAGAAGATGCCGCCCGGTGGGCCTCTATGGGTGAGAGCGGCGGCGATCCTGATACGTTTGGTAGCCTACGCAGGAACTGTGCCCTGGACTTCTATGTAGCTGACGCTGCCGTTTGCTATGTCTTGTTGGAGACTATCCTTTACCTCATCTTTGGCAGTGAAATAGATGACTTGCCACCCTGACTCGCAGATCCTTCGTAGTATGTCCATCTGTCGCCGCAGTCTGTCTTTGTCGGCCTTTATGAAAGGATCATCCATAATGAAGAAGCCCCTAGCCCCCCGCAGTAGTTCCTCGCCAAGGGCAAGTCGGATAGAAAGATATAGCTGGTCATAGGCTCCGCCGGACAGTTGTTCCGCGTCCAACATGCTGCCATCCTTAAGCCTTACTCGGACTCTCTTTGTGCCGTCCAGAACAAAGTCCACCTGTTCATACAGTCCCCCGGTGATCTCATGAAAGTGCTCGGAAACGGGGCTGTCCTTCCCAAATAGGGTGGAGATTTTCTCTTCCTCCTCTCTTTCCAGTGACTCGAAGATACGTATGGCTTTCAATGCATCTTCTTTGATAGTCTCGGTTTCTGCTACGAAGCCTAGCAGCCTATCTCTAATCACCTTCACGTCGAGGGAGGTGCTGCAGTGCAGATAGTCGTCCTCCAATCGTAGGATCTCATTTGCCTTCCTCTCCACACTGAGCAGCTGATCCCGAAAACCTGTCATGTCATCGTGAAGTCGTTTCTCCTCTTGCACAAGTTTTCCGTGCGCGCTCTTCAATTCCTGGACAGCCTTTTCATCGTGTGTCCTGTCCTTGGCCTTGTCCCTGAAGTCTTTGAGGCGGTTTATTCCGTCAAGCCAGTGTTGCAGGTTCTCTTCAGGTGTTTCTCCCGCAGACCCTAAATGGCTTTTCAGCATTTTGGACTCCGTCGTAACTGTTTGCTCGCAGGCTAGTCTGTGCTTGAGCCTTCCCTGGTATTCTGGCAGGCTTCTTACCTCCGCTTCCTGGGCCACCCTCTCAATCTTCGTTGTAGCTTCCCTGATTCTCCTCTCTAGAGCTGGGATTTCCGTGTCTGCAAGCCGGTCGATCTCCTCCTGTAGTGACGAGACCTCTCTTTCGGCCTCCTCTGTTCGAGATTCCCGTATGTAATACTCCTCACTGAACCTCTGAATACTCGAAAGGATTTCTTCCATGTTTGCTCCCCGAAGTTCAAACCTAGAAGCGGATAGCCTGATTCTCCCTAAGACTGCGGCAAGATGTGCTTTCTCTCGTATCGACAAGAATTTCGCTGCTCCCAAGATCATGGCGAGTACGAGGAACAACACTGAGAACCCATAGAATACGGGCGCAGGTGTCATGACAAGCCCTGCCATCGATACTAGCAGCAGCGACGCCGAGGCTATCGCTGATCCCGTAAGGAACTTACCCTTTGCCTCTCCGCTCTTCATCCTTCCAAGGCGCATCTCGTAATTCCTTATTTCTGGCTCGATTTCGTTGTCTATCCTCTTCTTCTTATCCCCAAGGACCTGAATCTCTAGTTGCCTCTCGCCTAGCGCCTCCCTTTGCTGCTCCAACTGTCCCTTGTCCGTCTCGATTCTGCCTCGTAGCCTTTCCATCTCCTCTTCGAGACTCCTACGGTCTCTCTCGCACTCCCCCCACGTCCTTGCATTCTCCTCAGAATAGACCTCGAGTCCTTTCAAGTCTTGTTCCGCACGCGTTAGAACTTCATAAGCTTCGCTACACTTCTCGTACTGTTCTCTCTGCCTAGCATTTTCGAAGCTTTCCAGTTCGGACTCGATTCCGCCTACCTTCTCTCGTACGTCGAGGAGCTCTTCTTCAAGCCGGTCATACTCTTCCTCTTTTAACTTGTCTTCCAACCCCCGGATTTCCTCAATCAGATCAACTGCATCGTTTACTCTAGCCTTCAGCTTTTCGCCAGCCAAGTTCCGAAGGGAAGCGTCGCTACTACCCTTGGTAAGCTTCCCGAGTTCCCCTAGCTTTGCTCGTATAGAACCAATCTCTCCTGTTCTCAGGCCGGTAAGACGTTCTGTCACGCTTCTGTAGAATTCGCTCTCTGAGGCAATAGAAAGGTCGCTATTCCTTACTATGAATATGTTACGGCATTCTTCAGAAGTAAGATCCGTAATGTCTGCTAGGCCTTCCTCCTCAGGCAGTTTTGTTACTTTGCCGCTCTCATCCTCAATGGCCAGGTATCCGTCAGGGTCTCCAGATACCCTGTCTATGTTGTTGAAGAGGCGCCTACTGCTACGCTTGAATAGAAGCTTCACCAGGGCGTCTATGGTCAGAGTCTTGCCATCCTCATTCCTCCCGAATAGCAGAGAGAAACTGTCCAATGCCACACGACCTGTGTCTGGCAATGGTCCATAGTGTCTTATCGCGAATTCCCTCAATCTCATAAATCTGCCTGCATCATTGCCCTGATGGTAATATCCTGTAGCCGCTCCATCTCTTCTTCCGTACAGCCGCTTTCCCTAGCCTTGGTTGTGAACCCTATGAACAGGTCGTTCTCCAGTATCCTTGAGATATCTCTGAAGCTGAATGGGTAATGGTTCTCATCGTATCTTCCTCTTGCCATTTCGTTTATCCGAGTCACGATCTCGGGTTCGGTCATATTGATCTGCTCACTGTTGATGTATCCCTTGACGGTTAGGATAGCAGTCGCCTTTGGGTGAAGTCTCTCAAAATGGCCTCGCACTGTCTCTACGGGGGACTCATTTCTCAAGGGGTCAAGCGCTATAGTTATCTCTTCGAAGTGGAATGTATCGAGCGGAAATTCGCCAGGTGGGTCACCCACCTCGAATAGGTTTGCTTTCCTCTGTCCTGTTTCTGCCCTGGTAATCGAAACTGGTGACCCCGGATAGACGAAGTAACCGCCGTTGCCCAAGCGCCGGATATCGAATTTGGAGTGAAAATGACCTCCAAGCACATAGTCGACGTTCAGCCCTTCGAAGTAGGACAACTTGAAGGGCATGTACCGTGCTTCGCCCTCAAGTCCAAGATCCGCCCTAGTATAAAAGGCATCAAGGAGTTCACCGTGGCACATCAGGATGCTCTTCTTGTTGGGTGTGAAAACCTCTCTCAGTGCTTGGATTCTCCTCAAGAGCTCTCCACCCTGTATTGGCTCGAATGGAATACCGGCTATCTTTACCCCCTCAAGCTCAATTACCTGGAACGGCGGGGTGCCGAGGACAAACACATCCTCGCCGAAATACATGCCACTCTGGTAAGAGTCCTTGTCGTGATTACCTGGAATTATTAGAACCTTGAAGTCGGTATTGGAGAACAGCTCTCGTATTCTGGGTCTCAAGTTCTCAGCGTCAATGTCTTTGTCGAAAAGGTCACCGCATATTGCGAAGACGCCGACCCTGTTCTGTTTTCCAATCTGAATCACTTCGCGGAGGGCTTCCCACCGCTCATCCCCGTATTCTCGCAAGTGAAGATCGGCTGTATGAAGGATTTTGACCACAGGGCCTCTCCCTATATTCGATTCTAGCACAATAATACCGATATGTTGCAGGAGTATGCGCTTGACAAGCCAATCTGTACTGGGGGGGGATGATGGCAGGTGGTATAATTAGGAATGACAAAAGGAGGCAGGTAACGTGAGAAGGATTGGTGTCCTGACCAGCGGCGGTGATGCCCCGGGAATGAATGCGTGTATCAGGGCCGTCGTCCGTTGCGGAGTCTGGGAGAAATTGGAGGTAGTGGGGATTCGGCGGGGCTATGCTGGATTGCTGGAAGGGGACTTGGTCAGGCTGGGGTCTAGGTCGGTAGCTAACATCATCCATCGCGGAGGCACTTTCCTGGAGACCGCCCGCTGCGATGAAATGAAGACTGCGGGAGGCATAGAGAAGGCGGTGCAGGTCTTGCGACGGGAGAACATCGAGGGTTTGATCGTCATTGGTGGTGATGGGACTTTCCGTGGCGCTACAGCCATCGCTGAGAGAGGAGACACCAAAGTGATTGGAGTGCCCGGGACAATAGACAACGATGTCTATGGCACTGACTATGCCATTGGCTTCGATACGGCCACGAATACCGCTCTAGAAGCTATAGATAGGATTAGAGATACTGCTGGATCCTTGCAGCGCCCCTTTTTCATTGAAGTCATGGGCAAGAAGCGAGGTTTCATTGCGCTATATGTGGGTATCGCTGGCGGGGCTGAGGAGATACTGATTCCTGAGACAGAGACGAAGATTGAGGAGCTCTGTCTTGACATAAGGCGTGGCCTGAAGAGGGGCAAGAAGTCGAGTATCGTAATAGTTGCCGAAGGCGATGAGGCAGGTGGTGTGTTTCAGGTTGCCCAGCAGGTCTGGGAGAGGTTGAAGTTGGACTACCGCATCTGCGTTTTGGGACACATTCAGAGAGGTGGCTCGCCTACGGCCAGGGATAGGGTACTGGCCAGCAAACTAGGGGCGGCGGCCATAGATGCTCTGGTGAGGGGCAAGTCAGGCTATATGGTGGGGGAGTTGAGAGGGGAGATAGTCCTTAGTCCTTTGAGAGAGACGTGGGAGAAGAGCAAAGAGCTGGATGCCGAATTGGTGGAGCTTGTCAAGATACTGGCCGCTTGAGAGGAGTTGAGAGAATGAGAAGACTATCCATTGGCAAAACAAGGGGCTTGCAGCAACTGGCTAACGACCGAGGGATTCTAGGGATGTGTGCCCTGGATCATAGGGGTTCGCTGATGAGAATGCTGAACGAGAAGCACCCCGGGGATGTTAGCTACCAGGCGATGGTGGAGTTCAAACTTGACCTGTGTGAAATCCTGGCCCCCCACGCCAGCGCTATCCTGCTTGACCCTGTCTACGGGGCCGCCAAGGCGATTGCCGCCGGAGTTCTGTCCACGGATACCGGGCTACTGGTAAGCCTGGAGGCCACCGGCTACTCTGGCGAGGCAGAGGCAAGGGTTACGGACATATTGACGGACTGGAGTGTGGGAAAGATAAAGAAAATGGGGGCCACAGGGGTGAAGCTTCTGCTTTACTATCGCCCTGATGTTGACGTCGCTGATAGACAATTGAGTATTGCTAGACAGGTCGCTGATGATTGTCTGAGTATGGACATACCTTTCGTGCTTGAGCCTGTAAGCTATAAGGTAGGAAGAGCAGAGGCCGATCCTCAGAGCTTCGCCGCCGTCAAGCCACGTCTAGTTATAGAAACAGCGAAAGAAGTCACAGGCCTTCCTATCGATGTACTCAAGGCGGAGTTTCCTGCTGACCTGAGATATGAAAAAAGCCATAGCCGGCTCCTGGATCTTTGTCACCAGCTTGACGAGGCCAGTCAGGTGCCCTGGGTCATTCTTAGCGGCGGCGTGAATTTCGATCTTTTCTATCGGCAAGTTGAGGTAGCTTGTCAGGCAGGAGCCTCTGGCTTCCTGGCTGGGCGTGCTCTATGGCAAGAGGCTACTCAGATTATGTCTCGAAGGGAACGATTGAAGTTCCTCGAGGCTACGGTAGTGGAGAGGCTGAAAGCCCTGAGCAACTTGGCGAACACTCACGGTGCTCCTTGGCACACGAAGTTTGAGCCCGGCGAGATAGACGAGCGCTGGTATAGCTCCTATTGAAGAGTATCCACCGGCAGGAAGGCAGTTGTGCCGTTGGCCTCGGCAGTGGTGCCTAGGATGATTTCGCGTGCCGCGCTATTATGGCCATTGCCTCGAATAGGTGATGGGAGGGAAGGGTGTAGAGGGTTCTTATTCGGGCATACGCATGTTTCGGCTCTGGGATCACGAGAATACTCTGTTTGAGGGCGCTAGGGTCAAGCTGCAGGAGTCTGTCTTTCAATCTGTAGTCGAGGTTCAGGCTCTGAGCTAGCGACCTGTCTCCTTCCCATTCAATATCCACCACCTTGCCCCACAATGGAGGCCTTTTTCTTCTATGCAGCTTCGTCTTCCCGAAGCTTCGGGTTCCCACCAGGTTCGGGGTCTTCACGAGGTAGTCTAGATGGTAGTGCACTCCGTACTGGCTGGCTATGCTAATAACGTTGATGGAGTCGATGTTCTTGTCTTCCAGTTCTATGATTCCCTCTGATCTCTGCCCGGAGGAGCGGCCCAGGCCTATCTTCTCCTTGGGGCTCCCTTTTTCTGCCAAGCGGGCCTTCACACCTATGGCATACAGATGTTGGGAAAGCTCCTCTCTTTTTAGCGGACCAGCTTTCTTCCTTTTCCGCAGAGCCAGGGGCAGACCGATACCCACTAGGACTGCCATTATGATGCCAGCAATGCTATTCCAATCCATTTCTGCCACTACCGGCATGGGATATCTTGCCTTGCCTGAGGTTCCTTGACTAGATAGGTCTTCCAGTAAATAGCTGATAGATCTTGGTGTACCGCTCTGTTGTAGCTTGGATTACCTCTGGTGGTAGAGTGGGAGCTGGTGGTTCCTTGTTCCAGCCAGAAGATGAGAGCCAGTCACGGACCGGCTGCTTGTCAAAGCTGGGCTGAGAGCGACCGATTTCATACTGGCTGGCGCTCCAGAAGCGACTCGAATCGGGTGTCAATAGCTCATCGATGAGTGCCAGTTCGCCGTCGACAAGGCCGAACTCGAACTTGGTGTCGGCAATCATGATGCCGCAAGTCTGGGCGTAGCGCTGAGCGTGTCGGTAAATGAGCAGGCTTCTTTCCTCCAAGTCAGTCATCACGTCTTCTATGCCAAGGGTTTCTATGTCTTCATCCGTTAGAGGACGGTCGTGCTCAGTCTCGCTCTTGGTAGTTGGAGTGAATACTGGCTGTGCCAATTGCTGGCTTTCCTTCATCTCTGCGGGCAAATGTACGTTGCTGACAGCCCCGGTTTCCTTGTATTCTGCCCAGGCGGAGCCAGAGAGATAGCCACGGACGACGCACTCCACAGGGATGCGCTTTGCTTTGGCTACCACCATGGAGCGTCCAATAAGATAGTCAGGCAAATCTCCAGAGCAGCCCGACCAACTCCTCACTTCGTCTATATCCGTGTTGCTCTCGATTGTCTTCATGAGGTGGTTGGGCACCACGTGAGCTGTCTTGCTGAACCAGAAGGCCGAGATCTGATTCAGGACCCTCCCTTTATCGGGGATTCCGCAGGGCAGGACGACATCGAATGCGGATATGCGGTCTGTGGATACTATGAGCAGTCTATCGCCTAGATCGTAGACGTCCCGCACCTTGCCACGTCGGAACAATGGAAAGGGTAAGCTTGTTTCCAGCAAAACGGCCATGAGCTTGTAGATTATAAAGCAAAAACAGGCCTCTGCAAAAGAGAGACTGAGTTACCTCGGAGAGGACTAGAGGGAGTGAGGAGTCAGCCCCCCTTGCGCGAACCGGGTTTCCTCTTCGGGCTCGGAGTCAGCTTTTCTCCCGCCTAGTCCTATCCTGTCAAAGATGTCATCTACGTGTCTCAAGTAGTAACTGTGGTCGAACAGGGATTCTAGCTCAGCCTTGGACAAGTGGGCTAACGTTCTGTCATCTGTCTCGAGCAGCGACAGGAGACCTCTCTTTTCCTCCCAAGCTTTCATGGCATTGTCCTGTACTATCTTGTAGGCATCCTCTCGCCCCACGCCTTTGTCTATCAACGCCAGAAGCACCCTCTGGGACGAGACGAGACCTCGAGTGAGGTCGAGGTTACGACGCATATTCTCAGGGTAAACCCTGAGCCCTTTCATGACGAGGGTAAACATAGTCAGGGCATAGTCCATCAGCAAGCAGGAGTCGGGCAACAAAACGCGCTCTGCGGACGAGTGGCTGATATCGCGCTCATGCCATAGCGCAATGTTCTCCATTGAGGTGAGGGCGTATCCTCTCATCAACCTGGCAAGTCCACATATGCGCTCGCACAGTTCCGGGTTTCTCTTATGGGGCATCGCTGAAGAGCCTGTTTGACCCGCTTCGAAAGGTTCTTCAGCTTCTAGAATCTCGGTTCTTTGAAGACTTCTGATCTCTGTGGCGAATTTCTCCAGGGAGCCAGCAATAATGGCTAGCGTAGTTACGAACTGCGCGTGACGGTCGCGCTGTATTATCTGGCTAGATATTGGGACGGAGACAAGGCCCAGTTCTCTGCACGCTCTCTCTTCAGCTTCAAGAGGTACAGTGGCATGGGTACCTACTGCCCCAGATATCTTGCCCACTGAGACAATTCCCTTGGCTTCAGCCAACCGCTGGGCATTGCGCTTCATCTCTTGGGTCCATAGAGCCAGCTTCAGGCCAAAAGTGGTCGGCTCGGCATGAACGCCGTGGGTTCGTCCGATCATGAGCGTGTACTTATGCTCGACAGCCTTGCTCTCCAACACAGCGACAAGCTCGGCGACATCCTTCTCCAGAATGTTAGCGGCGTCTCTTAACTGGAGCCCTAGAGCGGTGTCCATAATATCCGAGGAAGTAAGGCCCAAATGAATGAAGCGCGATTCGTCGCCTAGGCTCTCGGCCACTGAATTGAGAAACGCCGTCATGTCGTGGTGGGTCACCCTGAGGAATTCGGCGATTCGGTCCAGATCATAGCTGGCATTCCTGATTTTGGCCATGGCTTGCAGAGGGATCTTGCCTATCTCCGCCCAGGCTTCGCAAACAGCTATTTCCACCCTGAGCCACTGAGCGAACTTGGTCTCGTAGGACCATATGTTCCGCATTTGTGGCCTGGAGTATCTCTCGATCATCCTACTTCTCCGCCAGTTCAGCTTTGTATCTGCGATACGCCTGTCTCACTGCCTCATGCTTCATGCCCAGAATTTGGGCGGCGAGCAAGGCGGCGTTCTTGACGCCGCTTGTGCCAATGCCAACACAAGCTACAGGCACTCCTGCTGGCATCTGGGCTATGGACAGCAGAGCGTCGACACCTTTCAGATCACTGGTGGGCAGGGGTACGCCAATTACTGGCACAGTCGTCCAGGCGGCAAGAACCCCCGGGAGATGAGCTGCCCCGCCAGCAGCAGCGATGACGATCTCATATCCTTGCTGTTCTGCCTGCAGACCGTATTGTCTCACCTTTTCTGGGTTTCTGTGCGCTGAAAGGATCGAGACTTCGTACTCGATGCCCAACTGCTCTAGCATAGCTAGAGCAGGCTTGATTATTTCTGCATCCGACTTGCTGCCTATCGCGATCCCTACTTGTGCCATCTAGTTTATCTCCCTCAGGGCGATGTCTTTACGGTACTGACAACCCTCGAAATGAATACTTGGCAGATTGCGGTAGACTCTCGCTCGGGCTTCGGCCATATCTTTGCCGATGCTCACTGCGGTGAGAACCCGCCCTCCGTCAGTATAGACCTGGCCATCATCGCCTAATCTGGTTCCGGCAAGTACGAAACGGGCTACCCCATCAAGGGTTTTGACAACGTGGGTGAGGATTTGCTAGTTTTCCACGCCGGAACCAGATTGGGCGATGATGGCCAGGCCTATACCGACGGAGGGCGGGTGCTCACCGTAGTGAGCATCGGTAAAGATATGGCCGAAGCCCGAGCGAGAGTCTACCGCAATCTGCCAAGTATTCATTTCGAGGGTT
>Ga0114919_10002626_pt1 | contig 14555 bp, 15 predicted proteins | sample BlataG_FD_88682 | JGI IMG/M metagenome (GOLD analysis project Ga0114919, IMG submission 88682) | Deep subsurface microbial communities from Black Sea to uncover new lineages of life (NeLLi) - Black_00105 metaG | ecosystem: Environmental > Aquatic > Marine > Oceanic > Sediment | place: Atlantic... | reverse complement strand
ATAAGAGTAGGCTTGAAGTCAGTCTCATCGGCTGGCTCTATGATTTTATCCGGGCGAATGTAAAAAGGGGCAGAGTTTTTGATTTGGGTCAAGTCCTACTGCGAGGCAGTGCCGACTGTCTGGGTTATGCCAAGCTATTCACCCTGCTGGGTCGGCTATTTGGTCTTGATGTGGGCGTTATAGAGGTAGTGGTGGATAACGCCGGCAGGTATGTGCCTCATACTGCTGTCCTGGTCAGGCTGGAGAACCGTCGCTGGCGCTTTATTGATTTGTGGTATGGGTCAAAGAATATCCGGCACCTAAGGGTGGGATTACAGGTGAAGCAGGGTGGAGCCTGGTGGATTGAAGACTCAGACCTGAAGGAGTTGGGCGGTGGGGAAGGGGTATGCTACCTGCCTGACCCTTGCGTGGATGCCATAACCCTCTATATTCGGGGGAATAGGCATCTGGATAGGCAGGAGTATGCTGCTGCTATCGACTGCTATTCCGAGGCGATACGCCTTTATCCCGGCAATGCCAGGTTGTTCTATAATAGAGCCATCGCCTATGAAAATCTGGGCGAATATGAGAAGGCAAAGGCTGACTATGCCCACGCCTTTTCTGATGAGGCTGCCATAATACGCATTTTAGCTACCGAGCACGATGAGGTTATTTCTTTGCTTGACCTGGATGCCAGGGGGATTAGTAGCTCGGCTCAGGGAATATACTTGCTTTACCACGGGTTTGCCACTGGTAGGAGGGTTCTGCTACCGAGGGTAGCTAGGAGATTTGGCTTGTCTGAGGCAGAGACCCAGGCTATCCTGTCCTCAATGGAGGCTGAGATATTTGAGGGAGGGAAGAAATGAAGCCTCTAAGCTACACCCAGATTTCTCTATACCAGTCCTGTCCCTTGTGCTACAAGCTACAATACATTGACGGATTAAAGCCAAAGGACAAGGGATATTTTAGCTTTGGCACTACCATGCATGAGTGTGCCGAGTACTTCTTTAAGGTGAAGGTGCCTCCGCCACCATTGCTGGATGAACTGCTTCAGTTTTACGACCAGAACTGGCTTTCTGAGGGATATGAGTCAGCCGAGGAGGAAGCCAATTATAAGGCTTACGGTAGGGAGATGCTGGCTAAGTTCTGGGAGATTCACAGCTCCGATTTCAGGATGCCGATAGCTGTGGAGTGGATGTTTAATATTGATATTGAGGGGGTGAAGCTAAGGGGTTTTATTGACCGGGTAGATAAGCTGGATAGCGGAGGGCTATCCATTGTTGACTATAAGACGGATAAGGAACTATTTACCAAGGGTGATTTAGAGAAAAATCTCCAGTTGACTCTATATCAATTGGCGGTGGAGCAGTCCTGGTTTCTCCCGGTGGAGAGGCTCACCCTGTATCACTTCAGGTCAAACACCCCTTGTAGTTGCCAGCCCAGGGGTGAGGCGCAACTTGAGGAAGCCAGGAGCCTGGTGCTGGCGGTGGCGGAGGGCATTGAAGAGGAGAGATTTCCAGCTATTGAGGGTGGGCGTTGCCCCTGTGATTTCGCTGAACACTGCCCCTATTACCGGCAGAAGATTATGCCCGAGCCAGAGGAAACCGATATTTTAAGGGGAATGCCAGTAGCTGAGGCGGTAGAGCGCTATGTTTCCTTACAGAGTCAGATAAAAGAACAGCAGTTGCAGTTTGATGAGATAAAACAGATGATTATTGATTTTTGTCAGGCGGAGGGGTTAAACCGAGTTTATGGCAGGGAGCATGCCATTACCTATAAGCTGGTGGAGAGGGCAGGTTTTAGCGAGGATGAAGTTAGAGCCTTGCTTGAGCCTGAGGGGCTGTGGGAGCGGGTGCTCAGCCTTGACCAATCCAGGCTCAGGCAACTGGTTGCTGACGAGGCGGTAGTAAGGGATATCAGACATAAGCTGGAAGCTCTAAAGCAGGTTATTTCCACCCATCCACAGCTATGGGTCAGGAGGCTTATTGAGGAAGAATAAACTATTTATAGGAGTTAGTCATGATTACCTTTGATGATTTTCTCAAGGTAGATATGAGGGTGGGGAGGGTGATTGGGGTGGAGGATTTTCCTGAGGCTCGCCATCCATCATATAAGTTTGAGATTGATTTTGGTTCTGAGATAGGGACTAAGCGTTCTTGTGCCCAGCTAACCAACTATAGTAAGGATGAGCTTGTGGGGCGGCAGATAGTGGCGGTGGTCAATTTCCCGCCCAAGAATATCGCCGGCTTTCTATCCGAGGTGCTTATCCTTGGTGTGCCTATGGAGGGTGGGGTGGTTTCTCTGCTGGAGCCAAGGGATGAGGCTATAATTGGGGGCAGGGTTTACTAGAAGATATAGCTGAGCTAGTTCAGATAGATTGGTGACACAGATTATTATGTTTCGTTTCTTGGCAGCATTGACCCCATCCCCCTGTCCCCCTTCCCCTGGGGGGAAGGGGGAAGTAGTTTTAAGAGGGGGCGAAGCCCCCTCTTTTTTTTATTCCTCCCCCTCTCCTGGAAGGAGAGGGGGATAAAGGGGGTGAGGTGCAGAAAGTCGAGGTGTCACTAATCACGTGAATGAGTACAATGGCTTGCATTTTTATCTAAATCCTTATATCCTGTGTCAAAGGAATAGACGACCTGGAGGTGTCTGAGCTAGCTCGGGTATAGTGGAGAGCAAGTCGGTGAAAGTCCGACGCAGTCCCGCCTGCTGTGACTGATAGATAGTCTCTATCAGAAGCCAGAACGCCGACCTCCGGGAATCCTTAAACCTCCGCGGAGAAAGGGGGTGGGGTAATGCGCAGAGTGTGCTGAGGAATCCCCCTTGCGCTATGCAGAGGGGGATTAATTTCGTTCGATACTAGCAGGAGGTAATATTTTAATGAGAGTAGTGCCACCGGTTATTGGCATCTTTATTATTCTGAGCTTATTGATAGCTATGAGCGTGGGCTGCGGCCAGCCCTCTTTGCCAGCCACCTTCATTGATGATATGGGCAGGGAGGTAACTATTGAACAGATTCCACAGAAGATTGTGTCTCATGTGCCCAGCATCACCGAGACCCTTTTTGCTCTCGGCTTGGGGGAAAGGGTGGTTGGGGTCAGCGACTATTGCGACTACCCTGAGGCGGCGAAGTCAAAACCAAGTGTCGGGAATTATTTTAACCCTTCCATTGAAAGAATTGTCGACCTGAACCCGGACCTGGTTCTGACCGATGGGCATAGTGAAAGCATTAAACAGCTTGATGAACTGAGACCGCCAATTACCTATATGGTTATAGACCCTAAGGACATTGACGGCATTTTTAGAGACCTTGAATTACTGGGAAAGGTTACCGGCACAGAGGGGAGAGCCGATAAACTCATTAGGGATATGCAGGAAGATATATCTCGTGTTCTCGCTTTGGTGGAAGGTGCTCCCCCAGTTAGGGTTCTCTATATAATTGATGCTACTGACCTAACCCTGCCCTGGACGGCAGGTCCAGGTTCCTTTGTTGATACGCTTATCACTATGGCTGGTGGAGAGAATATTGCTGCCCAAGCTCAGGGTGCCTGGGTGAAGTTCAGCATCGAGCAGGTAGTTAGCTCTGACCCTGAGATTATCATACTCCCAGCTAAACATGGGACGGTGTTTACATCACCAGAAGTGCTACAGGGACACCCTATCTGGCAGAAGGTAACAGCGGTCAAGCAGGACAGAATCCGTATTATTGATGGAGACCTTGTTGACCGCTCTGGACCAAGGATTGTTCAGGGTCTGGAGGAGATGGCAAGAATCATTCACCCTGAGCTATTTGAATAGCAGAAGCTTGATACCGGAGACAGAAATGCCGGGACTTTTGTCAAATACCATTAAGATGATAAAGCCCCTGGATAAAGGGGCAATGGCTGAAGCGCGGTCCAGGCAGGACCAGTTGGCCAAGCCACAGGGTAGCCTGGGTAGGCTGGAGGAGCTATCTATTCAGCTGGCTGGCATTCAGAGTAAGTCTATACCTCAAATCAGGCACAAAGCGGTTATCACTATGGCTGGCGACCATGGGGTTGTGGTTGAGGGGGTAGGTAACTGGCCTCAGGAGGTTACCGCTCAAATGGTTTATAATTTCCTCGGTGGCGGGGCGGGAATAAATGTGCTTGCTCGTCAAGCCGGAGCAAGGGTTATTGTGGTTGATATGGGGGTGGCAGCTGAGCTGGAAGCTCACCCCCAGCTTATATCCAGGAAGGTTGCCCCTGGCACCCAAAATATGTGTCTCGGTCCAGCTATGACCGTGGAGCAGGCAGTGACAGCAATAGAGTCGGGGATTGAGGTGGTGGGGGCTGAGCTGGCTAAGGGTCTTGATATAGTTGGCACCGGTGATATGGGTATCGGTAACACTACTGCCAGCAGTGCTATCTGTGCCGCTATGACTGGGAAACCGGTGGCTGAGGTGGTGGGCAGGGGCACTGGCATAGACGATAAGCAGCTGGAGCACAAGGTGGATGTGGTAAGTAGAGCCCTGGCAGTGAACCACCCTGACCTTAAAAAGCCTGTGGATATGCTGGCAAAGGTGGGAGGCTTTGAGATTGGTGGGCTGGTGGGGGTGATGCTGGCAGCGGCTGCTTACCGTATTCCGGTAGTTATTGATGGCTTTATCTCCGGGGCAGCCGCCCTTATTGCTGTGGCGCTGGCACCGAGACTTGGGGACTTCCTTATCGCCGCTCATGTTTCGGCAGAGGCTGGACATAAACTGCTGCTCAGGCATCTGGGGCTTGAGCCCCTACTGGATTTGGACATGCGTCTGGGTGAGGGCACCGGTGCTGCATTGGGAATATTTCTGGCTGAGGCGGCAGCCAGGACTCTGGCTGAGATGTCTACCTTCGCCCAAGCTGGAGTATCGGAAAGGGAGAAATCGGGCAATTGAAGTTCTTAGCTGCTTTAAGATTTCTAACCATTATACCCTTGCCCGGGCGGCGCGAGATTAGCCCCGAGGAAGTAGGACGCTCTATAGTTTATTTCCCCCTGGTAGGTGTTATTATTGGGCTTATACTGGTCGGCTTGGGCTGGCTACTGGGTCTGTTCTTGCCCTCGGCATTAGTCGATGTGCTGTTGGTCGTTTCTCTGGTGGCGATTAGCGGCGCTTTGCACCTTGATGGCTTTGTTGATACCTGCGACGGCATGGTTGGTCACAAGACGGTGGAGGAGAGGTGGCGAGTAATGCACGATAGCCGGGCTGGCGCCTTCGGTATTATCGGTGTCTGCTGCTTACTGCTGGTCAAATATGTCTCACTGAACGCTGTGCCTGATAGCTGGCTGATGCAGACCCTGGTGCTTATGCCGGTGGTAGGTCGCTGGGCAATGGTCTATGCTGTTTTTGCCTATCCCTATGCCAAACCATCGGGTTTGGGGAAAGCGTTTAAGCAGGGGGCTAGCTGGACGAGGTTTACCATAGCCACAATCATAACCCTGGCGGTGGCAGTGATTCTGGCTCAACTGGCGGGCTTTATTATAATGTTAGCTATTTGGGTTATAGTAGTAGCTATGGCTGCCTATTTGAAGGCTAAGTTTGGCGGGCTTACTGGCGACACCTACGGGGCGATAAATGAGGTGGCTGAGGTTTGTGTGCTCATTCTGGTTTGCCTGCTGGCTCATATAGGGTGGCTGGGCTAGGTGAAAAATATTTTATTTGGGGGCGCAAACTGAGTAAAAGGTGTGTTCTCATAATTGGTGGCGCCGGTAGTGGTAAAAGCCATTTTGCCCAGGAGCTTGCCCCAAAGTTGGGCGAACCGGTGCTTTTTGTGGCTACGGCGGTGGCTGGCGATGAGGAGATGCGCCAGCGTATTGAGCAGCATCAGAGGAGAAGGTCAGCCGCCTGGCGCACCCTTGAGGTTACCACCCAGGTGGGTAGCCAGATTTTGGAAAAAAGCGGTGATGCTCAGGTGGTGATTGTGGATTGCATCACACTCCTGGTTAACAATATTCTTGGTCAATATAGCGACCAAACCGGTGAGCAAATCGATGCCCCCCTTATTGAGAAGAGGCTTATGGCTGAAGTGGGTGAGCTGATAGAGTGCATCGACCGGGTTGATGCCAGCTTTATTATTGTTACCAATGAGGTTGGTCTGGGCTTGGTGCCGGCTAATAGGGTGGGCAGGTTATATCGTGATTTGCTGGCTAAAGCCAACCGGCTCCTGGCACAGGCTGCTGATGAGGTCTACCTGATGGTGGCTGGCTTACCGCTGCCGATAAAGCCAGCCAAGGGGTTATAGCCCTGGTCTTCACCCTAATGACTTTATATTGGCCAACCCAGCCAGTCAAAGACGCCGAGCATCTTTAGTCCCATATAGAACATTACGGCAATGAAGATATAGCTCAGTTGTTTGGCTGGCAGCTTATGGGCAGCTATGGCGCCAACCTGTGCCATACCAACGCTGGTAACCGCCAGCAGAAACCATGATGGCAAATTAACATAGCCTATAGAATAGGCTGGTAGGTGGGGAGCGCCAAGACCATTTACCATGTAACCGATAACACCACCGATGCTGGTAAAGAGCATCACGGCTAAGGATGTAGCTATGGCATTGTGCATCTTGAACCTGAGTGCCAGCACCATTACCGGAACCATCAATACACCACCACCAATTCCGATAATGCCAGTTATAAAACCTATGGGGATAGCCCAGGCAGTCCATAGCCAGGGATTGTCTCTAGGTTCTTGCTCAATCTGAGGCGGTCTGGCAGTAAGCATTCTGATACCGCTGAGCAAGATAATGGCGCCGAAGGCTATTTTTAGCCCTGCCCCGGGGAGATGAGTAGCCAGGGTAGCCCCGCCAAAGGCACAAACTAGACCGCAGCCGCCCATGACAATGGCTGCTTTCCACCACACTGCCCCCTTTCTACTATGCCTCCAGGCTCCGCTGGCGGCTGTGGGTAGAATAACCAACAAACTGGTGCCAAATGCCAGCTTAATAGCTATATCTGTAGGAATGCCCATGCCGGTGAATATTATGTATTGGACCGGGGTCATAATGAAGGCGCCGCCAACACCCAGAAGCCCACCGGCAAAGCCAACGCCGACACCAGTTGCCAATAGGGTGATGATATGAGCTATGGTCACTGGGCTATTTTCTCCACATCCAGCTTCACGCCGAGAAAGGCGCTGAAAAATCAGCCATCCTAACGCCCCAATTTTTTCTTCACTGATTCTATCTTGCCGCTCATGCTGGAGGTTTTATCTCGCCGGTCATCAATCTCAATTATGGTTACCGCTCTCATCGCTCCGGCATTGAAGACAGCCTCATGCATCTTCCGAGCTAAGGTGAGGAGCCGCTCCAAATCGCCCTCAATAATTGTTCCCATTGCCGTTAGCTCATACTTTATATCCTTCTCACCCTGCAATACCTCCACCGCCCGGGCTACATATTGGCTAATTGAAGTGGTTCCAGTGCCCAGAGGAATAATGCTGACCTTAATTATTGCCATTTCTGGGACCTCAGCTTTCTGTTCTCAAATTAAGGTGGTAAATATTATTTGAATCCAATCTTTCTAGCAAAATTGTGAACCTATGTTCATAATAAGCTGCTGGGTTAAATTTGTCAAGTCTTTGGGACAACATCGCAAATTGCTAATGAGACCCCTTGTTGCTATAATATCCTTGACAGGTGGGGCTGTAGCTCAGCTGGGAGAGTGCCTCCTTTGCACGGAGGAAGTCAGGGGTTCGAGTCCCCTCAGCTCCACTTAGAGACTCAGTATTGGGTAGATGAGCAAGCTTATAGATGAATTGAGTCAGGTTTCACAGGTTGGGCTCCAGCCTATGGGGTTTAGGGCGGCGCCGGCGGTGCCGCACAAGCCCAGGATGCTGCTCATTGCCAGTCTGGCTCAAGTCGATGTTGACCGTTTGGCTGATTGTGTGGCTGGAGCTGATGCCGGGCTGTTACAAATCCCCAAATCGAGTTCAGGGGTTAAAGCCCTTCAGGAAATATGTCAGGCGATGTCTGGCATTCCTTGGGGTGGCTGGCTGAGGGACATCGGCAGGGGAGGAATAAGGCAGATGGTGAAGGCTGGCTGTGATTTTGTGGTTTTCCCGGCAGCAAAGACATCGCTGGCAATACTTCAAAATGATGAGTTGGGCAAGATATTAGAGGTCGAGCCATTGCTCGATGAAGGCTTATTGAAAGCAGCCGATGACCTACCTGTAGACGCTGTGCTTATTGCCGGTGAGCAAAGGAAGGATTATTTTCTTACCTGGCATCACCTCATGCTCTTTCGGCGCTGCGCCGACTTGTTGACTAAACCCTTGTTGGTCTCTGTGCCCTCAGATGTGGCAGCCAGTGAGCTTCAGGCTCTATGGGAAGCGGGGGTGGGTGGTGTGGTGGTGGAAGCCGGAATTGAACAGCCTGTGGGAAGACTAGCCGAGCTGCGCCAGATGATTGATAAATTGACCTTCCCGTCACCAGGCAAGCGGCGAAAAGTAGAGCCTTTGCTTCCTTATATTCGTGGAGAGACAGAAATAGTATCTGAAGAGGAAGAAGAGTAGGTAGCATCAAGGGCTAGATTGTGATATTTGCCAGGATTTCCCTTCAGTGGTAATGGCGGGGGCAATTACCATCTCAACCTTGTGCATTTCTCGGATGTTAAATACGCCACAGACGCCCATTGCAGTGCGAAGAGCCCCGATAAGGTTTTGGCTACCATCGGTAATTGAGGTCGGACCGAATAGAATTTGCTCCAGTGTGCCACTAGTCCCTACTTTTATCCGTGTTCCCCTGGGTAGTGCTGGGTGGGGATGGGACATACCCCAGTGATAACCTAGCCCTGGCGCCTCTTTGGCTCGGGCAAGAATGGAGCCCAGCATTACGGCGTCAGCCCCGGCAGCGAAGGCTTTACACAGGTCTCCCCCGTTGCCAATACCACCATCGGTGATTACCGCAACATACCTTCCCGACTGGCGCAGATATTCATCTCTGGCAGCAGCGCAATCCATGGTGGCGGTTACCTGGGGAACACCGACGCCAAGGACCTGCCTGGTGGTGCAGGCTGCCCCCGGTCCTACCCCCACCAGAACCCCGGAGATTCCGGTTCTCATAAGCTCTAAACAGGCGCTGTAGCTTACACAATTACCAACAATTATGGGTATAGGTATGGATTGGCGAAGCTCGGGAAAGATTAGCCCCCGATAACTTTTGGATATATGCTTGGCAGAGGTAACCGTGGACTGGACGACAAAAATATCGGCCTTGGCTTCAGCGGCTATGGGAGCAAAGCGTTTGGTATTAGCCGGCGCCACTGAAACAGCGCATACTGCCCCTGACTTTTTAATTGCCTCAATTCGTTCACCAATAAGGTTTTCCTTGATTGGCTCAGAATAGACCCTTTGCAGTAAGAGGGTGACTTCAGCATCGGAGGCCTGAGCAATTTCAGCCAGAACCTCCTGGGGATGAGCATACCGAGTTTGTACCCCTTCTAAATTGAGAACGGCAAGCCCTCCCAGCTTGCTCATCAGGGTAGCCATGTTGACATCGGTCACGGCATCCATTGCCGCCGCCAGGATAGGGGTGGAGAAGGTGAAGTTGTCTATCTTGAAATCAATATTTGTCTGGTCGGGATTGGTGGTTATATCTCCGGGGACAATAGCCACCTCATCAAATCCGTAGGAACGCCGCAGTTGCTTAAATTCGGGTGCAGCCATTTTGCCATCCTTCTTAAATTCAAACTCTAGCAGAAGCAGCGGTCTGAAGTCAAGAAACTTTAGTGAGATGTTTGGAAACCTATACCCCAGACCCACCCACGTTTTTAACTTATCTCTTTTTTCCCACCCACCCGCCCTATAGGGGCTTTGCCCCCAATCCCCTGCTTCATTGGGGTGTCTAAGAGGGGGCTTCGCCCCCTCTTCTATAATTATTTCCCCCTCCCTTATCAAGGGAGGGGGATAAAGGGGGAGGGTTACCAAATAAAAACTTAAAGGGGGTGAGGTTGATAAACAATCTAGGTGGACGGGCGACGAAGTGTAAGCTATAATAGCTCAGTTGAAGAAGATATAAGGCAATGCCGGCTCTTTATATTGTGGCTACCCCTATTGGTAATTTAGAAGATATCTCCTTGCGTGCCCTGCGTATCCTGCGTGAGGTGAAGCTTATTGCTGCTGAGGATACCCGCAGGACGAAGCAGCTTCTTATCACTTATGATATTAAAACCCCTATGACCAGTTATCATGAGCGCAATAAGTGGAGCAAACTGGATTATATTTTGAACTGCCTTAGAGACGGGGATGTGGCTCTGGTTTGTAACGCAGGAACGCCGTGCATATCCGACCCCGGCTATGAGCTTATTGTGGCGGCTAACCAGCGGGGTATTCCGGTAATTCCCATTCCTGGGGCTTCGGTGGTTATCACTGCCCTGGTTGTCTCTGGGCTGGATACGGGGCAATTTATCTTTCTCGGCTATTTGCCCCATAAGGCAAGTGCCCGGCGGCATCTGTTACAATCTGTTACCGGTGAATATGCCACCATTGTCGTTTTGGAAACTCCCCATCGTCTATTGGCGGCGCTGAACGATATATTGCATGTTCTTGGAGATAGAAGGTTGGCTGTTTGCCGCGAGCTCACCAAGGTTTATGAAGAGGTTTTTAGGGGGAGGATAAGCCAAGCCATAGACCACTTCGCCGAGCCGAGGGGGGAGTTTACCCTGGTTATTGAAGGCAAGAAAGAGCAGGAAAAACCGCAGTTGACAGAAGCTATAGAGAAGCAATTACAGCTTATGCGCCGCTCAGGGATGGCGGCTAAAGAGGCGGTAGCCAGGGTAGCTGGGGAAACAGGCTTGTCAAAGAAAGAGCTATATCGGGCTTGGCTCAGGCTATCTTAAGGTTTTGGGCATAGAGAGGAGTTGATAAATGCGCCGCGGTTGCATATCTTTAGGGGATGTCCAGTGCGATGAGTGTCACCGCATTATACCATATCCGGAGCGTTATCTCATTATTGACCAGGCGGAAGACACTGTATTGCGCTTATGTGTTGATTGCTGCCTGAACAAAGGTTATGCTCGTTTTACCGAGGAGAAGGGTCAGCGAGTGCTTACCTTCTTCCCGGAAAAGCCTGAAAAGCCTTAGTTCCTATGCCGAAGTTGTGATAAAGTATAGCCAAGAAAATAGAGCATGAGTGAGAAAATCTTTATTGCTGTAGCCTGGCCTTATGCTGACGGTCCACTACATTTAGGTCATATTGCCGGGGCATATTTACCATCGGACATATTTGCTCGTTACCATCGCATTAGGGGGAACGAGGTATTGATGGTATCGGGTTCAGACCAGCATGGCACACCAATAACCATCAAGGCGGAGCAGGAGGGGAAGAAGCCTGGCGAAATAGCCGCCTTATATCACCAACAGTTTCTTGAATCCTGGCAGAGGTTAGGTATTTCCTTTGATTTATTTACCACTACCGGCACCGCCAACCATGCCCAGGTATCACAGGATATATTCCTCACCCTGCTGAATAAGGGCTATATCTATAAGTCTACCGTGTCGCAGCCCTACTGCCCTCATTGCTTGCGCTTTCTACCTGACCGCTATATTGAGGGCACTTGCCCTTATTGTGGCTCTCCTGGGGCTCGTGGTGACCAGTGCGATGACTGTGGTAAGCCGATAAACCCTGCCGAGTTGCTTGACCCTCATTGTCGCTTATGTGCTGCCACCCCCCAGTTCAAGGATTCAGAGCACTTCTTTTTAAAATTGAGTGCCTTTAGGGACAGGCTCCTAGCCTGGGTGAAGCAGCAGAGCCATTGGCGACAAAATGCGCTTAATTTTACCACCCGCTATTTAGAGGAGGGGCTGAAAGATAGAGCTATCACCCGAGATATAGACTGGGGAATACCGGTGCCGGTTGATGGCTTTGATAGCAAGCGCATCTATGTCTGGTTTGAGGCGGTTATCGGTTATCTATCGGCAGCTAAGGAATGGGCTAAGTCTAGCGGGGATGAGGAAAGGTGGCGCTCCTTCTGGCAGGAGGGGGTAAAGGGCTATTATTTCATCGGTAAGGATAATATTGCCTTTCATACCATCATCTGGCCAGCGATGCTGATGGGCTATGGTGGGCTCGCTCTCCCTTATGATGTACCAGCTAACGAGTTCTTAACTATTGAAGGCAAGAAGCTTTCTACCAGCCGCAACTGGGCAGTTTGGCTACCTGATTATCTATCACGCTATGAGCCTGACCCGCTGCGTTACCTATTATCCATAAACATGCCTGAGACGGGGGATACCGATTTTTCCTGGCGTGAGTTCTTTCGCCGTAATAACGATGAGCTGGTGGCTACCTATGGAAACCTGGCTCACCGGGTGCTTACCTTTGTCTATCGCCGCTTCAATGGCTGTGTTCCTCAACCCGGGGAATTTGATAGCCATAGTCAGGCTCTCATTGCTCAGGCGGAGGACACCCTCGAGAGCATGGATAGGCTTCTTTACCGCTGCCATTTTAAGGAAGCAATAAGGTCGGCTATGTCCTTAGCTCAGCAGACTAACCGATACCTGGATGAGAAATCTCCGTGGAGGATAATCGAGCAGGATAGGCAGGCTTCAGCCACTGCGTTATATGTTGCGATTTCAGTGCTCTCTTGTCTTAAAACAGCGCTATATCCCTTCTTGCCCTTTAGTTCTCAGAAGTTGCACCAGCTTCTTGGTTTTGATGGCAATGTGGAAGATGATGGCTGGCAGCTACATTTCCCACCGCCGGGGCAGAAGTTACCCTCTCCTACGCCCTTATTTTCTAAATTGGATGAAAAGCTGGTTGAGGAGGAGACCGGTCGGCTGGGGCAAGTAAGATATTGAGGGGGAGATTGTTGCAGTTAAGCGAGATTTATCAGCTGGTTGAGGAAGATTTAGCCAAACTGGAGAGCCGGATAAAGTCTGTCAGTGAGGTTGATTCCCCCCCTTTGGCTGAGCTATTGGAGTATAGTCTGAAGGGTGGTGGCAAGAGGATTCGTCCCGTGCTTACTTTACTATCAGGTAGGTTTTACCACTACAACCTTGACCTACTTCTGCCTATGGCTACCGCCGTTGAGCTTATGCACACCGCTACCCTGGTCCATGATGATGCTATTGACAATTCCACAGTTCGCCGGGGTAGACCAACGATTAACAGCATGTGGGGTGAAGATAAAGCGGTGCTATTAGGGGACTACCTGTTTGCTAAGGCGGGCGAGTTTGCCGTTACTACCCAGAATCTGCGAGTGGTAAGGCTCTTCAGCCAGACCCTTCAGACTATTTCTGCTGGAGAGTTAAACCAGACCTTTGATGCCTTTAATCTGGAGCAAACCCGTGACCACTACCTAGAGAAGATTTCCAGTAAAACCGCCTCCTTGTTCTCCCTGGCTACCGAGTCAGGGGCTATCTTAAGCCAAGCTCTAGAAGAGTCAATCAAGATTCTAAAAGAGTGTGGCTATAACCTTGGTATCGCCTTCCAGATTGTGGATGATATATTGGATTTTATTGGTACCGAGGAGGAGCTGGGCAAACCCGTAGGCTCAGATTTAGCTCAGGGGACCATTACCTTGCCGGCAATGCTTCTTTTGGAGCGCTATCCTGAGGATAATCCAGTAAAAAGGTTATTTCACAATGAGGATGAGCAAAAAAATATAAAGCTGGCGATAGAATTAGTTCGTAACTCGTCAATTGTTCAGGAATGCTATGCTGTTGCCTCTGACTATTGCGCTAAGGCTTGCCATAATCTTAACCTGTTGCCTGATAATCCCAGCCGTCAGGCGTTAAAAGATTTAGCCGATTTGGTGATAAGTCGAAAAAGATAACCGGGGCAGAAACTCGTTGATTATCACTCCCTCTCAACCCAGATGCTACCGTCGGTATAGGTTTCCTTTTTCTGGGTGGGCATTATCTCCTTAAACCGGTCAATAGCATACTGGCAAGCGGCTAAACCCTCCCGTCGGTGGGCAGCGGCTATGGCAACGACCAGGTTGATTTCACCTACTTTCAGCTTGCCTATTCTATGGCATATAGCTACATTTTCCACTTGCCACTTTTGTCTGATTTCGCTGGCTATCTCCCGTAGCCTGTCCTTTGCTGTTCCCTGGGCATCTTTGTATTCCACGGAAAGAACCTGTTTGCCCTGGGAGTAATGGCGAATCAAGCCGACATAGGTTACCACGCAGCCGCTGCTATCAGTCTTAACCTTATTGACCACAAGCTCAGGGGAGATAGGCTTTTGTGTAATCTCAATCACGCCAGTGTCACTTCTTAACCATTATTTAGATAGCGGCATTAGGAGGAGGCCGGAGCTTGCTTGGGAAGGAGTTGGGGCGAGACCCTGGCTTTCTTGGGCGCAGGCTTAGCTTTCGCTTTCGTTGAAGCCTTTACCGGTTTGGGAGTGGATGTAGCTGTGGCTTCTACTTTTTGGGATAGGGGTTCTTCAAAGGTTGCCTCTAGCTCTGCGCCCTCCAGGGTCTCTTGAGCAACGAGTTTTTCAGCAATATGTATCAATCTTTGCTTGTTTTCAGTTAGAATCTTCTTGGCTACTCTATGAGCACTCTGGATAATCCTATTGACTTCTTTATCAATCTCGTCGGCTATCTTATTACCGTAGTCCTTTTGCTCAGCGATT
>Ga0114919_10002625_pt1 | contig 14565 bp, 13 predicted proteins | sample BlataG_FD_88682 | JGI IMG/M metagenome (GOLD analysis project Ga0114919, IMG submission 88682) | Deep subsurface microbial communities from Black Sea to uncover new lineages of life (NeLLi) - Black_00105 metaG | ecosystem: Environmental > Aquatic > Marine > Oceanic > Sediment | place: Atlantic... | reverse complement strand
GCTGGTGCTCGGCTGCAGAGGGTGCCAAGTGGGCAAAGATTGTAGCCCAGGTTAGTGAGAAAATAAGGGAATTGGGACCTTTTGAAGGAATCTAGAAATTACTTTAAGTCAGAGGGTGAGAATAGAGGACAATCTGCTAGGAGTTGGTTTAGCAAAAGGATTTATAAGTGGAGCAGTTGATCCAGGAAGCCAAGGAATTACTTGAAGAAAATAAGGTGGATGTGGTCATAGGTTATCGCTCCTCGCCCCTTCCGCCATTCACCCAGCCGGCTTTCATACGCCGACCGGAGGACTGCGAGCAGTTGGTCTTCAACTGCGGATCGGTCTATAATCTAACCCGCTACTTGATTGGGCTGGGAGAGAAGGCTGCTGTCGTAGTCAAGGGTTGTGAGCAGAGGGGATTGGTGGTGCTGGAGCAGGAGAATATGCTCCCTCGTGACTCCTATTTAGTAATCGGGGTGGGGTGTTCCGGTCAGGTGGACGAGAAAAAGCTGATGGAAGGGGGCTTTGACCGCCTACCTGAGCAGTTGAGCGACGAACTTATTGCTGACAAGTGCCTCTACTGCGACCAGCATAATACGCCGGATGCGGATATCTTTATCGGCGATGAGGTGAAGTCAATTGAACCCCAGAAAGAGCGCTACGCCGGTCTGGATGAGTTTTTTGCTCAGGACTATGAAAAACTCTATCACCAGTGGACGGAGGTTTTTTCCCGCTGTATCCGCTGTTATGCCTGCAGAAATATCTGTCCGCTGTGCTACTGCGAGCAGTGCATCTCCTATGTAAATATGCCCCAGTGGCTCCCTCGCTCGGTTGCGGACAACAACAACTATCTCTTCCACATGCGCAGGGTGCTGTGCATGGCTGGACGTTGTATAGACTGCGGGGAGTGTGAGCGCGCCTGCCCGGTGGATATCCCCCTGCGCACCCTATATAAGCGCATCGCTCAGAAGATAGAGGGCTTCTTCTACGGCTACCGAGCCGGTTATAACAGAGAGCAACTACCGCCACTTCAGGATTTCAATAAGGACGATTCCGCTGATTTTATCCTGTGAGCAAAGTTGAGGGAAACGACCGATGAAGATGCAGAAACTCTCCGAAGATGACATTAGAGCCGGACTGGATAAGTTGAGCCGGGAGACGGTCGTCTATGCCCCCATAGAGCAAGAGGGACGGCTGGACTTCCGTGAAATGGAGAAGGGTGGGGAGGTGGAGCTGGGAGCGAGGAAGACCATAATGTCCGCCAAGAAACTCTTCCTTCCTCAGGCGGAGGAGCTGTTCAGCTTCAGAGCCGGTAAGCACAGCGTGGAAATAATAGACCCACCCAAAGACGAGGAGCCCTTGGTCCTCTTCGCCTGTCGTCCCTGTGAGATGCGGGCTTTGGAGATTATGGATAAGGTGTTCAACTGGGATTATGCGGATTCCCAGTGGAATGAGCGGAGGGCGAGAGCTACAATTATCGTCTTCGCCTGCCTTGAACCCCTCACCGAGACCTGCTTCTGCAACTCGCTGGGCATAGATTCCTCCAGGAGCGATGGCGCAGATGCCATCATCTATACCACCGCTGAGGGTTTCTTCGCCCGAGCACATAGCGAGAAGGGGGAAAAAGCGCTGAAGGTGTTCGGTGGTAAGGATGAAGAAGCGCCGGAGTTTACGACCAGGGATTTCCCGGAGAAATTCAACACCGACCTGCAAGAGGAGATGATGGAGAACTTTGAGAGCCCCACCTGGAAGGAGGTAGCTCCCGCTTGCATAGGCTGTGGAATCTGCACTTTCGTATGTCCCACCTGCCACTGCTTTGATATTCAGGATGAGGGCGGCAGGCGGGTTCGTCTGTGGGACTACTGCACCGGCGCCGACTTCACCTTGATGCTCGCCCACCAGCCGCGACCCACCCAATACCGTAGGTATCGGCAGAAGGTGATGCACAAATACAGTTACTATCCCACCCGTTTTGGGGAGATTCTCTGCACCGGATGCGGTCGTTGTATAGACCAATGCCCGCAGAATATTGACTTCCGAGAGGTTCTCAAGAAGTGCGACCAACTTGCGCCTGCTGAGACCGGAGGTGGGGGATGACGGCGGAGAACGGCAATCTGTATAAGCCCCAAATCGTCACCGTTACCGATGTTTGGGTGGAGACCCCGACCATAAAGACCTTTCGGATGGTCTTTGATGACCCCAAGGTTGGGGACAATTTCACCTTCAAAGCCGGGCAGTTCGGCGAATACTCAGTCTTCGGTGAGGGCGAAGCCACCTTCTGCATCGCCAACTCTCCCACACGCAAAGGTTACATTGAGTGCTCGGTGAAGGAGGTGGCTCGGATGACCCACGGACTCCATCTCCTTGATGTCGGCTACAAGGTGGGCTTTAGAGGACCGTATGGAAACTGGTTCCCTCTGGAGGAGATGAAGGGCAAGAAGCTGATGTTTATCGGCGGGGGGATAGGATTAGCTCCCTTGCGCTCACTAATTCAGAATGTGCTGGATATCCGTAAAGATTTTGACCAGGTGGACATCATATACGCCGCCCGCTGTGAGGAGGAGTTCGTATATAAACGGGAGATAGAGGAGTGGAAAGCCAGTTCCGACTGCGGGTTATGTCTGGCGGTGGACCCCATCCCCGACCAGGTGTGCAGTGATGATGTGCGCGTCAGTTTTATCCCCTCCATACTGGAGGAGATGAAGCCTGACCCCAAGAACCGAATCGTAATCACCTGCGGACCGCCAATAATGATCAAGCTGGTGACCGCTAAGCTGGAGGAGCTTGGCTGGCCGGCGGAGCAGATTATCACCACTCTGGAGATGAAGATGAAGTGTGGGCTGGGGAAGTGTGGTAGATGTAACATCGGTTCTACTTATGTCTGCAAGGACGGACCCGTATTCACCTACGAGCAGATAAGAAGCTTCCCCCAGGAATATTAACAATCCCTTAATTGACTTATGATGGCTCCCCTCAAAGAGATTGCGGTTCCTTTTGGGGGGAGATTTGAAAATATTTCCGGTTGTTAGACCTGAGCGGAGATGATGGATGACAGATAAAGGTAAAGAAACTGGAGGTGGAAATCCCATTTGGAGGGAGCTTATCTTGGTGTTAATCTCCCTTTGCGTTGTCTGTCTTTTAATCTTTATCATACTAAAGCCCTTCTCATTGCCGGTTCGCCTCTCCGACCACTGGATGATGGTCCGCCTGGCAGAATCCATCGCCGAGGGTGAGCCGGAGGTGTCGCCATATTGGAACCTTGGCTATCCGTCTCTGCTTGCCCTCTTCGCCAAATTGTTCGGCGGATACGAGAATTCCGCCAAGGTAATCTCCCTTGCAGGGGGGATATACCTGCTTCTGGTCAGCTATCTTCTAAGCCGGAAATATTTGGGCAAAAAGTGGGCACATGGGGTGCTCTGGGCGGTTGCGGGAAGCGAAGCATTCGTCTTCTGCGCCCCCGGACTGAAGGACTATCTACTCTTCGCCGCTATATTGGTTACCGCCATCATGGTATTAGAATGGGCTCTCTCCAGGGGTAGATGGTGGCCCTTCCTCATCGCCGGTGCGGTGCTGGGAGTAGGCTTCCTGGATAGATATATCTGCCTCCTGCTTCTACCCGTATTCTTATTGGGGATATTGGTCAAGGCGGAAGGTTGGAGAAGGCGGTTGGCTTTTTCAGCCGTGTATTTGGGAGCGTTCATCATCCTTGCCAGCCCCCAGATGGTCATAAACCTCTGGCGAGAGGGAACTCCCTTCTATGCCGGCAACGTCCGAACCATCTGGTTTGCCCTGCAAGGAACCAGTGACTGGAGCATCCTCTTTGAGCATGAGGGTCAGGAGAGCATAGTCAATTTGCTCTCAGAAAATCCCACAGGGATTGTGATTCTTTGGCTTAAGAACCTGTGCGCCTTACTGATGACTCCGCTTATACAGATCCCCCTCTTTGTCTTCGGTTGGGCTGGGCTTGTTTATCTGTGGTTCAAGAGAAGGGGATGGCATCTAGGGCTGGCTTCTGCTATACTTGTGATATACTGTGTCCTGACCCTTCTCTTCAACTATGGGGGGAAATACTTCCTCGCCTTGAGTCCGTATATGGCTGTCGGAGCCCTGAGCCTGATGCGGGAGGTAATCCCCGGCAGGGTGGGGAAAGGACCGAGACCGCCTCTCTTGGTGCCGGTAGTGGTGATATTCATCGTATCTGCTTTGGCGATATCGTTCTACAGCGTTAAGAACGACAGCCATTATCGTTGGGAGAAGGAGACTATCTTTGAGGTCGCAGACACGCTCAGCGAGGAGGGCATAACCGACCCCAAGGCGGTGCTCTCCACCAACTACGATCTTTATCTTGTTGAGGCGGATTCCACTGACAAGCAGTTTGCCATGGTCCCTTTTGATATTTCTACAGTTGAGGATTTGACCTCATATATCAATAAAGAGGGGTATGGTTATCTTATCGCCTATCATCGTGGCTGGACTGAGGGCTACTGGCGGGGACTGACCACTCAACTGATAGAGGCTAGAAATATGCCCGATAATTACCAACCCATTTACACCAAAGAGGGCGTCCAGAGAATCGTAGTCTATCGTGTAGTCAGGTGAAGTTCCGGGCGTATTTTGGTGGGAGAGCTGAAAAAGAATAAATCTGAAAAAATAGGACTTCAAAATGACATCAAGAGAAAAGGTTAAAGAGGGAGTGTCCCCTCCGTCGTTGGTGAGTTTTGGAATAACCAGGGAGTGTGACCTGGACTGCCCGCACTGTTACAGCGATTCCGGGGAGAAGGACCCCCGGGAGCTGACCACGGAAGAGGCGAAGAGGGTTATCAGTGATATTGCAGATTTAGGGACGAAGATTATCATCATGGACGGTGGAGAACCGACGCTCAGGAAAGACCTGTTGGAATTGATACGACATTCAGGTGTTAGCGGTCTGGTGCCGGTAATAGGGTCACATGGCGGACCGTTGACCAAGGAGCTGGTGAAAGACCTTAAGTCTGCAGGATGTAAAGGCGTGGCTATCAGTCTTGATGGGGCGGTGGCAAAGACTCACGATGAATGGAGAGGAATGGAAGGCGCCTGGAAGGGAGCTATTGAGGGTGCAAGGAATTGTGCTGAGGTGGGCTTGGAATTCCAGATTGCCCCTCTGCTCCACAGAAATAATTTTGAGGAGTTGTCTGGAATCATAGATTGTGCCAAGGAGTTAGGTGCGGGAGCGGTTGAAATTTTTGATTATGTCCCTGCGGGAAGAGGAAAGGGACATTTTGAGCATGAGCTGGATACAGAGCAGAGGAAGCGGTTGATAGATGAAGTTATAAAGCGGCAAAGAGCGGACGACCTGGTCTATAGAGTAATCGCCTTACCGCAATACTGGGTGGTGGTGGAAAAGGAGGTGCCGGAGGATGAGATTCTTATGAAATTCACCAGGAGTTGCTGTGCTGCTGGCACAAGGTATATCACCATCCTGCCGAATGGGGATGTAGTCCCATGTATGGTTCTGCAGATAATAGTGGGCAATGTGCACCAGGATAGCTTAAAGACTATCTGGCATGAGTCGCCAGTGTTGAGGGATTTGAGGAACAGGGAGCTTTTGAAGGGCAAGTGTGGAATATGTAAATATAAGTCGGTGTGCGCAGGGGCAAGGTGTAAAGCTTATGAGAAGACCGGTGATATGCTGGCTGAGGACCCGACTTGTTGGTTTACAGAGGATGAGATTCGCACAGGAGATTGAGAATGTCAGGGTTAAAGACGATGAAATGGGATGATACCGCCTGGAGTGCCTTGAAGGATGCCATTACGCCGATGCCCCCATTGGTAAGGAAGAAGGCGCTATTAAAAATTATACAGGCAAGCGAGGAGAATGCCAGAGATAGAACTTCCCAGGTGGTTGAAGGGGAGGACCTGGTCAAGGCGGCAAAGGAGAAAGTGCCAGAGGGTGTGCAAAAGATTTGCTTGCAGTCGTTGGCGGAACACGGAATATTTGATGAGTCCTGAGGGTATAATTATAGTTCACGAGGATGATTGAATGAGAAATAACGATAGAGTCCGAGAAAACGATAACAGCGGATGAAACACAAATTAGAAATTTCCCAAAGATCCGTTCGGCGGCTTCTTTTTCAGTGAACCGGTCAAACGATAGGGAGGGTGCGCAGTCTTGACGGGGATGGAGAAATTTGAGCGGATCAAGGAGTTTGTGGCTGAGGACCTGGAGCGGACCGAGAATACCATATTCCATCTACTCGGGACTGAGAACCGCACCTTAGTCCATAGCACAACTCACCTGGTCAAGTCGGGTGGAAAGCGCATTCGTCCTTTGCTAGTGCTCCTCTGTGGTCGCATCTATGGTGAACTGGACGAGCGATTATATAACCTTGCCGCCTGCGTGGAGCTCATCCATCTGGCGACTCTTATGCATGATGATGTGGTGGACAACGCCAGCCTGCGGCGGGGCTCGCCCTCGGTCAACTCCCTTTGGGGAAACAAGATATCCGTGCTAACCGGCGATTTTATCTATTCCCGGGTCTTTCTCTCTCTGGTAAATTTAGTCGGCAGTATGGAGGCAATGCGCTCTTTATCCAGAGCAACCCAGATAATGAGTGTGGGGGAGATTATGCAGGTGGAGAACACCGGTAATATTGACCTGAGTGAGCGCGATTATTTCCAGGTGGTGGAGCGAAAGACCGCCGTTTTCCTCTCCGCCTGCTGTGAGTCGGCTGCCCAACTGGCTGGCGCCGGCAATAAAGATACCGCCAAGTTACGGGACTATGGGACAAATCTGGGGTATGCCTTTCAGATAGTGGACGATACATTGGACTTCACGTCCGAAAACGAACAGTTCGGCAAAGCATCATTCAAAGACCTTGTAGAGGGCAAGGTGACCTTGCCTATAATCCATCTGCTCAGCCACTCCGATGGGAATGTGAAAGAAGCGGTTAAAAATGTGATGTATGGGCTGGGGGGGGAGGCAATGGACTCCATCCGTTCTGCCCTTCACCAGGCAGGTTCTCTCTCCTACGCTCAAAATGTAGCTGAGGATTTTAGCCGTCGGGCTGTCACCAGTTTAGAGGGTTTCAAAAACGACGGAGCGGTGAACTCCTTGATTGAGCTTTCCCACTGGCTGGTGAAAAGGGAGTGGTGAGGTTTTCGGCCTGCTCACTCACCCATCTTGAGGTAGAGGAGGAATAGAAGCCGGATGAAAAGGGTGATTGATTTTCTCGGCTCCATGTCCTTCGGCTTGATTCTCCTGTTGGTGATAGCTTTTGTCTCCGCAATAGGGGCCTTCATTCCCCAGGAGAGAGGGGAAAGTTTCTATGTGGAGAAATACGGAACCCAGAGCGCAGGATTATTGCATGCTCTGGGTCTTACCAATATCTATAAAAGCTTCTATTTTGTAGGGTTGTTGATAATCCTATCGCTCAGCTTGCTGACCTGTGTCCTCAAGCGAACACGTTTCATTGTCGGCATCTTCCGTATGCCACGTGACTTTCCAAATAGACGGACAATATCGGCGATGAGCGAGGGGGCAACAATAGAGGGGGTGGACCTGGCTTTCGCCTCCGAGGTGCTTAGAAGACATCGCTATTCGGTAATTATGATGAGGAAGAAGGGCGGTGGACATATCATAGCAAATCGGGGAAGGGTCGGTAGGGTGGGGTCTTTGGTGGTGCACATCTCTTTTGTGGTCATAGTCCTGGGGGGGATAATCGGCGGATGCTTGGGGCACAAGCAATTGCTCATAATTTTTGAGGGTGAGGGGGTCTATATGCCTGAGGAATTGGGGCATGAGCTCATCCTATATGCCGACAAGGTGGAGGAGATTCGTGACCCTAACAGCGGTATGATAGAGGATTACATCACCACCGCCCGCTTGCTGAGAGGTGATGAGCTGGCGGCGGAAGCCAAGATAGAGGTTAACCACCCTATGGAGTATAAGGGGATAAACATATTCCAGGAACATATGGGGGTTGAGACCGGCGTAGCCCTTTTCATTCAACAGCAAGATGAGGGTTTGGAGGAGGAAGAGAGAAGCCCCCTACTCAATATGGAAGTAATTTTGCGAGATAAAAGCTACCGGGTCGCTCTTTATGAGGGGGAGACGAAGCAGGTAGATGGCGGTTATGAGCTCACCATTGACCGCTACTATAGCCGCTTTATCCTGGTTGGGAAGACCCCCACCAACGATAATCCCCAGCCAAATCCGGCGGTGAGCTACACCATAAGTAAGAATGGGGAGGTATTGGAGAGGGGTTACTCATTTGAGGCATATGCGGACTTTCACACAGACCATGCTGATATGGGGGGGGATATTTCGGTCCATTTTATCGGAACTTCATTAAGTGAGGAGGCAACACAAGAGAATCTACACTTTTTCGCTCTGGATACCGAGTTTCCCTTTCCGGGAAGCGGGGAGCGAGCGGTCTTGCATCTTATTTCCAGGGACAAGGTGGAGATGGAGGAAGGAAACTTACCACCCGGTTCATCCACAAATGCAGAGGAGATGATAGTTTTGGAGGTAGGAGGGGAACAGCATCCCCTCCCCCTGAGAAAGGATGTCTTGGTGGAAATTGATGATGAATCTTATCGGGTCTCTTTTGAAGGACCGAGAGAGGCGGTCTTTACCGGTCTGACCGCTGTTTACGACCCCGGTCTCTGGTTCTTCTTCGTGGGGGGCGCTATGCTCAGCTTGGGGACGGTCTTGGTGGTGTTAGTAAATCATAAGCAGGTGAAGGCGCTTGTGGAGGAAAAATTATTATATATCGGCGCTGGCTCACACCGGGCCAAGGACCTCTTTTCCGGGGAGTTTAAGAAGTTATGCAAGGAGATATCCGGGGGTAGAGAACGGTGAAACGGGGAATTGGGTCAATCATTTTGCTATTGTCTGTCCTTTTTTTGATGTTTCCCTCTTCATCTATGGCTGGTAAGGAGAAGTTTGAGGAGGGTTATGAGTTTATAAAGGATAGTGTGGACATGGATGCGCTTATCGGTAAACCAATCAAGGTCACCCGTGTTGAGACCCTGAGCACATTTGCCGGTAGTCTTTATCTGCTATTGAAAGACAAGGGGGACCCCAAAGACGGCGACCTCTTTGAGGACGGAGTTGCTACTACATTTCTCATAGCCCTGGACGATGAGTATCGTCTGCAGGCGAAGATCGCCTTCCTGAGAAAGGACCTGGAGTTGGGCATTACCGAGGAGAGGTGGGTAAGTTACCTTGAGTTTCAAAATGTCATCATCCCCAAAGTCACGGGTAAACTCCAGACCGCTACCTCCAGCAATGCCAGGATGCGGGCGGATGAGATGGCTTATCGCATTCTGGAGCAGTTGGGTATGTGGGCTCCGCTGGAGAACTGGTTCATAATCCCATCGGGTATTGTGGGGGAGGATGAGTGGTTCTCCATAAGCGAAAGCGGCGATTCCCAGATAAAAACACTATTCACTCAGGTAAAGGAGGCTTACGAGAGCAGAGACGGGAAGGCGCTCAATAAAGCCCTCCTGGCTATATTTGACCGAGCCGAGGAGCTTGGCGGTGAAAATTATCCCTCCACAGCCAAGCTGAAACTGGAACTGTTAAACAATCGCTTCCCGGCTATGACCTGTGCTTTTTATCTGTATCTGGTGGCTTCCCTCCTGCTCTTCGTCTGGCTTGCCACCAGGCTGAAGTTGGTGGACCGCATAGCGGTGGTCATGGCACTGGCTGGCTTCTGCTTGCAGACCTGGAGCCTGGTGGTCCGTTCCATCATCAGCGGTCATCTGCCCACCACCGGAATGTATGAATACCTGGCACTGATGTCATGGACGATAGTATTGTTATTTCTATTATTCCAGTTCACTTTCCGCTATACCTTCATCGGGGCGATAGCCCTGCCCATAGCCTTTTTGCTCATCGTTTTAGCCTCCCTATTTCCCCGGGACATTCAGACCCAGTTGATTCCCGCTCTGCAGAGCTGGTGGCTTACCATTCATGTAGTATTGGCTTCACTCGGTGAAGCGGCTTTCGCCGTGGGCTTTGCCGCAGCCCTGCTATATCTGATAAAGGGTCGGCGCCCGGAGGGCAAACTGCCCAGCCGGGAGCGACTGGACCAGATCTCCTATCGGGCTATCGGCTTGGGCTATCCCTTATTTACCATAGGTGCTCTGGTTGCCGGCGCCATCTGGGCTCAGCAAGCCTGGGGCACTTGGTGGGGCTGGGACCCCAAGGAGACCTCATCGTTGGTGGTCTGGCTGGTGGCTTCGGCCTATCTTCACGCACGCTTACTGCGGGGTTGGAGGGGAAAGAAAGCCGCCATCCTAGCCATAGCCATATTTGTACTTTCCCTGTTTACATTGTTTTCCAACCTTATATTCGGTGGACTCCATTCTTACGGAACTTGACCTTTCATCAAAATATGCGGAGGAATTGTGAGCGAAGAATTTGACAGATTGGCGGATGGATATCTTGAATTTTCTCACAAGGACAGCCCCTTAAGTGCTTCTTTTATGGGGCTTGAAGAATTTGATGGGGAATGGGGTAATTTCTCACCCGAAGGAATGAAAGCCAGCTTGGCGAAATACAGGGAGTTTAAGGACCGTTTTCTCGCTATGGAGGACATATCGGTTGATGATGAGATTGACCGTCGTATAATCATCTCCCAGATAAGAAATTCGGAGATATCTCTGGATGATTATGATTTTTTCAGCCGCTTTCCATCGGCGGGAATGCAGATTGCCAGCAGTGGTATTTTCATTCTCTTGAGCCGTGCGGAGAAACTGAACGCTCAGAAGTGTGAGGCGATTCTCTCCCGCCTTGATGGTGTCCCGGAGCTACTCTCTGCGATATCAAAACATATTAATGCGGTCTGTTCCATTAATCGTGAGGTGGCTTTGGAAGCGGCAGAAGGAACCAGGCAATTTTTTTCCTCTCTGCCTTCAATAATGGAGAAGGAGGGTTATGATGCAAAGAACCCGGCTAAGGAGGCTCTTACGGCGGTGGAAGGATACATCTCCTTCTTGAATGACCTGCCGGAGGTTGAGGACAACTACGCCACCGGTAAGGAGATATTCTCAGCCATGCTCTCCGATATCCATCTTCTCCCCACGAGCGTGGAGGAGATTGAGGAGATGGGGATTGAGCTTCTGGATTCGTCTAAGAAGCAACAGAAAGAGCTGGCACAGAAGATTGACCCTGCTAAAGGACCGGCAGAGCTGATAGATGACCTGAAGAGCCATCATCCAACTGTTGAGGAGCTATCCGATACTTATAAACGATACATGGAGTCAGCCCGCCAGTTTATAATTGACCACGACCTGATAGATTTGCCCGACGGTGAGCGATTGGATATGATTTCCACCCCGCCCTTTCATCGGGGAATAATTCCCTACGCCGCCTATTTACCACCGGTGGTCTATGGCTCCCAGCAGGTGGGAAAGTTCATGGTTACACCGGTGGAAGAGGAGGATGTGGCAAAGAGGGAGGAGATACTGAGGGGACATTGCACCTATCGCCTTCCCGGCGTCTCCCTTCATGAAGGCTACCCCGGTCACCACTTGCAGATGAGCTGGGCGACACGGACAGAAAGGTCGGTGCGTAAGGAGACCTATAATAATATCTTCATTGAGGGTTGGGCTCTATACTGCGAGCAGATGATGACCGAGGAGGGATTCATCTCCACACCACAGGAAAAACTGTTTCTGGCAAACGACCTGGTATGGAGGGGAGCACGGGTGATAGTGGATATAGGAATCCATTGTAAAAAAAAGGGGTATGATTGGGCGGTGGAGTTTATGATGAAAGAAGCCGGTCTGGAAAAGCCCCACGCCGAGACGGAATGCAAACGCTATATCTCCACTCCAACCCAGCCGTTAAGTTACCCTGTGGGAAGGAGGATAATCCTGCACCTGCGGGAGCAGATAAAGAGGAAGCTGGGCGAAAAATTCTCACTAAGAGATTTTCACAACCGCCTGATGGGCTATGGTTCTTTACACGCACCGCTTATCGCAGAAGAGGTAGAGAAAAGCTATGCTTCTTGAGGAGTTGAGCTGGCAGGAGGTGGCGAAGAAAATTGAGGAGGCGCCACGGATAATTCTACCCATCGGCAGCACCGAACAGCACGGGGAACACCTGCAGTTGGGAAGCGATGGTATATCCTGAGCTGTTCAAAATAGAATGTAGAGACGGGATAAAAACTAACCTAGGTTGGCTTGGGTCTGGTTAAAGACTGGGGCGATGTGGCAATGAGTGAGACGGATGAGAGAGAGATTGAAGCCTTGCTGGCGGATATCGCTTCCCTGAAGGAGAAGCGCCGGGCGGTCTTTTTGGTGCACAACTATCAACTGGAGGAGATTCAGGAGATAGCCGACTACCTGGGGGATTCGCTGGGTTTGGGTCAGCAGGCGCAGAAGAGCGATGCCCAGGTAATCGTCCTCTGCGGTGTGGAGTTCATGGCTGAGACCGCCAAACTACTGAACCCGGAAAAGACCGTCCTGCTCCCCGAGGAGCAGGCCGGGTGTCCTATGGCGGACATGATCACCGAGGAGGAGCTGGTGGCTCTGAAGGAGGAACATCCCCGGGCAAAGGTGGTCGCCTATGTCAATACCACCGTCGCCACCAAAGCCCACACCGACATCTGCTGTACCTCATCTAACGCCACAAAGGTGGTGGGTACTATCGGTGAGGACCAGCAGATAATATTTATTCCGGATAAATACCTAGGTGCTTATGTGGAGAAGGAGACCGGGCGAAAGATGATTTTATGGAACGGCTTCTGCCCCACTCACGCCCGACTGCTTGTGGAGGATATACTGATAGCAAAAAGGGAGCATCCCCAGGCGAAGGTGATGGCTCATCCGGAATGCCGACCGGAGGTTCTGGAGATGGCGGATGCTGTCCGCTCCACAGGGGGGATGGTTCGCTATGTCTCCGAGGTTGAAGATAAGGAGTTTATAGTGGGCACGGAGATAGGTATGGTCACCACCTTACGCAGGCGCTACCCGGAGCGCAGGTTCTACTCCGCAGCTTCGGAGAAATTGATATGCCCCAATATGAAGATGACCACCCTGCGCAGTGTGAAGCGAGCTCTGGAGAAGATGACCAACGAGATAATAATTCCCGAAAGATATATCGCCCCCGCAAAGAAGGCTATTGAGAGGATGGTGGCTGTAGGTCGGGGGGAGAGTGGTTGATATGCGTAAGGAAGAGGTGTTGAAGGTAGTCAGGCTTGCTCTGGAAGAGGATATCGGCGGCGGGGATATCACTACCGAGCTGGTTATAGATGAAGTTGGCAAGAGCAGGGCTGAGATAGTGAGCAAGGATGAAGAACGAATAATCGTCTGCGGACATCTACCCGCCCGGCTGACATTTACTGAACTGGATGCGGACTGCTCATATGAGGAGCTAATCCCCGATGGGGCAGAGGCGATGAACGGTCAGGTGGTCGCGCGGGTCTCAGGAAAGACCAGGGCATTACTTTCTGCAGAGCGGGTGGCACTGAACTTCATCTGCCACCTGAGTGGAGTTGCCACCCAAGCCGCCCAGTTTGCAAAAAAGACTGAGCTTGCCATCCGGGATACCCGCAAGACCATCCCCGGGCTCCGTATCCTGCAGAAGTATGCGGTGCGTTGTGGGGGCTTGGAGAATCACCGTATGGGCTTGTTTGACGGAGTGATGATAAAGGACAATCACATCCGGGCGACCGGCTCCATCGCCGAGGCGGTGCGCCGTGCCCGCAAGGGAGAACCACCGAAGGCGGAAATAGAGGTAGAAGCCCAAACTATAGACCAGGTGGAGGAGGCATTAGGCGCAGGGGCGGACATAATAATGCTGGATAATATGACCGTGGAACAGATTCGTGAGGCTCTAGCCTTAATTGAGGGGCGAGCCCTGGTGGAGGTTTCAGGTGGTATAGACCTGGATAATGTAGGGGAATATGAGGGGTTGGGGATAGATTTTGTCTCCATTGGGGCGCTCACCCATTCGGTGCGCTCCGCCAATCTAAGTTTGGAGTTTGTGGAATAAGCTTTCCCGGTTTTATAAACTAACAATAACAAAAGCCCCCCCGCCAATGGCGGGGGGAGCTTACTCATCCTTCAACTATTCTCGCTACCCCTCTCCCTGCGCCTCCCATAGTAATTCGGCGATGTCCTTGACCGCCACATGACCCACCATATCCTTTGCCTTCAGAGCGTCCTCAAACATAGTCATACAGAACCCGCAGGCGGTAGCTACCGTCTGAGGGTCTTTCCCCATAAGCTCCTCCATGCGTATCTCGTTTATCCGCTTGCCGATTTCCTCCTCCATCCACATGCGCCCCCCGCCACCCCCACAGCAGAAGCTCTTGCGGTGGTGCTGGAGAGCTTCGTCCAGCACTATACCAGGTATCGCCTTTAGTATCTTCCTCGGTTCGGCGTAGATATTGTTGTAGCGGCCCAGGTAGCAGGAGTCGTGATAGATGACCCTGCCGGGTTTTCTTCCATTGTTGCAGGGGGTCAGCTTTCCATCTGACAGCAAGTCCGCCAGAAGCTCGCTGTGATGGAAGACCGCATATCTGCCGCCGAAGCGGGGATATTCGTTCTTAATGGTGTTGTAACCGTGGGGGCAGATGGTGACGATTCTGC